>Ga0315901_10000481_pt1 | contig 59396 bp, 79 predicted proteins | sample LakEriMetagenome_10_FD_203761 | JGI IMG/M metagenome (GOLD analysis project Ga0315901, IMG submission 203761) | Freshwater fungal communities from buoy surface, Lake Erie, Ohio, United States - Buoy 2 MA116 | ecosystem: Environmental > Aquatic > Freshwater > Lake | place: USA: Lake Erie, Ohio... | reverse complement strand
CTTAATTGTGTGCTGTCAGCCATACCGGATCGCGAACCGTGTCGGCTGGGTGTGCGTACCAGATGCATGAGATCGGTCGGGCTTGCGTAAAACTGTCGCCCTTGAAAATGCGCCATGCGACGTACCCACGGTTGGCGCATTCGGTCGCGGCAAGTTTCCCGATGGTGTCGTGACGTAACCGTCCATCGATGATGATCACGGACCGGTCGCCCGTGCCTTCGACAATCTCGGTCGTACCGGCTGGCCAGACTGCACGTTGATAAAACTGTGCGTAGATCATGGTGTGCTCCAGGTTGAGGGGCCCGAGGGCCCCAGGTTGATCAGATCAGGGTGATGCGCGCATCGGCCAGCAGATCACGCACGGCCTCGGCGATGGCATCGGTCAGGTCCATGCTTTCCAGCGTCTCCTCGATGGCGCGGCTCAGGTCCAATTCGTCGGCATTGATGCGGCTCGTCAGGTCATCGTGTTCGAGGTAGGTGCCGATCCGTTCATCGATGGTGTGCTCCAGGTCCTCCACCGTGCCTTCTCGGGCCTCTAGGATCTCCAGGCGGTGGCAGATTGCATCCAGCCTGCCGGAATCGGTGGTGGCCATCACGCGCGCCTCCAGGGTGGTGAGACGTTCGGTCAGGTGTGAGCCAGCCGTTGCCGACCATGCGTCTAACGCACGGGTAGACGCTTCGAGTTGGGCGATGCGCTCCAGCAGCGGTTTGAGGGCCTCGTTGAGGGCTTGGGTCAGGGCGGTGTTCAGTACGGTGTTCAGGTCGATCATGGTGCTCTCCAGGTTCGGGGCCCGAAGGCCCCAGGGGTTTAGATTCGTTCGAGGGTGACACGGGTACCGTAGTCGGACACGCCGATCAGGACGGTGCGCCGGCCACATTCCAGGTCAGCGACTCGGGCAGCGTCCACCGTCTCGCCGGACATCTCCGAGTAGCGCGCGACGGCCTCGGTCAGGTCTGAGTGCTGGGTGACGCGCTCGCCGTCTACGTCCGAGGTGCGTACCGCCCAGACGCCGTTCAGGATCGAGGGCAGGTTGTAGGCATTTGCCAGGGCCTCCCACGTTGCTGCCAGGGTGCCGTAGGTCTGTACCCAGCGCTCCAGGGTTGCATCGTCGACCGTTTCGGCAATCAGGTCCCAGCCCAGCGCGTACCAGGGTCCGTTGACGCGCTCGCGGATCTGGGTCACTACGTCACGGATCGTCTCGTCGCTCTCGGGAGCGTGACGCGAGAACAGGTCGCCGAAGGTCAGCAGCAGCTTGGCCTTGTTGTCCGAGTCGGCGCGGAAGTATGCGGTCGCGATGGCGTTAGCAAACCCTCCGCCGATGCGAGCCATGTTGTGGGCAGCGGCGTGTAATTGATCGTCGGTCATGGGGATCCCCTTGCGGTTGAGTACGGTGAGTGTCATGGTCAGATTCCTCGTGCGGCCACGATGCGGCCAGTCCTGGTGGTGATGATGATCACGGCGTCAGCGGGGTAGCAGCGAGCCCAATCCAAGGCGTCCTGCAGCGTCCAGGCGCGGTGTGTCCAGCGGTGCCAGACTCCGAGGGATCCGTCCACCGCCACTACTCTGTAGGGCTGCAGCAGTCTTGCGAGGTACTTCATTGTGTGCTCCTGTGTTTGGCTAAGGGAGACCCGACTCTAAACTTGTCAAGGGGGTTTTTGGGCACTTTTGGCCATGATATTTTTTAATCGGGTTGCAGCCCCAATAGCGTAGGGCTATGATGTACCCCACCCTTTTCCTCCGCCCGAAGGGCATCAGCATGAAACGGTCACAGGTAATCGAAGCACTAGACACAATCCCCGATGCAGCACTACTAGGAGCAGCACACAAAGAGTTGACACCCAAGCAACGCAAGTTCGCACGGGAAGTAGCAAAGGGAGCAACGAAAGCCGAGGCATACAGGAAGAGCTACAAGGCCACAGCAGCACCATCAACACTACGCAACGAACCCTATGCCCTGGCGGCTCACCCAGGCGTGGCCCGTGAGATCGAGGTTTACAAGGCGGCATTGGAGGCTCAGGAGTATCGAACCCCTGCGGCTTTGAGGGCGCTGATCGTCCAAACCCTGACGCAGACCATCCTCGATCCCGGTGTCGCGCCAGCGGTCAGAGTTCAGGCAGCGCGTGTGCTGGGCACCATAACGGAAGTGAGTGCTTTCACACATCGGACCGAGACTACTGTCATCAAGAAGAGCGATGACGCCAAGCTAGAGTTGCTGAACCAGCTAAAGACCATGATGCGCACCGTCGATGAGAGCGGCAACAGCGATGCCGAGGCCCTGCTAACAGAGCTAGCTGGACCCCACCGTGGTGGGGAGGCCCCCGACGCGGTCGTGACGCACCGTGGCTCGATACATAGTATTCCCCACAGTGAGTCATCAAATAACAGTGACTCACAAATTTCTGACGAATCGCAAAAGCTAGCTAGCGCGACCCCACCCCCTGCGGATATGGAAGACCCCCCGGTAGATGTTGAACAGAAATAGGGGTGGGGGGGGGTGGCAACGTTGCCACTTATTAACAGGTTATTCACAGAAAAGTATTGGAATGAAGGATTATGTAAAACGGGTGAGGGTGAATCGGGAGATGAGGGGAGGGGGTAGTTACGAGGGGTGTATGGAGAGGATTGTGAGTCCGGCGCAGAGGGAAGTGTTTTTGATAGTGGATGAGTTTTGGAAGCGGTATGGATTTAGTCCTACGGTGAGGGAGATTGCGTATTTGAGGGGGAAGATGGGGATGAAGAATACGCAGAGGTTAGTGGATAGGTTGGTGGAGTTGGGGGTATTGAAGAAGGTTAGGAAGTTGGGAAGGACGATTAGGCCGGTGTATATCAACTTTAAGAATTTGGAATGATGCGGTGCAACATTGGTTGAGATAAAAGCCCGTATTTTTTGGCACCTTTAAGAGTAGGTTGCAGTGCAACAATTAGAGAAATTGATTGAGCAATTAGATCCTGCTGAGTATCAGAAGTTGTTAGAGCAGGTGGAGGAGTATAGGAATGCGCTAGAGAGGGAGAAGGCGCAGGGTAAGTTTATGGAGTATGTGAAGGTGGTGTGGCCTGGGTTTGTGAATGGGCGGCATCATGCGTTGATGGCGAAGAAGTTTGAGGAGATAGCGGAGGGGAAGTTAAAGCGGTTGATTATCAATATGGCTCCGCGGCATACGAAGAGTGAGTTTGCTAGTTTTTTATTGCCAAGTTGGTTTTTGGGTAGGTTCCCGCACAAGAAGGTGATTCAGACATCGAACACGGCGGACTTAGCGGTTGGGTTTGGTAGGAAAGTGCGTAATTTGGTCGGGAGTGAGCAGTACGCGCGGGTATTTCCTGGGGTGTCTTTGAGGCAGGACAGTAAGGCTGCTGGTAGGTGGGCGACGAATAAGGGTGGGGAGTACTTTGCTATAGGTGTGGGGGGTACGGTAACGGGTAAGGGTGCGGATTTATTGATTATTGATGATCCGCATAGTGAGCAGGAGGCGAGGTTAGCGTCGCACAACCCGGAAGTATTTGACAGTGTGTATGAGTGGTACACGTCTGGACCCCGGCAGAGGTTGCAGCCAGGGGGTGCGATTGTGGTGGTAATGACTCGTTGGTCAGAAAGAGATCTGACGGGTCGGATTATTAAGGATGCGCAGAACCGGGATAAGACGGATGAGTGGGAAGTAATTGAGTTGCCGGCGATTATGCCGAGTGGGAATCCGTTGTGGCCGGAGTTTTGGTCGTTAGATGAGTTGGAGGCGTTGAGGGAGGAGGTTGGTCCTGCGAAGTGGAATGCGCAGTATCAGCAGACGCCGACAGGGGAGGAGGGGGCGTTAGTCAAGAGGGAATGGTGGAAGAGGTGGGAGAAGGAGAATCCGCCGCAGTGTGAATTTATTATCCAGAGTTGGGATACGGCGTTTACTAAGAACGAGAGAAGTGACTATTCGGCGTGTACAACCTGGGGAGTGTTTTACAAGGATGAGGTTGAGCCGAACATTATTTTGTTAGATGCGTATGAAGCGAGGATGGAGTTTCCGGAGTTAAAGCAGAAGGCGTATGAGATGTATAAGGAGTGGGAGCCTGATGCTTGTATTGTGGAAGCGAAGGCCGCGGGGAGTCCGTTGATCTTTGAATTGAGGCGTATGGGGATTCCGGTAAGTGAATATACGCCGGTGAGGGGAAACGATAAGTTTGTTCGGATTAACTCTGTGACGGATCTATTCAAGTCGGGTAAAGTGTGGGCGCCGGAAGCTAGGTGGGCAGATGAAGTTATTGAGCAGATGGCTGCTTTTCCGAATGCTCCGCATGATGACTTGGTGGATTCGACGACGCAGGCGTTGATCCGTTTTCGGTCAGGCGGGTTTGTAAGATTGGATTCTGACGAACCTGATGAGCCGACGTATTTTCGTAGGCGGAAAGCTTACTACTAGAGGGCATTATGGCAACAAACATGGACAAGGGCTTGTATGCGGTGCCGATTATTGACACGGCAGAGTCGGCGCTAGAAATTGAGATTGAGAATCCTGAGTCAGTGACGTTGTCTGATGGGAGCATGGAGATTACGTTATTGCCAGATGATGTAAGTGTTGATGACTTTGATGCCAACATTGCTGAGTTTTTAGATGAAGGCGATCTTCAGACGATAGCGTCGGAGATGGTTGAGCTAGTAGAAGCAGACGTAAACGCCAGGAAGGAATGGGCAGATACATATGTAAAAGGTTTGGAAGTTCTGGGTTTTAAGTATGAAGACAGGACAGAACCTTGGGATGACGCGTGTGGAGTGTACTCAACTGTTTTGGCAGAAGCGGTTATTCGATTCCAAGCGGAGACAATGAGTGAGACGTTTCCTGCCCAGGGTCCGGTCAAGTCAAAGATTATTGGCGAGGTTACTAAAGAAAAAGAAGAGTCTGCCAATCGTGTTAAAGCAGACATGAATTATCAACTGACTGAAAGGATGGTGGAGTATCGGTCAGAACATGAACGGATGCTTTATAGCCTGGGCCTTGCAGGGTCAGCGTTTAAGAAGGTGTATTACGACCCGATTCTTAGAAGGCAAGTGTCGCTGTATATCTCAGCAGAAGACATGATTGTTCCGTATGGCGCTTCGCACATTGATACTGCGGAGCGGGTTACTCACATGATGAGGAAAACCAAGACGGAACTACTGAAGTTACAGGCTGATGGGTTTTATAGAGAAGTTGAGCTTGGCGAACCAATTGAATATTTTTCAGATATTGAGAAAAAGAAAGCCGAGGAAGGTGGCTATACGTTAACGTCAGACGACCGATTTGCTTTGTATGAGATTCATACTTATACAAATATTAGAGGCATTGATGACGAAGACGATTTGCCTAAACCGTATGTCATTACGGTTATAAAAGGAACAAATGAAGTTCTGTCGATTCGTAGAAACTGGGAGCCGACAGATGATCGACAACTAAAGAGGCAGCATTTTGTTCATTACACTTACGTCCCTGGGTTTGGTTTCTATGGTTTGGGGCTTATTCACATTATTGGCGGGTATGCCCGAGCGGGTACTTCTATCATTCGCCAACTCGTTGACGCTGGCACTCTTTCAAATCTTCCAGGCGGTCTTAAAGCTCGTGGATTAAGGATCAAGGGTGATGACACGCCGATTGCTCCGGGCGAGTTTAGAGACGTAGATGTACCTAGTGGTACGGTACGCGACAACATTATGACGCTGCCGTACAAAGAACCTAGTCAAGTATTGGCTGGGTTGTTAGAGAAAATCACTCAGGAAGGCAGACGACTGGGTGCGATTAGCGACATGAACATTAGTGACATGTCGTCGCAGGCACCGGTTGGTACAACGTTAGCGTTATTAGAAAGAACGCTAAAACCCATGGCCGCAGTTCAAGCCAGGGTTCATTTCTCTATGAAGCAGGAGTTCAAGCTTCTTAAAGAGATTATTAAAGATTACGCAAATGAACCATACGACTACATTCCAGAGGGTGTAGATCGTCGGGCTCGAGCAGAGGATTACGCGGTAGTTGAAGTAATCCCTGTTTCTGATCCTAATGCCACGACTATGGCGCAGCGGGTTGTGCAGTATCAAGCCGCTTTTCAAATGGCACAGAGCGCCCCGCAGATTTATGACCTACCGTATCTACACAGGCAAATGTTAGAGACGCTAGGCATTAGAAACGCGGACAAAGTTGTACCGTTGGCGGAAGATCAGAAACCGCGTGATCCGATGTCCGAAAACATGGGCGCGTTGGTAGGTAAACCTATGAAAGCGTTTATGTACCAGGATCACGAAGCGCACATGGCTGCGCATCAATCGTTTATGCAAGATCCAATGATTGCGCAGGCTATTGGCCAGAACCCCATGGCACAACAAATTATGAGTTCTCTGCAGGCCCACTTGGCAGAGCACTTAGGGTTTGTCTATAGAAAACAGCTTGAAGAAAGACTGGGCGTTACGTTGCCGGCTCCGAATGAAGAAATTCCGGAGGAGTTGGAAGTTGCTGTTTCTAGGCTCATGGCTCAGGCAGGGGCGCAGCTTACACAAATGCATCAAGCTCAAGCGGCGCAACAACAAGCTCAGCAGATGGCGCAAGACCCGGTTGTTCAAATGCAGCAGCAGGAACTGGCCATTAAACAAAGCGAAGTTCAACGGAAAGCTGCCAAAGATCAAGCCGACATTGAATTGGCTAACCGTAAGTTAAGCATTGAAGAGCAGAAAGTAGTTGTTGAAGCGCAGAAAGAAGGTTCTGCGATGCAGACCAAAGCTCAGCAACAAGAACAGAAGACACAGCTTGAAATGATAAAGATGCTCACACAATCCAAAGCGAGGTAACGCGTGGCTAAGACCGTCTTTGACGTGCTGCAGGATAAATTGTTTGAACACAGAAAATCACACGTTGATTTTCTTGCGAGTGGTGGGGCGGCTGATTTTGCAGTCTACCAACAACAATGCGGGTTGATTCGAGGTCTAGACCTAGCATTGCGTGAAATCCAAGACCTTGCGCAAAACTATATGGACGGAAATGATGACTGACACGTTAACGGCGGAAGAGTTTGAAGCTCAATTACCCAAACCAGTTGGGTACCGCTTGCTAATTGCATTGCCGCAGGTGGAAGAAACTTACGATTCAGGTCTAGTTAAAGCAGATCAAACCAGACATGCTGAACAAGTTCTCTCTATGATGGGTGCTGTCCTAGACATGGGTGAACAAGCCTATGCCGACAAAGACAGATTTCCTACGGGGCCTTGGTGCAAGGTTGGCGACTTTGTGATGTTTCGTCCTAACTCTGGCACTAGGTTTAAGGTCAACGGCCATGAATATCGTCTGTTAAACGACGACAGTATTGAGGCGGTTGTGCCTGACCCTCGAGGGGTGACTAGAGCATGAGTGAACATGTAACCCTAGGCGTGACATCTGACTTTGACTGGTACGAATTGAATCAAATTAAACATCAGTTGGACTCTTTAAGTTCTCGAGTACATCGGTTAATTGTGGCTACTCAAGAACGAGAGCGTACACAGTCAGAATATGTAGTTCATTTGAAGCGTCAATGCGACGAACTTCGGGCGCAATTAAACGCCCTGCGAAAGGACTAATATGCCATTTCAAAAAGTTGAATTTGAGTTTCCGGATCCGGACAAACCAGAGGTTAAAACGGAAGAAACGCCTGCATCAGAGGCAAAGGAGCCGGAATCTAAAGAGGTTGAGATTGAGGTCGTAGACGATACGCCTCCAAAAGACCGTAATCGAACTCCATCGGAGCCGCCTGCAGAGGTAACCGAGGAAGAACTTAATGAGTATTCCGACAAAGTGCGTAAGCGGATTCAGCACTTTACTAAGGGATATCACGACGAACGACGTAGAGCGGAAGCAGCGGCCAGAGAGAAAGAAGAAGCTATTCGTCTTGCACAGCAGTTGCTGCAAGAGAATGAGAAACTTAAGCAGGAATCTTCGAAAACTCAAACCGCTTTGCTTGAGCAGGCTAAAGCCAGGATTAATCACGAGCTTGAGGCATCAAAACGGGCGTATAAACAAGCTTATGAGTCTGGAGATTCGGATAAAGTTGTTGAAGCGCAGATTGCGTTAAACAATGTTCAAGCTAAGGCAGAGCGTTTAGCAGCATATAAACCGGCTTTACAACCAAAACAAGTTGAGGTAAAACCTGAACCTGTCGCGCCAGCAGTCGATTCCAAGGCGTTGGAATGGCAAAAATCCAATCCATGGTTTGGATCTGACGATGAGATGACAAGCCTTGCGCTGGGGTTGCATCAAAAGCTTGTTCGAGAGGGGATTGACCCTCAAAGTGAAGAATACTACGACCGGATTAACCGGCGTATGCGTCAAGTGTTCCCCGATGCCTTTGAATCGGAGGACGAATCGCCTGAAAGGCCGCGTCGAAATAACGTTGTAGCACCAGCATCGCGTAGCACTGCGCCCAAAAAGATCGTGCTGACTAAGACTGCTGTAGCTCTTGCGAAACGACTAGGTCTAACTCCCGAGCAATATGCTCGACAGGTTGCTGAAGACATGAGGAAACAAAATGGCTGAGACTAGAACCAACCGCGAACTTGAAACCCGAGAGAAAGTTGCGCGTCGCAAATCTTGGCAACGCCCGGAATTGCTGCCTTCGCCTAACCCAGAACCGGGGTTTGAATTTCGTTGGATTCGTGTCAGTACGCTGGGAACGGCGGACCCCATGAATGTTTCTTCAAAGTTTCGCGAGGGTTGGGAACCTGTCAAAGCGTCCGATCATCCCGAGATCCAAATGCTGGTTGTTGAGAACGAGAAGTTCAAAGACAACGTGGTAATCGGTGGATTGATGCTTTGCAAAACTCCTACTGAGCTTGTTGAGGATCGGAACAGCTACTATCAACAGCAAACCGATAATCAAATGAGCGCAGTGGACAACAATTTCATGCGGGAAAACGATCCGCGGATGCCGTTGTTTAAAGAGCGGCAATCGTCGGTGAAATCGACCCGGTAAACTTTTAGGAGTCTCACATGACTTACCCAACGGTTGACAGCCCCTACGGGCTAAAGCCGGTCAATCTGATCGGCGGTCAGGTGTTCGCTGGTTCTACGCGCATGTACAACATTACTTACGCGTACGCCACCGACATCTTCTACGGTGACTTCGTCGCCCTCGTGCGCGGCAACCTGGAGCGTATTAGCGTTAGCACCGGTACTGCCGGTACTCTCGTTGGTATCTTCCTTGGCTGCTCGTACACCAACCCGACCACCAAACAGAAGCAGTTCTCGCAATACTGGCCCGCTTCCACGGCGGCTGGTGATGCGGTTGCTTATGTTTGCGACGATCCGGATACGGTGTTCCAAGCGGCTGTTTGCTCGGCTACTACGGTAATGGCTTCTGGTGCTCGTGCGATGATTGGTCAGAATCTGGCCTGCATCAACAACACCGGCAATTCCAACACCGGCAATAGCAAAAACGCCCTGCTTGCTCCGACTGCAACTCCTGCCACGACTGCGGCTCTGCCCATTCGTGTTCTGGGTCTGGTGCAAGAAACCGCAGTTTCGCTGGGTACCGCAACGTTCACCAGTATCGCCACTGAAACTATCACCTGCTCGGCACTGCCGTTTGCCCTGCCGGTTGGTACGGACGTTGGCTCGCTGGCGTCGAACGGTCAGTACATCCCCAGTGGATCGTTCGTGGCAACTGCCGCGAGTGCTGGTGCAACTACGGTTGTTCTGAATCAGGCCCCCGTCGCGGCGTTTGGTGCCAGTGCAACGCTGGTATTTACTCAGTACCCTGAGCTTCTGGTTAAGCTCAACTTTGGTCAGCATGAGTATTACGCTGCCACTGCTACGGCCTAAAGGAGTTAACAAATGGCTATTTCACGCGCACAACTACTGAAAGAACTCCTGCCAGGGCTTAATGCACTGTTCGGTCTGGAGTACAAACGGTACGGTGAAGAACACAAGGAAATCTACGAAACCGAGACTTCCGAGCGTTCGTTTGAAGAGGAAACCAAGCTGTCTGGCTTCTCTGCCGCTCCTGTCAAAAACGAGGGTTCGGCAATTGCGTATGACAATGCGCAAGAAGCATGGACGGCGCGGTACAACCACGAAACGATTGCAATGGGTTTCTCCATCACTGAAGAGGCGATGGAAGACAACCTGTATGACAGTCTGTCTTCGCGGTATACCAAGGCCCTTGCTCGTGCCATGGCGTACACCAAGCAGGTCAAAGGTGCATCGATTCTGAACAACGGGTTTAACGGTGCGGTCACGTACGGTGACGGCCAGCCCCTGTTCTCGACGGCGCATCCGCTTGTGTCTGGTGGTACCAACAGCAATCGCCCCGCAACCGGCGCTGATCTGAACGAAACCTCGCTTGAGGCGGCAGTTATTCAGATCGCTGGCTGGACGGATGAGCGTGGTCTGCTGATCGCCGCCAAGCCCCGGAAACTCATTGTTCCCCCGGCGCTTATGTTCGTTGCAACCCGACTGCTTGAGACGGAACTCCGTGTCGGCACGGCGGATAACGACATCAACGCGCTTAAGAACAACGGTTCAATTCCGGAAGGCTATCGTGTCAATCACTACCTGACTGATACGAATGCTTGGTTCTTGATCACGGACGTGCCTAATGGACTGAAGCACTTTGTCCGTACGCCTATCCAGAACTCGATGGATGCTGACTTCGATACTGGTAATGCTCGTTACAAGAGTCGCGAGCGTTACTCGTTCGGCGCGTCAGATCCGTTGGGTGTTTATGGATCTCCAGGCGCAAGCTAAGCAGTAGATTAGGAAAGGGGCTTCGGCCCCTTTTCTTTTGTTTATGAGTATGGTACAAAGAGTTATTCCGGGGTCATCCCGCGTATTAGACAGTCCCGGCTGACAACATGCAGACTAATACGCGCTACTCGCATGTGAGGGTTAAATGGCTAACACCACTTTCTCCGGGCCAGTTCGGTCACAGAACGGCTTTCAAACTGTTTCAATTGATTCCACTACCGGCGCTGTTACTGCTGCTGCAGTATCACTGGGCGTTTCCGGTATTGTTGCCACGCCTGTAGCACTAGCTGATGGTAATGCGTCGCTGACTGCTGCTACGAATGGCGGCGGTGTAATTAACATCGTTCCTAACGGAACCCAAGACAACACCTACACTCTCCCTGCTCCAGTTGCTGGTCAATCGTTTACGTTTGTGTACGGTGGCGGCGCAGCGGATGCTACGGATTTCATCATCAACACTGGGTCGAACACCAACTACTTTATTGGTGGCGTCGCTTTCCATGACACGGATGATGGTGCGGCGTCTGTAGTATTTTCAGACGGCAACTCAAACTCGAAGTTGCAGGTTAATGTCCCGGCAGCAGCGCAGATTACGGTTATCGCTAAAGACGGTACGAACTGGCAAGTTTGGGGAACTGTTGTTGGTGCCACTGCCCCGACCTTTGCTGACCAGTAATAGGGGGCCGACATGGCGACCCAGCAATATGATGTATGGTCCGTAACGCCTAAAGCGGATGCGGACTTTTATGTGGTGTCTGTAACGCCAGCAGGTGCTGGGGCGTTGGGACTTGTTGCTACCACGCCGGGGATTAATGGTTACGGATACAAAGTATCCATTACCTCGGTAGCAGACGAAACTGCTAAAAACTTCACCATCACCGGCATTCCCGTTGGGTCAACCACGGCGGTGACAGAAGTAGTGGCGGGCGGCAACAATACAACCGTTTACTCTACCAATTACTTTGCAAGCGTCAGCAGCATCTCAGTCAGTGCTGCTACAGCAGGTGCAATTACGGTGGGATATGGCGGTTCACTTGCGCTCCCCCGGTGCCGAATCAAAGGTCTGTATTACATTGGCGCAACTAATGCTGGCAACATTTCTATTAGTGATGCTAGCGCTGGGCCGACTCCACCCCGTTTGTACATGGATACCCCTGGGTCAGTCACTGCGGCTAACAGCCTATACATGGCAGCAGAAGGTATTTTGGTGGGTCAGGCACAAAGCGGTTACGCTGTTGTAACGCTAACTGAAGTTACTAAAGTCACTTTAATCTGCGGCTAATCATGGCAAAGACCCCGGCGTGGCAACGCAAAGAAGGCAAAAATCCCTCTGGTGGTTTGAATGCCAAAGGACGAGCTTCTTACAATGCAGCCAATCCGGGGAAGCCGGGGTTAAAGCCTCCCGCCCCGAATCCGAAGACCGAAAAAGACGCGAAGCGGAGGAAATCTTTTTGCGCGAGGATGAGCGGGATGCCTGGGCCAATGAAGGATGAAAAAGGACGACCGACCCGCAAGGCGCTGTCGCTTAAAGCATGGAACTGCTAGTTTGTACCCGGTGCAAGCAAAGCAAACCGGCCACACCGGAAGCGTTTCCGCTGCATAACAAGAAACGCAACGGGTTAGATTCATGGTGTAGAGCTTGCCGTGCTCAGTATCGCAACGAGATTTGTCGGGGCCAGTACCGCGCTGTAATTTCAGATGAACAGCTTAAGCAGATTAAGCAAGAGGTTACAGAGTGCGTAATTTGCGGAGTGTCGGAGAAATTAGTTGTAGATCATGATCATGTCACTGGACAAGTGCGGGGCATGTTGTGCAATCATTGTAATCGAGGTCTTGGGCACTTCCGAGACGATCCAGAGTTGTTGGAATTTGCACGGATGTATCTGTTAGCATCAAATGACGATCCGCAATGGGCGGCTTATCAAGAGGTAACGCAGGCATGAAGAAGAAACTGACTTCAGCCAAGACAGCGAAAGATCCCAACAGCCGGATTAACAAATCCTTGAGAGCATGGAATTGTTGAAATGACTGAGACGACGCACGAAACAGGGAAGATGATTCTCGATGCTTTGTCAGTGGTGACAGTCATTGGGACACTAGTAGATATGCTTCCCTCAATAGCCGCCGTATTTACGATTGTTTGGACTGGTATTCGTATTTGGGAAACCAATACTGTTCAGAGAATCTTAAAACGGAAGAAAGACGATGCCGAGTAAAACGTCAAAGCAGCACAATTTCATGGCTGCTGTGGCAAACAATCCCGCCTTCGCCAAGCGCGTGGGTGTTCCTGCGTCCGTTGGACGTGAGTTCATGCAGGCCGACAAAGGCCGTAAATTCAACGAAGGTGGTGACATGAAAGAATCTAAAGCCATGGTTGGCAAAGAGATTGCCTTTATGAAGAAAAAAGGCGCTCCGAGGTCCATGATCAAACATGAAATGGCCGAGGCCAAAGGTATGAAGCGTGGCGGTTACGCCAGCGGCGGTATGCCCATGGTTGAAAAAGACGGTAAAAAAGTTCCGGCGTTTGCTGCCGATGGCGTTGGCAAGATGAAGCATGGCGGCATTGCTAAGAAGATGATGGGCGGCGGTATGGCGTATTCGTCTGGTGGTTACACTCGTGCGGCTGATGGTATTGCCAAGAAAGGTAAGACTAAAGGTGCGCAAGTCAAAATGATGCGCGGTGGAGCATGCTGAAATGAAAAAACGCAAATTCGCCGTGGGCGGTGACGTTCCGTATATGCCGGATCCTGGTTTCCCCATGCCACCACAGGATCCCGGTTTCCCTGCGCCGATTACGCCGCCGCCTGGGCGCCGAAGACCCAATATGGGTGGCGGAGATAACACGGCATATGGAGGTTTGGCTCAAGTTGGCGCAGGCGCAAAAACAGTCGGCTCCGCATTAGATGACATTTCAGATCGTCTTGGTGGCGGCATGAAAGGAATTGCTGGAGCGCCGTCGCCAGGAATGACAATGAAAAAAGGCGGCAAAGTTAAAGGTTATGCTAAAGGCGGAGTAGTAGGTGCGGCGTCAAAACGTGCTGACGGTGTAGCGCAACGTGGCAAAACCCGTGGTCGATTTATTTAAAGAGTAAGTCATGTCAAAAAAACGCGCCCAATCCAGTATGCCGCTTTTGCCGGTAATGCCAGATGAATTTCAGCGTGGCCCTGAAGCCGGTCCTGAAGTGCGCAACCCGCCTTTGAATCCAGCGGAAATGACGCCTAGTCCTGCTCAAGCTGCTCGTATGAAACAACAGGTTGAGGAAGATCGTAAGCAGCGTGAGATGGATAAGGCTTATGAAGATTCTAAGCGTCAGTCTATGAAACGTGGGTATGCATCTGGCGGGGTAGTCAGCTCTGCGTCTAAGCGCGCAGACGGTATTGCTCAACGGGGCAAAACAAAATGCCGAATCGTGTAAAAAAATTTCAACAAGGCGGCGAAACTGAAGAAGATCGTCGTCTACAAGATCTTGAAGACCGAGTAATGGGTCGTTCTCGTCCGTATAAACGGGGCGAAAGAATGATGCGTTTGCTAGATCCTACAATGGACCCCATTACCGGCGAACGTAATGTTGCTAAATATGCAAGGCAGAAGATTGCCAATATCTTTCCTGGTGCAACATTAGATCGAGGGGTGTCAGGAGAAAATGCCCTAATGAATTTAATGCGAGAGGCAAATCGGGTTAGCAAGGCTTATCACGGGCAAGATTATCTAAAAGAGCTGCAAAACCGTGTCATGCAAGCCGGGACAAGTCGAGTAGATCGAGGCGTTCCTTATGATCCAAAGGCTGTAAAATTTTCAGAAGAGTCGGAATACAAAAAAGGCGGCAAAGTTACACGCGGTGATGGTATAGCGCAACGCGGCAAAACCAGGGGGCGAATTATATGATGGCTTCACGCGGGATGGGTGCCATCAACCCATCTAAAATGCCCGGCCCCAAGCGTAAACAGCGTCGGGATGACACCGCCTTCTACGAATATGCAGAGGGCGGCAAAGTCAATGAGGCGGGTAACTACACCAAGCCCGGTATGCGTAAAGCTTTGTTTAACCGTATCAAAGGGCAGGCAACGCAAGGAACTGCGGCGGGTCAGTGGAGCGCGAGAAAAGCGCAACTATTAGCAAAGAAATACAAGGAACAGGGTGGGGGGTATAAAGATTGAAGTCTCCTCAACAATCGCTTAAGGATTGGACCCAACAACGTTGGACAACTAAATCCGGTAAACCGTCATCTAAGACGGGTGAGCGATATTTGCCAGAGGCAGCAATTAAGTCTTTGTCCCCTGCAGAGTATGCAGCAACGACGCGAGCAAAACGAGCAGGTAAAGCCAAAGGCAAACAGTTTGTGCCGCAGCCAAAAGGCATAGCCAAGAAAACGGCAGGATTCAGATGACCACTTCTGGCACCACAGCGTTTGATCTAGACTTCACAGAAATTGCTGAAGAAGCCTGGGAGATTGCTGGCCGCGAAATGCGCTCAGGCTATGACCTGAAAACAGCGCGCCGTTCAATGAACTTGTTAACGATTGAATGGCAAAACCGCGGCATTAACATGTGGACAATTGAGCCTGGGATCATCACGTTGACCGCAGGTTTGAGCACATACGCATTGCCCACTGACACCATCGACTTGCTTGAGCACGTTATCCGTACTGGTCAAAACACGGCATCCACCCAGGCTGATTTAAATATCACGCGGATTAGTGTTTCAACGTACGCCACAATTCCTAATAAGCTAGCGCAAGGACGGCCTATTCAGGTTTTGGTAAACAGATTGTCAGGTGCGGTATCTCCTACGTCATCTGTAGTTGATATTGTGGGTGGCATTAACTCTAGTGTCACTTCTATTCCTTTAAATACCGTAGTGGGCCTCCCAGGCTATGGTTTTATTAGGATCGGATCAGAAGACATTTTTTATCAATACATTAGTGGCAACACACTGATGGGCGTGGCGCGCGGGCAGAACAACACAGTAGCAGCGTCACATGCAGATCAGTCACCGGTCTCAAACCCAAACCTTCCGTCTGTAACGGTTTGGTTAGTGCCAGATAACACACAGACGTATCAGTTTGTTTATTGGCGACTACGCAGAATCCAAGATGCTGGATCAGGAGTTCAGACTGGCGATATGAACTTTAGGTTCTTGCCGGCGTTGACATCAGGATTGGCGTATCGAATTGCGACCAAAGTTCCTGAACTATCTAGTCGCGTTGAGATGTTAAAAGCTCAATACGACGAGCAATTTAATTTGGCTGCAGGGGAAGATCGAGAGAAGGCCGCGGTACGTTTTGTACCTCGTCGGTACTATCTTGGCAGCAGTGGTGCGTAATGGGTAACAGATTTGCCAGTGGCAAAATTGCCATTGCAATGTGTGATCGGTGTGGATTTCGATATCGTCTGCGAGATCTACAGAAGCTGATCATTAAGACCAAACAAGTTAACTTGTTGGTATGTCACGAATGTTGGGATCCGGATCACCCTCAACTTCAGCTTGGAATGTACCCAGTTGATGATCCCCAGGCGCTGAGGAATCCAAGACGAGATACAACGTACGTTACGTCTGGAACTTTGGCTGACGGTAATTTGGGTTTAGGTAGTAGGCAGATTCAGTGGGGCTGGAATCCAGTAGGTGGTTCAAGTGGATTTGATGCGCCGCTTACGCCAAATGACTTGGTTGCAGTAGGCCAAGTTGGTACAGTAACGGTAACGACTTAGGAGTCATTATGGACGCAAAGAAAGCAGTGCATAAGCATGAAAAAGCTATGCACCCTGGCAAGCCGCTGACAAAGTTTGCCAAAGGCGGTAAAACCAATCTGCAGATGCGTGAGCTTGGCAGGAATCTAGCCAAGGTTGCCAATCAGAAGAAATCGTCTTTCACCTATCGTAAGTCGGGTGCAAAATGAAAAAGGATTCTAATCAGCCCAAGCCGGCTCCTAAAGTAGACCTGAAGAACAGCGGTTATCCTGAGAAAAACGTTAAAACCACGGGCATCAAAATCCGTGGAACTGGTGCGGCAACTAAAGGTGTTATGGCTCGCGGCCCGATGGCATGAACTACACAGAGCTTAAACAGAATATCAAGGACATCTGTGAGGCGGAATTCACCGATGCCATCCTAGATATGTTTACCGAGCAGGCTGAACAGAAGATCTACAACTCTGTTCAGATTCCGGCGCTACGGAAAAACGTAACTGGGGTAATGAGCATTGGCAATCCGTATTTGCAGATTCCTTCTGATTTTCTTTATGTGTATTCCTTGGCCGTAATTGACACGGACAATCGGTATTACTATCTGCTTGATAAAGACGTTAACTTTATTCGCGAGGCGTATCCGTTTTCTGGCCAAAGTGCCAATACGTCAGAGCGCGGGCGTCCTAAGCATTACGCAATCTTTGATGATTCGGCGTTTATCCTGGGGCCAACACCCAATTTGGCATATAGCACCGAGCTTCACTACGGCTACTACCCTGAGTCTATTGTGACCGCGGGTACGACATGGCTTGGTGATGAGTTTGATTCGGCGCTTCTAAACGGCGCACTGGTTGAAGCTATTCGATTCCAAAAGGGTGAACAAGACGTAGTTGAGATGTACACCGCGTTGTACACACAGTCAGTCGCTCTTCTCAAGCAACTTGGTGATGGTAAGCTGCGTCAAGATACATATCGTTCTGGTCAGGTTCGTGTACCAGTGAGGTGATAAATGGCTATTTCTCAGGCAATGTGTTCTTCGTTCAAACAGCAGATTCTGCTGGGTGAACATGACTTGGACACGGATACAATCAAGATTGCGCTTTATACAAGTGCTGCGACTTTGGGCGCGAGCACGACGGCGTACACAACTTCTGATGAAGTGGCGAACGGTAACGGATACACAACCGGTGGCAATACCCTAACAGGCGCAACAGTAAGTCTATCGGGCACCACGGCTTTTGTAGATTTTTCCGATACCACTTGGTCTAACGCCACAATCACGGCGCGTGGAGCGTTGATTTACAACTCAAGTAAGTCAAACAAAGCGATTGCAGTGTTGGATTTTGGCGGGGACAAGACTTCTACGAACGGCAACTTTACCGTTCAGTTCCCGACTAACGATGCTTCGTCTGCGATCATTAGGATTGCATAAGTGTGTCAGATGCAATCGTAGCGTTTGAAGGTTGGTCTGCCTCTGGCGTTGGCTGGGGGCAGCAGGGCTGGGGCGTCGGGCAATCGGCGGTCACGGCTCAAACCTTTTTAGGCTCGGTTGTAGTAACGGCTGATTCGGATGTCCCGGTAACAGGCGTTCAGGCCACGGGGTTCATAGGCACCGTTACTGTAGTAGCAGAAGCGATTGTTGTAGTCTCAGGCGTACAGGCAACTGGGGAAGTTGGCACAGTTGTAGTCACGGCTGATGCGAATGTTGCGGTAACCGGCGTACAAGCGACCGGCGAGATTGGTACCGTCACTGTTGATGCAGGGGCGGTAGTTGCCGTAACGGGGGTATCAGCCACCGGTGCAATAGGCACCGTCACTGTTTCTGGTACTGCCGTTGTAATTGTAAGTGGCAACGTTGCCACTGGTCAGATCGGTACCGTTACAGTCTCCGCAGGCTCTCTTGTACAAGTAACCGGAGTTTCCGCAACAGGGGAGCTTGGCACTGTTACGGTTACTGGCGGCGCGACGGCAACTCCATCAGGCGTTCAGGCAATTGGAGTTATCGGGCAAGTAAATGTCTGGGGTCAAATTAATGACGACCAGAACGCAAACTGGCAGAATGTGAGTGACGCGCAAAGCGCGGGGTGGAGTAGTGTGGGAACGGGTCAGGTGGCAACATGGATAAACGTCAATGACTCACAAACCGCTTCTTATGTAGCAGTAAACGACTCACAGACCGCCAACTGGAATCAAATAGCAGCATGAGGCTCAAATGACCACTGCATATTCAAATCTTCTCGGTCTGGCTCTTCCCGTCACTGGAGAACTTTCCGGTACTTGGGGCGATACGGTAAACGACTACATCACCAAGTATCTTGATGACGCGATTGCCAACGCACAGGTCATTAGCGGCAGTCAGACTGCGGTCACGCTGTCTAAAACTACAGGAACGGCTCTTGTCGCGGCTGGGAGTGGTTCTACCGGTTCTGCTCAATACGCCCTGATTCGTTGCACGGGGAACCCAGCGAGCACCCTGACAATCACGGTTAGTTATTCGTCTCTTACTAACTCGCAGTTCAGTAAGACGTATCTCATCTTTAACAGCACTTCTACAAATCAATCTGTTGTTGTTCAGGCGACGACCAGCAGCGGTACCTCGACTGGTGTAACGATTACGGCTGGCGAACGGGCGCTAATTGCTTGGAATGGTACTGACTTCGTAAAGATCGCTACGCAGAGTGGGACGGGGGAGTTTGTTACCGTTGACACTACTAATCTTGAAGTCACTAACATCAAAGCAAAAGACGGCACTGCTGCCGCTACGATTGCTGACAGCACGGGCGCAATCACCGTTTCTACGCTTCTTAACGTAGACAATCTCCGTCTGGACGGCAACACCCTTAGCAGCACGGACTCAAACGGCAACGTTGTTCTTGCCCCGAACGGGACTGGTGACGTTCAGCTTGACGCAGATACGGTGCGCGTAGGTGATTCTGCTGCGGCGGTGACCCTGACCTCTAATGGTGCTGGTGCGTTGACGGTGACCACTGGGGGTGCTGCGGATCTCATCCTCAATACGAACTCCGGAACCAACTCCGGCTCGATCACCATTGGCAACGGTACGAACGGGAACATCACGGTTGCCACGAATGGAACAGGTGATTTCTATGTTGACGCAGACACCGTTCGTATTGGTGACTCTAACGCTAACGCCACGATCACGACCAACGGCACGGGCGACCTGATTCTTAATACGAACTCAGGCACCAACTCCGGCAGCATCACGATTGAAGATGGTGTTAACGGCAACATCATCATTGCACCTAATGGTACGGGACAGGTTCAGATCACCAATGCTGCTCTTGATCTGACGACGATTGAAGTCACGAACATCAAAGCCAAAGACGGCACGGCTTCGATGACGCTGGCGGATACGACTGGGATTATTACGCTTAGTGCTACCGCTGGTACAGCGAATGGAGTCTTGTATCTAAATGGAAGCAGGGCGGTTACTAGTGGTAGTGCGCTGACGTTTGATGGGAGCACGTTTAACGTTACGGGGGCAGCTTCTGTTACTGGAACAAATTCATTGTCATTGCAGCGTCCGGTTGTTCCGTCATTTCTTGGGCAAGGTGCTCCGGCGATTACTTGGCAATTTTATTCGACCGGAACTACCTACACTGTTGGAGCGTCGATCCAAGGTTTAGCAGACGCGGCATGGACAAGCACTAGTGCGCCTACCAGTATAAGGATGTACACCGTTCCTTCTGGCAGTACGTCTTTATCGGAAAGGTTAAGAATTGCAGCCGGCGGACAAGTTAACATCGGCGGTAATTTTGATAGTACCAACAACACGCTTCAAGTTACTGGTAACGCTGCTATTGGCTATACCACCGCAGCGCCTACGACTGGGTTGATTGTTGCTGGGAATGTTGGGATTGGGACGGATAGTCCGAACATTTCTGGAGGTGCGGCAGGCTCAAAAATTGTAACCGTCTCAGCATCCGCTGCTGGCAGAAACGGCATCTTAGAGTTGAATGGCACTCGTTCAACCAGCGGTGATTATGTTGGCTATGTGCGGTTCTTCAACAACGCAGCCGCCACGCCGGGCGCAGACATTCAGGCAATTCGTGGCGCATCGGATACCGAGGCAGTGCTTGCTTTCGCAACTAGCGGCACCGAACGCGCCCGCATCGAAGCAGCAGGAAACCTCATCCTCCGTCAATCCTCTAACGCTGCTAATACGTCTGTTTCATTTAACACGACAGTACAGGATGCGCTGACGCTGGATAGCAGTGGGCGGTTGGGTGTTGGAACGGGCTCCCCGGCAGCAAGATTTAACGTTGAAAGCGGGGATATCCTGCTTCGCGGCGGTCAACTGACAATCGGCCCGACTGCCGGTGGCAATGGTGCTGGTGCGATTCGTTCAACATTGAATGGCGTACTCGGCTCTTTGATCTTCCAAACAGAAGATTCAAATGCCGCTCTAGTTGACCGCATGACCCTCGACTCCTCCGGCAACCTCGGGATTGGGACGACGCCAACTGCTAATTATGGCGGACTACAGGTTGTCGGGCCGACCAGTTCGAGTCTATATACGCAACAGGGAATTGATGTGGTTCGTATGGGCGTGCGGGCTTCTGGTCGCACCGGGATCATACTTGATTCTTCTGACGCCACTTACACCAATCGTATGTGGTTTATTGCCAATGAAGGCGCGAGTGGAAGTTTGGGCATTGGCCGGGCTGGCTTAGATGTTATTAGATTAAGCAATTCTGGCGATGTCGGGATTGGGACGACGAATCCGGCGGTAAAGCTAGATGTTGTTGGGGCAAGCCAGAAAATCGCCAAGTTTTTTGCTCAATCGTCTTACGGGCAGCTTGAGATTGGAACTACCGGCGCAAATCAAAATGTTTATTTGACGTTGTCGCCAAACGGCACCGGGCTTGGCATTATTCAGCACGGCACTGGCGATGTAATGAAATTTGATGCGTCCGGCAACCTCGGTCTAGGAGTGACGCCGAGCGCGTGGGGCGGCTCATATAAGGCGTTTAATGTAGTTGGTTCTGGTTCGCTATTTTCGAATAATCAATTTAACACCCGTGTTGGTAATAATGTGTACCACAACGGGACAAATTTTATTTATAACGCTACTGGGTTTGCAACTTACTATAGCCAGAACGACGCGGCAGGCGAGCATCGTTGGTTTAACGCCCCCTCCGGCACCGCTAACACCACTACCATTACAAACGGTGTCAGCTACACCATCATCACATCAGGCAACCAGACGGCGTTCGGTGCAGCGAATAACAACGTAGGCACCTCTTTTACTGCAAACGCAAGCGGCACATTAAGCAGCGGCACGGTCAGTCAGAACATCTCCTTCACCCAAGCCATGACGCTAGATGCGTCGGGGAATCTGCTGGTTGGGACGACAACAACCACAAACAACCTGCGATTGCAGCAAAAACTAGCAACAGTGTCAGTTGGAAATAATACGTTTGCCGGTGCTGCACTGACAGGATATAGCGGAACTACAGCGGCTGCTGCTCCGGTTTTAGACTTTAACCGCAGCCGTGGAACAACAGACGGATCAATGACTGTTGTAGCAAGCGGCGACACGATAGGCTATCTTGCGTTCCGTGCGTCTGATGGAACCAATTTTGTAGATGCAGCATCCATCAGGGTTGATGTAGACGGAACTCCCGGCACAAACGATATGCCGGGCAGGATTGTGTTTTTTACCAGCCCAGACGGAAGTACCTCGCAAACCGAACGCGCCCGGATAACGTCGGGTGGGTATTTCAAGGCGAGTAGCACTGGGGGTTATGAAAGTGGCATCGGCAATTTTCATGAATTTCGCGCATCTGCAAACGACACTCAAACGACTACTTTTTCCCATACAGCAGCATCTCCATACGGTATAGTAGTTAGATATACCGGAGCAGCGCCTAACAATACAGATAATTGGTTCTGGTATTGCGATGATAATAGTTCCACTCAAAGGGCTTCGCTTAAATCAAATGGCGGTTTGTATAACTATCAAGCGAATGATTCCAACTTGTCTGACCGCCGCGAGAAAACCAATTTTGCTCCGGCTGGACCGTACCTGTCGAAGATTTGTGCGATTCCTGTGCAGACCTTTAACTATATCGATCAAAACATGGAGGAAGACCCCGGCACAACGCTGGGTGTAGTGGCACAGGATGTTCAAGCCATAGCGCCTGAGTTGGTGATGGAAAGCAATTGGGGAACTGAAGAAAACCCCAAAATGCGCCTATCAATCTATCAGACCGACCTGCAATACGCGCTGATGAAGTGCATTCAAGAACAGCAGGCAATGATTGACGAACTCAAGGCCGAAGTAGCCGCACTCAAAGGAGCCTAAAAAATGAACTGGAACATCTCCTCCATGCAGTGCGTGGCCCAGGAAGGCGACCGGCAGGATATTGTGACCGTTGTCCACTGGCAGTGCAACGACACGCAAGAAATCGACGGCAAGAGTTACAGCGGCAGCGTCTACGCGACCTGCACGCTGCCTGCGCCAGAGGATACCTTCACACCCTACCCCGACCTGACCCAGCAGCAGGTGCTGGACTGGATTTGGGCAAACGGTGTGGACAAAGACGCGACAGAAGCCGCTGTCAACGCGCAGATTCAGGCGCAAGCATTCCCGACGATTGTGACGCTTGCACCGCCCTGGGCTGCCTGACATGCAAGAGTTTGAGATCAAGATCACGGTCGAGGAAGCCAACATCATTGCGATGGGCCTAGGCAAGTTGCCGCTGGAAGTGTCGGTCGCCATCTGGCAGAAACTGAAAGCGCAGATCGAGCAGCAAGTCCCACCGCCAGCAAAACTTGACAGTTGATCTGACTACTGTATAAATTTACACCCGTACTGGTGCGGTTCACCAGGTACTCTTATGAGTAGACATGGAAAACACTCCTGAAGTTGTAGCGGACGCGCCGGAAACGGCGCAAGCGCCCGCGCCGGAACAGGTCGTAACGGCTACGCCTGAAACCGTTGAAGCATCGCCGGAGACAGTCAAAACGTTCACGCAAGAAGAAGTGGACGCAATGATTGGAAAACGCCTCGCAAGAGAGCGTAGAACGTGGGAACGTGATCGCAGTAAAGCGCCTGTCGCAGCACCGCAAGTTGCAGCCCCCGCGCCTGTTTCGCAAAGTCAGTTTGAGTCAGTTGAGCAATACGCCGAAGCACTGGCAGCTCAAAAGGCCGAACAGCTTTTGCAACAACGGGAACTGGAGCGTCAACAAACAGCGATTCTGGAGTCGTATCACGATAAGGAAGAGCAGGCTCGGGACAAGTACGAAGATTTTGAAGCTGTTGCGTACAACCCAAGTCTGAAGATCACCACCGTGATGGCCCAGACGATTCAGGCGTCCGACGTTGGCCCCGATGTAGCGTACTACCTTGGGCTCAACCCGAAAGAAGCAGATCGCATCTCGCGCCTATCGCCGATTTTGCAGGCTAAAGAAATCGGGAAAATCGAAGCCAAAGTGGCATCGAGCCCACCTGTTAAGAAGCCGTCCAACGCCCCTGCGCCGATTCAACCTGTTGCCGCTGGCTCGTCTCGCGGCCCGGCTTACGACACCACAGACCCGCGCTCACTGAAGTCTATGAGCACGAGCGAGTGGATCGAAGCCGAACGGCAGCGCCAGATTCGGATGTGGGAAGCAAAACACGGCATGCGTTAACTACAACTTTCAAAGGACCATAGATCATGGCTAACTCAATCTTAACGATTGACATGATCACCCGGAAGGCGCTCGAAATCCTCGAGAACAACCTGGTGATCACCCGCAACGTTAACCGTCAATACGACGACTCGTTTGCTGTTCAAGGCGCAAAAATCGGCTCCACCCTGCGCATCCGTCTGCCGGACCGCGCGCTGGTGACCGACGGTGCCGCGCTGCAAGTTCAAGACGATCAGGAACAGTTCACCACCCTGACCGTGTCGAGCCAAAAGCACATTGGCGTGAACTTCACGACCGCTGAGCTGACCATGCAGCTCGATGACTTCGCAGAACGGGTTCTGAAGCCTCGTATCAGCCAGCTCGCAGCCAGCATCGACGCTGACGTTGCCAACGCCTTCCGTAACGTCTATCAGTCGGTTGGCACCCCCGGCACGACCCCCGGCACTAGCCTCGTGCTGCTGCAGGCGCAGCAGAAGCTGAACGAAGCCGCTGCTGTTATGAGCCCCCGCTACGCGACCGTCAACCCGGCGGCCAACGCAGCGCTGGTCGAAGGCATGAAAGGCCTCTTTAACCCGACCTCCACCATCAGCCGTCAGTTTAAAAACGGCATAATGGGCGAAGGCATCCTCGGGCTTGACGAAGTCAACATGTCCCAGTCGATCAAGCAGTTCACGACCGGCACCCGCACGGGCGCGCATACTGTGACGACCACCGTGTCCTCGCAAGGCGCGACCACCATCGCCATCACCGGCACGGGTTCGCAAGTCATTAAGCAAGGTGACGTGTTTACCATCGCCAACGTGTTTGCGGTCAACCCGCAGACCCGTGAGTCGACGGGTTCGCTGCAGCAGTTTGTAGCGACCGCTGACGCTACGGCGACTGGTGGCGCGTACACGGTCAGCGTGAGCCCGGCGATCTACACCAGCTCGCAAGCTCTGGCGACCGTGGACTCGTTCCCGCAGTCGGGCGCAGTTGTGACCTTCTTGGGAAGCGCTAGCACTCAGTACCCGCAGAACCTTGTGTATCACCGCGACGCGATCTCGTTTGCGACCGCTGACCTGCTGATGCCGCAAGGCGTGGACATGGCTTCGCGCCAGGTTCACAACGGCATTTCGATGCGTATCGTACGGCAATACGACATCAATAATGATAGACTTCCATGTCGCATCGATGTACTTTATGGCTACTCTGTCATCCGTCCGCAGATGGCCGTCCGTCTCTGGGGCTGACACCCAAAGAGTTGACAGTACGGTACTAGTGCGACCACACTAGTTCTCAATAATCAGAGACTAGTGTGGTCCTTTCACAGATTTGAAAGGATTGAATCATGGCTCTTCCTAATGGTGCAGGTGGCTATCAGGTCGGCGACGGTAATTTGACCGAAGCCGTTCTGAGCGTACAAACCATCCCGACGACGCTGACTGGTGACACCACGCTAACCGCCGCCCAAATGGCGCTTGGTCTGGTGGTCTGTCAAAAAGCCAGTGACGCAACGCTGACCGTGACGTTTGACACGGCGGCCAATCTTGACGCGGCTATCCCCAGCGCTAAAGTTGGTTCGTCGTTTCAGCTAACGATCACCAATAACAACAACTCCGGCTCGTCTTCTACCGTCCCTATCACGACGGGATCGGGCATCACCGTTTACGGCTCAGTGACTGTGCCGCGTTTCGGCGCGCACACGTACCTGCTGGTCAAGACTGGTGACGCTGCCTGGTCGGCGTTCCTGATGTAATTTACGGGGGCTTCGGCCCCTGTTTTAAGGAGTCGTCGCTATGGCGAATAACAAGCCTGTTGGTGTTGCGTATTCCGACCCAGCTCTTACGGCGTTTTATCTCAACGCTCCGGTCACCAAGACCGCCAGCTTCACGCTGGGCGACGAGGAAAACTACGTGATCTGTAACGGTTCCGCTGCTAACGTCACCGTGACGTTGCCCAGCGGTTCTGCTTACATCGGTCGGACCGTCACCATCAAAAACTTGTCTGGCACCTACACGGTGATCTCGGCGTCCTCAAACGTCAAACCCCTAGCATCTGGTACTGCAGGCACGGCTATTCTGGCCGCGACTGCAGGCAAGTTTGCGACGCTGGTTTGCGAAGACGGGACCAACTGGGTCATCATGGCGGCTGCCTAAACAGGACGGGGGCTTCGGCCCCCGGCTTTTATGCCAATCATTTATCTGAGACACCCTGTTCACGGCGATAAAGTAGCGATTGCCGAACAAGAAGCCGAATTTGATGAACAAAACGGCTGGACACGCTATACTCTTGGCGAAGACCCTGACGGGGCCGTAGACAGCGCGCCAATCAACCAACTTGCGCGCCGAGGTCGTCGTCGCAAGGAGGTGGTCGATGGCGACTACAGCGGGTGACATCATCACGGGCGCATTGCGCCTGATTGGTGTAGTAGCAGAGGGCGAGTCGCCCTCTCCCGAGTCAGCAGCCGATGCGCTGACTGCGATGAACCAGATGATCGACTCGTGGAACACCGAACGCTTGTCGGTGTACGCGACGCAAGATCAAATCTTTAGCTGGCCGGCCACGGTCATCAGCCGCACGTTGGGGCCGACAGGCGATTTTGTCGGCAACCGGCCTATTTTGGTTGATGATTCGTCGTACTTCAAAGACCCGTCTACCGGCGTCTCGTACGGCTTAAAGCTCATCAACCAGCAGCAGTACAACGGAATTGCGTTGAAGACGGTGCGAAGCACCTATCCGCAGGTCATGTGGGTCAACATGACCTACCCCGACATTGACATGTACATATATCCAGTACCGACGCGTGTGCTGGAGTTTCATATTGTGTCGGTTGAAGAGCTAACGCGCCCCGCGATCTTGGCGACGGTGCTGTCGTTTCCGCCAGGCTATCTGCGCGCGTTCCGTTACAACTTGGCGTGTGAACTAGCGCCTGAGTTTGGTGTCGAGCCTTCGCGCCAAGTGCAGCGGGTTGCGATGACGTCTAAGCGCAACCTAAAGCGCATCAACAATCCTGACGACATTATGGCGATCCCGTACAGCATCGTCGGGACGCGCCAGCGCTACAACATCTTCGCCGGTAATTACTGATGAAGTCGCCCATCCTTGGAGCCGCGTACGTTGCACGCAGCACCAATGCTGCGGACAATCGGCTCGTCAACATGTATCCCGAATCTACGCCGGACGGGGGCAAAACGGCGGCGTACTTTCAACGTGTGCCTGGGATTCGGCCAAGATTAACGTTTGCCGGCACTGGCAGCGTTCGAGGCATGTGGGTTGTTAAGAACGTGTTGTATGCGGTTGTCGGGTCACGATTTGTTTCAGTAGCAAATTTAATCGCTGACGAATCGTTTGTGGTTGGACAAATACCGCCTGACATTGTAGTAACGACGATTAGCACAAGCATATCGGGTAGCGGGCCTGTCAGCATGGTCGACAACGGCACGCAAATTTTCATCGCAACCAACCCAGACGGTTACATCTACAACATCAACACAACTGCGTTTGCCAAAATCGGCGATCCCGACTTTCCCGGCGCAGTCACAGTTGGATATGTTAACGGCTATTTTGTGTTCAACGAGCCTAACAGCCAGCGCGTGTGGGTGACTGAACTGTTTGATGGCAGCAGCGTTGAACCGCTGTCGTTTGCCAGCGCTGAAGCCTCGCCAGACAACGTGGTGTCGTTGATTATCGACCACAAAGAAATCTGGATTTTTGGCACCAACTCCACTGAGGTCTGGTACGACGCCGGTCAGCCTGACTACCCGCTCGCGCCAATTCAAGGCGCGTTTTTAGAGACAGGCTGTGCAGCGCCATACTCTGTTGCCAAGATGGACAACAGCGTCTTTTGGCTGGGCTCAGACGCTCGCGGCTTTGGTATGGTCTACCGTGCTCGCGGCTATCAGCCGCAGCGCATCTCGACGCATGCAATTGAGTACGCTATCCAGTCGTACGGCACCATCTCAGATGCTATCGGCTTTACGTACCAACAAGACGGGCACATGTTCTATGTGCTTACGTTTCCTACCGCTAATGTTACGTGGGTGTACGACGCAGCCACGCAAATGTGGCATCAACGCGGCTACATGGACAGTGTCACGGGGCAACTAAAAAGACATACGCCTACTTGCATGGCGGCGCTAGGCAGCCGTGTGTACGTAGGGCACGACACGTTATTGGTAATTGGCTATTACGATTTTTCGTTTTTTAACTTTGAGTTTTACAACACGCGCCCGCAAACTTGGCTGCGGTCTTGGCGAGCGCTTCCAACCAACGAAAACAATCTAAAGCGCACGGCGCAGCATAGCCTGCAGTTGGATTGCGAAGCAGGCACGTCTGAAATTCCGCCGCCGCTTCAACCCGCACCAGGTGTGCAAGGCCCACCGTGGGAAGTGCGCACGTCAGACGGAACCATTTACAACGTAACAAACCCGGCGGTGTTGCGCAGTAACGGCGTGCCAGTATTGTTTGCAAACCCGCAGTTCAATCTTGGCCCTGCCGGCATTGCCTATTCACCTGGCTCGCATTTAATCGCCAGCTTGCGTTGGTCTGACGATGGCGGCCACACGTGGTCAAGCCTGCACAACGCGTCGATGGGCTTTGAAGGTCAGACCGGCAAGCGCGTCATCTGGCGACGTCTGGGCATGACGCAAAAGCTGCGAGATCGCGTCTATGAGGTCAGCGGGTCTGGCTATGGGCGTGTGGCTATCATGGGCGCAGAGCTGATTGCGAGCGGCACCAATGCCTAACATCACGCGCATTCCGGCGCAGCGTGTTCCGGTCATTGAAGGACCGGACAATGTCATGCAGCGTGAGTGGTATCGCTTCTTCAACAATGCGTTTACGCTGTTGGGGCTGGGCCAGAATCAGTTCTCGTTAGAAGACGTACAGACCATCCCGGCAATTGATACGCCGCAGCTCATCACCACGCGCTACGGGTACTTCTACGACACCACCACGCAGACGGCTGCCGTCATCAACACTGCGTACGGCATGACCTTTAATACGGTCGGCTTTCAACGCGGTGTGACAATTGGCTCGCCTACGTCACGCATCTACGTTGACCGGCCAGGCATCTTTAACATTCAGTTCTCCGCGCAGCTCGATAAAATTTCCGGTGGGACTGCGTTCGTCTATATCTGGTTGCGCGTTAACGGCGTAGACGTGCCCAACTCGGCATCCCAAATCCGCATTCAAGGTAATGACTCTGAGCTTGTGGCCGCGTGGAACTTTATTCACGAATTTAACGCTGGCGACTACTTTGAGCTGATGTGGTCAACAGATGACACAAGCTGTCAAATACTTGCTGCGGCGGCTTCGCCGCCGGTCCCCGGCATTCCCTCGGTCATCTTGACCGTCACGAACAATATCTGAGGTCGAACATGGCTACGATTTCGCCGACCCCAAAGCTGCAGTTTCTCGACGCTAACGGCAATCCGCTGTCATATGGGCTTTTGTACACCTATTTTGCGGGTACAACCGTTCCCAAGACAACGTACACCACTGCGGCGCAGACGACTGCTAACACCAACCCAATTGTGTTGGATTCGCGTGGCGAGGCAAATGTGTGGTTACTCGCTGGCGAAGCGTACAAATTTACGCTTCAAAACTCATCCGGCGTGTTGCAGTACACCGTAGATCAGATCACTGCTGCAGGCACTATGTCCACGCAGAACGCCAGCAGCGTGGCTATCACAGGCGGCACGATTACCAACGTAACCATTAACGGCCCTATCGCAGGCAACGTCATTGGCGATGTAACCGGCAACGTCACCGGCAACCTTACGGGCAACGTTACCGGCGGGTCTGTTGTCGCTACGTCGTACAACGGCGGTCAGCTCGCAGGGATGCGTAACAAAATCATTAACGGGTCGATGGTCGTTAATCAGCGTGGATCGGGCGCGTTAACAACATCTTTGGGCACTAACACCAAAAATAATTCTCTGCGTATGCTGGATAGATGGTCATACATGTCAGCTACGGCGGCGGTTATGTCTGTCACACAACAGTTAGACGGCCCAGCGTCAGAGCCTTCTCTTCAGTACAGCACTAGGCTTACGGTTACAACGCCAACCACATCACCACCCAGCGCGACCGAATACTTCACGATGACTCAAATCATTGAAGGGTACGACGCGCGCGTTTTAGTCAACAAAACATTCACCATTTCATTTTGGGTTAAGTCTACTGTCCCCGGAACGTATTCGCTTGTGATGTACAACGGCGTATGGCCGTCTGTGGATTACTACTATATATCTAACTACGAAGTGTCCGTTGCGGATACGTGGGAGTACAAAACAATCACAGTTATCAATGGGTTGATTACTACAGGATCAAACTGGAACTGGACTAACGGAGCAGGTGTTAACATTGGATGGACACTTGTAGCCGGGTCATCCAGAAATGCCGGAAATACTAACGCTTGGACTGCAGGTTATCAGGTAGCCACGCCGGACCAAGTCGAAGCGCTTGCCACGCTAGGCAACATTTTTGCGCTGACCGGCGTACAAGTTGAAGTTGGCAATGCTGCTACGCCGTTTGAACACAGATCATTTGCAACAGAGTTAGCGTTGTGCCAACGGTATTATGAAAAATCTTTCCCTTACGCCACAGCCCCTGCGCAAAATACTGGCGCAACACTTGGTGCGGCGTATGCTACCGGGCAAGTGCTTAACCAAGCCTTCTCAGCGCCGGTAAATTTTGCGGTTACTAAACGCACCGCGCCGACGATCACAACATACTCTCCCAACGCCGCGTCAGCCAATTGGGAAACTATTGCGGCGGTAACGCCTACGGCGGGAACGGCAAACATTGGCGACAGCGCGTTTGCGTTAACGGGTAGCACTGCAGTAACTGCTGGCACTGGCTACTCAATTCACTGGCTTGCCAACGCGGAGATTTAAGTATGTACCAGCTAACTTCGTCTCCAAATATTGTGCGTCGGTTGGCTGACGGCGCGTGGGTGCCTGCGGACGCTGCTAACAGTGATTATCGAGAATACCTAGCATGGCTAGCAGAAGGCAACCAACCGCTCCCAGCAGAGGGTAGCGATGCCAATTAACGCCAGAACGCTGGTTGAAGCCAAGTCGGTCGAACAGGTTCAGACGACTCAGTACGTGGCGACGGTCACAGCAGTCATCATTGACAAGATGACTGCTACCAACTATAGCTCGGCTGCGCGTACAATCAGCGTCAATCTGGTGCCTGCAGGGCAACTTGCGGGCGACAGCAACCTGATCGTTAAGGCAAAGACTTTGCAACCTGCTGAAACCTACACGTTCCCAGAGATTGCAGGTCACATCCTGAACACGGGCGACTCTATTTCGACGCTTGGCAGCCTTGCGGCGTCTATGAACTTCCGCGTCAGCGGTCGGGAGATAAGCTAATGGGCTTCTTCAGCAGTTTTTTTAACGCCGTTGAAGACATCGGCGGTGGCCTTCTTGGCGCGGTAAAAGGCGGCGTACAAGTCGCGGGGCAGATCGTTAATCGAGCCGCTGATGCTATCGCTGAGCCGCTAGGCGTCCACCCTGACGCGGTCAAAGCAGCCGCCGCGCTGCTGGGCTACTCCTACATTAACGGCAGTTTTATTAACAGCGCCGGAGAAGCGGTAGCAGACGCCGTGGTTGCAGAAGCGGTTGCCCCTGTCATCAGTTCAAGCGGTGTGGTGGGAGCTGCCGCCCCTGCTGCTGGCGCTGGTCTGAGCGCTGCAGAGATAGCCGCGTTAGGTGCAGAAGGTTTAGCCGTACCCGCCGCCACTGCTACGGCGTTTCCAGTTGCAACTGCGCCGCTAGCGCCAATCGGTAATTTAGGCAACGCGGGGATTGATGCGTCGCTGGGGCAGGCGTATAGCAATCTTGGCGTAGGTGCAAACGCGCTTGCGCCTGGTGCTGGTGCTGCTGGGGCCGCTGGTGCAGGTGCAGGTGCAGGTGCAGGTGCAGGTGCAGGTGCAGGTGCAGGTGCAGGTGCTGGTGCAGGTGCTGGTGCTGGTGCAGGTGCTGGTGCTGGTGCAGGTGCCGCCGCAACAGGCGCGAACATCTCCGGCTATGGCGGTTACGGAGACGTTCTTAACCCAGTCACAGGCGCTGTTATTCCTGGCGCAGGCGCAGCAGCGCTCACTGGCGCAGGCTTAGCGGGTGCAGCCGGCGCAGGAGCGGGCGTTCTCGGCGCAAACGCGCTGGTGCCTTTGGCTCTCGCAGGCACCGGCGTATTAGGTGCGATAACGGCAAGCAACGCCGCCGAGACACAAGCAGACGCGGCTCGCTACGCTGCCGATAAAGCCTATCAGGTATATCAAGAGCAAAAGGCGCTGCAAGAGCCGTTCCGCACGGCGGGCATCAGCGCGCAAAACCAACTGCTGACGCTCTTGGGCTTGCCTGGCGGCACGCAAGGCGCTGAGTTTGGCAGGTACGCTCGTCCGTTCGGCATGCAAGACTTCCAAGCCGACCCCGGCTACGCGTTCCGGCTGTCAGAAGGCATGAAGGCGCTCGAGGCCAGCCGCGCGGCTAGAGGCGGTCTGTTGTCTGGCGCTACTGGCAAAGCGCTGTCGCGCTACGGCCAAGACCTTGCCTCGCAAGAGTACGGCGGCGCTTTCAATCGGTTCCAGACCGAGCGCGCCAATCGACTGCAGCCGTTGGGCAGTCTAATGGGCACGGGGCAAGCTGCAGCTTCAAACCAAGCTACAGCCGCCGGGCAGTACGGCACCAACGTTGGCAATCTAGCGACCAGCGGCGCAGCCGCACAGGCCGCTGGGCAAGTCGGCATGACTAACGCGCTGACAGGTGCGTTGAACACCTACCTAAATTATTCAGCCAATCAAAATATGGTTAACGCGTTACAAGATGCTGCGGTTCGTCGCGCGTCTATGTACGGTCTGTGAGGTCACGCCATGCCGCTTAACCCCAACATCGCGCTGCAAGTCAAAGGGCTGGAAGTCCCGAATCCCCTTGCGCAGATGGCGCAAGTCACGCAGATTCAAAGTGCCATGCAGCAGCAGAAGATTGCTGGCATGCAGATTGAGCAGCTTGAGCAAGACCGGCGTGAGATGCTGGAACTTCAGCAAAAGCTGTCGCAAATGGGCGCTAATCCAGATTTGCGGGTAGTTGCGCAGACGCTGATGCGGTCACCAAAAACGCTGCAGCTCGGCACGCAGATGCTGGAAAAGCTAAAAGAACAAGAAGGCTATGCGGCGTTTTTGAAACGTAATGAGCCAACGGCTGCGGCTGCCCCCGGCGCTGCTGTTGCTCCGGCTATGCCGGGCACTGCGCCTGCCGCTGCGGGAGTGGCTCCCGCTGGAGCAAGAATTAACGCGTTAGCGCCGCAAGGCGCAGAAGCGCCCGAGCCTGTTAACGCCCTGCTAGGCCGAGGACTTCGTTCACCTGACGCCATCCGGCGCGAGATGACAGAACTTGCGCAATTTCCCAACATCCCGCAAGCCAAAGCGCGGATGGAAATTTTGAAAACTGAGTTAGCTGAAGCGGTCAAAGCACCTACCTTGCATAACGTGCCTCGCGTTGGCGCAATTGACACTCGCACTGGTCAGTTAGTGCGGGCGGAAGGCCCGGCTGAGATGCCCGCAGACGTGCGTGTGGCTGAATGGCTTAGAACTGCTACCCCAGAACAAAAACAAGCGTATGAGACGGCGCAAGCAGCTAAGCGTCAACAAATTAACATTGACCAGCGACAAGAAACGGCGCTTGTCACAGCGTTGGGCAAAGAGCAAGCAGAAGCAATTGCTAAAGGACGTGAAGGCGCATCGTCGGCGGCCAGTAACTTGGCTACTATTAACACTGGCCGTCAGTTGTTGAAAGAAGGCGTTTTGACCGGCACCGGCGCAGAGTTCCTTGTAAACCTAAATCAAGCCCTTAAAACAATAGGTATTGATTTTGGGTACGCTGAAGCATCTGCTAATGCACAAGCCTTTACCGCTACTATGGGGGCTAGCGTCGGGCAGCTTATCAAACAGTTTGGTGCGGGTACGGGCTTGTCAAACGCTGACCGCGAGTACGCTGAAAAAATGGCGGGCGGCAAGATTACGTTGGATGAAAAAGCTATCCGACGCATTCTTGACATCAATGAGCGCGCGTCTAGGAACGTCATCCAAGCGCACAACAAATCAGTAGAAAAAGCGGGTAAAGCTGCTGAATGGTTCAAAGTAGAAGAGCCAGCATTTGAGCCAATAGATTTGCCTTCGCTGCCCGCAACGCCGCGCAGCACCGTACCGCGTTTGCGCGGCTCAACCCCTAGTGCCGCGCCCGCTCAGACACCTGCGCCAGCAACCGCCCCCGCTGCAGGCGGGGTTAAATTTCTTGGATTTGAAGAACGATAGCCGTAAGGAATGCCGCTATGCCAGTTGCACGATTTGAGTTGCCTGATGGCCGCATTGCTCGGTTTGAAGTGCCGGAAGGCACGACGCCTGAACAAGCGCAAAAACTAATCGAGGCGCAATTGCCATCTTTGATGGCGGCTTCTGCAGCAACGTCGGAGGCGGCTTCTGCAGCGGAAGCAATGCCAGCAGAGCGACGTACTTACGCCGCGACCGAAGTACCGCTGGCTGCGGCCAAAAATTTGCCTGCTAGCGCAAAGCAATTTGCGACTGGGTTGTATGAAGCGGTTACGCAGCCTGTTCAAACTGCAAAAGCAGTCATGGACGTCGGCGCGGGCGCGCTTCGCGCTGTCATGCCTGAATCAGTCCGCGCGTTTATAGATAGATTTGACGTCAACCCTGCCGCTACTCAGCAAGCTATGGACATGGCAAACGCTGTGGGTGGCATGTACAAAGACCGATACGGGTCATACGAAAACCTAAAGCGTACGCTGGCAGAAGACCCTGTAGGAGCTGCTGCTGATCTATCTACGCTACTGACCGGCGGCGCAGGGGTTGCACGGACCGGAGCGGGTATTAGCCAGCGAGCACTAGGCGCAGGTGCGGGCGTGGCTCAACGCATGCAAGCGCCCGCTGTGGCAAATGCTTTAGCTGCAACAGGCGCAAACGTAGGCGCGCAAGCATCTCAAATTGCAAACGCGTTGACTGCCGCCGCGACGGCTACTAATCCACTGTCAGCGGTCACTGTCCCGGCGCAAGCGGCGCTTGGCGGGGTGCGGCAAGTATTTCCAAGCTCGCTTACAGCAAAACAACAGCAAAATCTACCGCGCGACATGACGCTAGCGGCGGGGCAAGCAGAAGGCTATGTCGTGCCACCTGGTAGCGTCGATCCTGTTTCTGGTCGTTTTGTAATAGCTGAACGAATCGCCGGCAAGACAATGCTTGAACAGATGATGTCGGCTAAGAACCAAGAAACGACCAACAGGCTAGCACGCCGTGCAGTGGGCATGCCAGAAGACGCGCCAATTACGTCAGAGGCGCTTCAAAAAATTCGGACGGATGAGTTTGCTAAAGGGTACGCGCCCATCAAGCAAGTTGGCAATATCGGCGTAGACAACAACTACGTTAACGACTTAGTCAACATAGAGCAAAAGTTTCAAGGTGCAGCAGGGTCATTTCCGGCCGCCGTTCCCGATACAGTATCCAAACTTGTCAATGCGCACTTAGTGCAAAATTTTGACGCCGGTGACGCCGTCCAAGCGGTTCAGCGTTTGAGGAATTCTGCCTCCGCCAGCTTTAGAAAAAATGAGCCGGAAATCGGACACGCGCAACGCGCCATCGCGGATGCGTTAGAAAATCAAATCGAGCGAGGTATCACTGCAAGCGGAGCGCCAAATGCTGCGCAGATGCTTGATAACTTCCGCGCCGCCCGGCAACGTATGGCTATCAGCCACACGATTGAAGATGCAGTACGCGAGGGCTCTGGCAACGTGAACGCCCAGCAGATAGCACGCCAAGTGCAAGCGGGTCGGTATCTGTCCGGCGACCTAAAGACAATCGGTGAATTTGCAAACGTGTTCCCGCGCGTCACGCAAATGCCGCAACAGTTTGGCACTCCTAGTTCGGGTGCTATGTTGGGCACAACTGGCGCAGTTGGAGCGGCGCTCGGTGCGCTAGCTGGCGGCGCGCCAGGTGCGGCTATAGGCTCGCAAGCTGGTGCGGTAGCCCCGTCAATGATTTCAGGTGGGATGCGCCGCTATTTGATGTCGGGAATGGCTCAGCGAGCGGCGCAACCGCGATACGACCCGCTTGCCGAGCGGCTGATAAGTGATATTGCGGCGCGCAATGCGTTGCTTACGCAACAGGCCGGACAAATGGTGCCGGTGGATAACGCCCTTGCGAGGTAATGGATGGCAACCACTAATGACTTGGAGGCTCGCTTGAACACGCACGAGGCCGTCTGCGCAGAGCGCTGGACCGAGACAATCCTACGCATCAAGCGGATTGAGCACATCTTGATCGGCGCTGCTGGCGCGATTATTCTGCTGTTGTTGGGGATTGTTCTGAAGGTTCATTGATGCTAGACCCAATCAGTCTGTTGGCGACTGCGACTGCCGTCTTCAACGGACTGAAGAAGGCGGTAGAGCTAGGGCGAGAGGCCGAAGATGTCTTTGGTCAGCTCGGCAAGTGGGCGTCTGCCGTCTCTGATCTGCAAGAGTGGATGAACATTGAGGCAAACAAGAAGCCGCCACTCTTCAAAAAGCTAGTCTTCACCAAATCCGCCACAGCGGAGGCGTTTGACGCCTACGCCGCCCAGGTCAAGATTAAAGAGATGGAAAAGTCGCTGTACGACTGGTTCCATTACGGGGCGCTACAGCATCTTGGCCGCGAGGGCTACCTTGAGTTCATACAAATGCGGCGGCGCATCAAAGAGCAGCGCGAGAAAATGATTTACGATCAAATGCGCCGGCGTAAGAAGTTCATCAAGAACAGTTCTGACGCCATCTTCATTGCGGTTGTGGTCGCTACGGGTGGGTTGATCCTCTTCCACATCATCAAGTTCATGGTGGATCGGTGGCCGGAATGAACTACCTGATAACTATCGTAATGATCCTAGTAGGCGCGCTCATGGTTTTCTTAGCGGAGATAAGCCGATAATGCTGCCCATCGTTGCCGGTATCGTATCTACCCTCATCCAGAACAACTTGCCCAAGGTCGCGCAAGCGGTCGTGGACAAGGGGCTTGACTACGTCCAAGAAAAGACTGGCGTAGAGCTTAAGCCCGACATGAGCGCCGAGGACATCACACGCCTGCGCGAGCGGGCGATGCAACACGAAGAGTTCATGGTCGAGCAGGCGAACAAGAACACCGCTGACGCCCGCGCGATGCAGATCGCCGCGCTGATCAACGGCAACAACATCAGCAAATCGTTCGTCTATGTGCTGGCGACCTTCTGGTCGATCGTCGCTGCGGGTTACATTTTCTTGATCACGATGGTTAAGATTCCAACTGACAACGTGCGCTTTGCCGACACGGTGCTGGGGTTCATTCTTGCGACCGTGGTTGCAACGATCTTGAACTTCTTCTTTGGCTCGAGCGCCGGGTCCAAGGCTAAACAAGACACCATCGAGAGCAAGAAATGAAAGAGAACTGGGGCGCGGCGTTAGCAGCGGTGTTGCATCACGAGGGCGGTTTTGTAAACCATAAGGATGACCCCGGCGGCATGACTAACCTTGGCTGCACCAAGGCGACGTGGGAGAAGTGGTGCGGTCGGCCTGTGACCGAGGCCGAGATGCGGGCGCTGTCGCCTGCTGACGTCTCGCCGCTGTACAAAGAAAAGTATTGGGACAAAGTGAAAGGCGACGAGCTGCCTGCGGGCGTGGACTACGTTGTCTTTGATACCGCAATCAACAGCGGCCCAGGCCGCGCGGCCAAGCTCTTACAAGAGACGATCGGCACGACACCGGACGGCGCGATCGGCCCGCTGACGTTGCGGGCGATCGCAGCCATGCCGGCAACAGACATCATCAACAGCTTCCAAGACCGTCGTCTGGTTTATCTACAGACACTTCCCACGTGGTCCACGTTTGGTCGCGGTTGGGCGAGGCGCGTCGAAGAAGGTCGGGCTCTGGCGTTACAGATGTCTCAATCAGCTTAGCGATATACCACTGCGCTTTGCGCAAATCCTCGACGCCGTTCTTGTACTTCCAGCGCCACAGGTACTTGATGGCGTTGGCGGTACAGACGGCGTCAAGTCCTTCCAGCCCTGCGGTCGCTGACGCCAGCGCGTCGATGCACTCCACGCCGCCTCGCGTGTAGTGCGGCGGCTGGTTCACCATGTCTACCATTTTGCGTCCCCCAGTTCAGTCGTCATATCCGCGTATGTGCGGGTAGGAGTTGAGCATCGGTCGGTCGTAGGTGGCGCGTCGTGGAGCTGGTGGGTGGGCCGACGTGTCGTCCAGTTCGGGAACGGCCACGCCCCCAGATCGTTTGAGCCGCCAGGCGTAGGGGCGGCGTCCGTTACCGGGCTCTGTAGCCATGATGACTTCGAGCTTGCCTTGGTTCTTGAGTTCATTGAGCACCTTGATGATCGTTGACTTTGACTGTATGAAATAGTCTGCAAGCTGTTGCGCGGTCACGGCGCGTTTGTGGCCGTTCATATACCGCCAGACCTTATCCTTGGTTGTCATGCCTGTTCTCGCTTTGCAAGCCGATCTGATGACGTAGAAGCCGTGCTTCAACAGCCGCTGCGGCGCAGATGTCTCGTGCGCGAGTCATGTCGTTGTCGAGAATGGCCTGCCAAATCTCGTCTACCATGCGCTTCAGGTTCAGGTAACCTTCGCTGTAATCAACCACGTCCCACCTCCGATATGCGTGTTGGTTGTTGGGCGCGCGCCCACTTCTCATGGTACTCCGGCAGCTCTGACGGCGGCACCCAGCCATACCGGCGCCACGTCTTCTGCACGTCAGTCGCGACGCCTACGGCGTAGAGCGCGTCGCGCGTTTCAAGAGATCCAGCCTCTCCCGGGTAGTGCGTAATGCTGCCGCCCGCATGTGCATCCGCTCGATCAAAGACACACGTTTCTTGCCTGCCAGTTCCGCTTCGATCAGTTGCCATAGTTCACTCTCCGTTAGTTGATTAAGTTTCCTCTGCAAATCCCGCCAGCTAAGATTCATGTCTACCCCGCCTTCGAAGCGAGTTCAATTCGCTTCTCCAGTTTTGCAATCTCCGCAAGCACCCGGTTGAGCGCGCGTTGGGCGGCGTTGAACTCCCGCTGCCGTATGCGCGCTTCGGCCCGAGCGGCCTTTAGTTGTTCAGTCCATCGGTTCATTTGAGCGCCTCTAGTGCCATATCAGATACCTCTCGTTTCTCATGTAAAGCCTTCCAGATCGTTTCATCGACCGTGCCCTCGGTCGTGAGCACATAATTCAGCACGTCATGGCGCTGGCCGCCGCGATGCAAGCGCCCGACCGCCTGCTCGTAGAGCTCCAGCGACCACGGGAGCGACATCCACACCATGCGCGACTGCCCTTGCAGGTTGAGCCCATGCCCGGCAGAGGCCGGATGAACCGCCAGCATCTCAATCTGCCCCGCGTTCCACCGCGCGATCGAGTCGTCGTTGGCGAGCGTCTGCAAGCGCGGGAAGCGCGACTGTAGCCCGGCAAGCTCCGCCTTGAACTGATACCAGACGAGCATCGGCGCACGCTGGTTCTCGGCGTGCAAATCCGCGACCGCATCGAGCTTGTGGTCTGACAGCCAGACAGTTTGTCGGTTCGTGTCGTAGACAAACCCAGCAGCGAGCTGCTGCAACTTGCTCGTGACCGCTGCGGCGTTGGCGGCGATGACCTCGGCGTTGGGGTAGATCAGTGCCATCTCGCGCTTCATCTCGCGGTAGGCGTCCATCGGCATGGTCAGCTCGATCGGCACCGTGTGGAGCGGCGGCAGGCGGTCGCGGTACTCGCCAGGCTCCAGTACATACGTCCACGGTTTGATGCGCTGCATGACCGCTTCCAGCGCGTTAGGCAGCGCGACGTAATCACCAAAGTCGCGGTTGACGCAGTGGAAGTATTGCTGCAGAAACGCGCCTTTGCTGCGGCCCAGCATGCGCTGGTCAACGATCTTGCACTGACCGAACACATCTTCCAGACCGTTAGACGTGAAGCTGCCTGTCAGCCCCCACCGGATTTGCATGGGCTCGATGACGGTCGAGAGCGCCTTGAACCGTTTACCGCTGGGGTTCTTGAGCCGCGTCAGCTCGTCGAACACAACCGCATCAAAGTTGAGCGCCTGCTCAGACAGCCATAGCAGGTTGTCGTAGTTGGTGACGACTACTGGCGCGGTGGACGCGAGTGCCCGCGCTCGTTGGGCGGGCGAGCCGACGGCGACGGCGATCTCAAGACCTGGCGCCCAGAGCGCCGCTTCCGCCGGCCAGACCGACTGCGCGACTCGCAGCGGTGCGAGCACGAGAAAACGCTTGGCGTGGCGCTCGTCCAGCATCGCTTTCATGGCCGTGAGCGCAGTCGCTGTCTTGCCTGCACCGACCCACGCGAGGATCATCGCGCGGTCGTTGGCAAACAAGAAGTCAGCGGCCTCGTTTTGGTAAGGTCTAAGGCGCATTTTTCTCTTTCAGCTTTGCTTCTGCCCAGCGTGCGCCGAGAATGAAGTCTCGGTTCCCAAACTCATGGTCTGGAAGCTCGTCGAAGTTCAGCCCTTGCCACGGCTTTTTGAATGCGGAGGCATCCCAAGTCACAAGGTCTGGGCACTTGCAGGTGCTTGCCGTTCCAAGACTCCATCGTTCGCCGCAGGCATTACACTGACCGTAGAACATCGTTCTTCTCCTTTAGTTTTGCTTCAATTAACTTCGCAAATCGCTCATGTCCTGCGCTTGCGCCACCAAACCAAACTTGTGCTGCGATCTGCTCAACTTCCTCCTCCGTCAGCCCGACCCATTGGCGCGGTGCGGTGTAGAGGGCTATTTCCTTCGTTGGGTCGTTTGGTATGGCCCAAAACGATCCGGCCCTACCGGGCTCTCGCCTAGCCCAGTCAATCTCAGTCAGACTTGTCCACGCCACCGGCTCCTGCACAGGTGCTGCGGGTGGGGTGGTGTAGAGGGGTTGTCTTGCTCCATCAGGCAGTCGATATGCGGTTCCACAGTTAGATCGCTCAAGGTAACTCCAGAACTCTGGCTCAACCCAAGCCACCGGCTCCTGCGCCTGCGCCTGCTCGATTGCAGCGCGGAGAGCGGTGATCGCTTCATAGCGCAATTTAGTTTCGCCTCGCTCTAACGCCTCCAAGGCTTGTTTCATTGCGTCAAGGCTCATTTCACCCCCTTGATAAACGTGTCCACATCGTCCATGTCCCACAGCGTCATATAGTTCTGGCCGAGCTTCAGCATGTCGCGCTTAAAAAGCTCTTGCAGCGTGGACATGCGGCCACCCACCTTCTTCACTTCCACAAACCACACCACGCCTTGCGGCAGCACCACCAGCCTGTCTGCCACGCCACGGTTCGAGGGCGAGACGAATTTATACGCCGCGCCGCCCAGCTCCTTTACGCGCTTGACCAGGTATCTCTCTATGTCGCGTTCAAGCAAAGTAAATCTCCCAGCGCACGCGCGCGATGTTTGACGATCCAATATCATTGCGCGGCCTTGACGCGCACGACCAACCGGCACGGGGTGCAAGCGCCGCTTGAGCTTTCCAGCCAGACGCACGCAACGAAGCGCCAGTCTCATCTGCTTGCGTGTACGTCACCAACCGCTTGTACCCCATCGCTTTAGCTGCCCGAGTGACTGCGCCGTACAACTTAGAATTAGCGTTGGGCGTGCCGTCGGTGCAAGTTCGAGTGACTTCTAACGTGCGCCCGTCATCCAACGCGCGCGCTACTGGACGCCCGGCCACAGCTACACCCACAAGCGCGCCGTCAACCATCACGCCAAGGCTAAACTTATGCCCTATTGGCGGCTTGTTATGCCGATGATGTTGCGCCACAAAGCCCTGCGCTTGTTTAAGTGAAAGAGGCACGATCTCTAAAATTTTTGATCTCCCGCATGCTTTAAAGTTTATGCCGTTGCAAACTTCAAAGCGATGGTATACCATGCGGTTTCCGTTAGTCAACTACAGGAGATTGAAGTGAGCGCGATGGACCAGAACAAACAAGTGCAGACGCACGAGCAAACGGTGTACGTGTTGCGCGGGATTACTTACGTGCCGCACTACCGCAATAAAGAAATCTTCGTCGGCCCCGGCTACCCGCGTCACAACATGACGCTGTACACGGCAGCAGACCTGCTCGCGTTGGGCGCTGTTGAGAGCGTGGACTTCTTGTGGTCACGCGGCGTTGGTGGTCGTGTTAGCGTGGGGCAGCCATGAGCCATTCTAAAATCGTAGGTGGGTCGTCCGCCGAGCGCGTCATCAAATGTCCGGCCAGCGTCAAGCTCTCGCAGCAGATGCCCGCGCAAGAAGAAAACGATGACATGCGCGAAGGCACACGCCGGCACGAGCTGCTGCAAGCGGTGTTGGAAGAGAAGATCGACTCGCGCAACATCGACGACGAGAAGGTGCTGGCCGCGCTGAATCTGTTCGACAACGAGGTCGACCCGCACGCCGAGGCGCTCTTCGATCTTGAGAAGCGCGTCCACTATCTGTGGAACCCCGACGTGTTCGGCACTGTCGACATGATTGGCGTGCTCGACAAAGACACTGCATACGTGCTCGACTGGAAGACCGGCGACGGGCACCAGGTGACAGCAGCAGAGAACTATCAGTTGCTCTTCTACGCCGCTGCGGCGCTGTCGTGCGACCATTGGGCCTTCCGTGACCGGACATTCGTTGAGCTCATCATCGTGCAACCGCCGGTCGTGCGGCGCTGGGTGACTGACAAGGCGCGTCTGCGTGAGTTCGAGCATGAGCTGCGCATGGCCCTTGCCGCTGCCGAGCGGGACACCGCACCCCACGCAGGCGAGCACTGCAAGTGGTGCCCGGCCAAGATCATCTGCCCGGCGATGAACGGCGCGCGCGACCGTCTGATCAAGGCGGAGCTCGACGCGCTGCCGATACAGGCGATTGCTGCTATCCTGCAAGACGCTGAGCGGGTCGAGGCGGTCATCGACGCCGCGCGTAAGGCGGCGCTCGCGGTGCTTGAGAAAGGCGGCCAGGTGCCAGGGTATAAACTTGTACCGAAGCGCGCTCAGCGCTCGTGGGCTAAAGAACAAGAGGCCAAGGAGGCGATTGTCGCCCTTGGCGTCGCGGAGTCTGAACTGATGGACTTAAAGAGTCCCGCGCAGGTTGAGAAGGTGCTGAAGACGCACAAGCTCAAACTGCCCGAGGGTCTGACGGTTTCTGTCAGTTCTGGCGACACCATCGCACCGGAGAGCGATCCTCGGCCAGCGAAGGTGCTAATCGGGCAGCAGTTGACTGCGGCCCTCTCTAAACTTGTCTAAGGAAAAGTCATGTCCAATCTCGTAAAGTTCGCTCAAGCAGGTCTTCCCGCTGTTCAAACGCTCGCCACCAGCCTTCGCACGCTAGAAACCGTAGCGCCCATGTCGTCTGCCATCATCAAGATGGACAAGACGGGCCATTGGGTCTATGGCGCCGATCAGACCGAAGCTGAAGACGACGCCCGCTGGGCGGTCAACCCCTTCTCGTTTGTCCATGGCTTTATCGCGTGGGGCGACGGTGAGGTGCTGGCCGAAAAGATGTCGTCTGTGACCCAACCGTTGCCCGAGCTTGACGCCGCGCCCCCAAGCGCGAAGAAGGGCTGGGAGCAGCAGGTAGGGTTGATGCTGAAGTGCCTGTCTGGTGAAGACGCGGGTCTTGAGTGCCGCTACACCACCACGTCAGTGGGCGGTAAGCGCGCCGTGCAGACGCTTGCCGTGGCCATCGCGGCGCAGGTAGAGAAGGATCCAGAGCGCCCCGTGCCGATCGTGACGCTGGGCAAGGATCACTATCAGCATAAGTCGTACGGTCGCATCTACACGCCGGTCTTTGAGATCGTCGAATGGGTGTCGATGGATGGTGAGGATGTCCAAAAATTGGATACCCCTGCCGCTGAGAACCCTGAAGGCCCACGCCGTCGCCGGCGCGCGGCCTGATAGTGACGCCCAGCCGGCGGTGGCGTGAAACACCGGCAGCTTGTCACGCCCTCGTGCAGTGTCTCCTCGGGCGGGGGCAAGCTGACAGCCCGGAAAGACGGGCATTTATGCTACAGTTCACATGCGCTTGGCGGCGCGTCAAAGGTAAGCCCTGTTCTGCATTCTGCTCGATACCTTCGAGTCCGCCAACGCCCGCAAGGGTGAGAATGCAGACCAGGGCTTTTTGTTTGGTGAACCATGCAAGAAGTTTGGAAAGCTATCCCTGGCTATGAAGGGCGATATGAAGTGAGCGATCAAGGGCGCGTTCGGTCGACGCAACTAAACCGCATATTGAAGCCTAATAAGATGATCCATGAGTACGTCTGCGTGCATTTATATTCAGGTGGCAAACACACTCGATCGGTAAAGACCATTCATCAGCTTGTCGCGCAATCGTTTCTCGAAAACCCGCACGGATGTCGTGAAGTTAACCACAAAAATTTTTTGCGATCCGACAATCGAGCTGAAAATTTAGAGTGGGTAACCCGCAAAGAAAACGTACGTCATGCGCTAGCCGCAGGCCGTCGCGTCAAGCCAGAAAAACGCATCATGGGCATCAATCTGCACACTAAAGAAATAGTGGCTTTTGAGAGTCAAATTGACGCGGAGATTGCCATGCGAGGAAAACAAACAGGCGGCATCAGCGGCGCGATGAAGCGCAATCGCCCCGCGTACGGCTATGTGTGGTGGTGCGCATGATTCTTTGGCTTGACAGCGAAACGCGCAGCCGCTGCGATCTTAGGGCGCGAGGGCCATATAACTATGCAAGAGACGCATCAACGGAAATATTGTGTCTGGCGTATGCGTTTGACGATGAAGAAGTAGATATATGGATGCCAGGCCAGCCGTTTCCGCAGCGCGTCAGCGATCACTTTGCGAACGGGGGCCAAATACGAGTCCATAACGCCGCCTTTGACCGACTGATTCTCTGGTATGTCCTCTGCCCCGACCTTGACCTGCCGGAGCCTGCGCTGGAGCAGTTCTATTGCACCGCAGCACAAGCCCGGTCTAACTGCGCGCCTGGTTCGCTCGAAGACGTCGGGCGGTTTGCGGGCGCGAGCATGAAGAAAGACCATCGTGGCGCGCAACTGGTCCGTAAGTGCTGTGTGCCGCCGTTTAAACATACCGAGCAGGACTTGCAGGATTTGTTCGAGTATTGCCGTCAAGACGTCCGCGCCATGCGAGCGGTCAGCAAGGGCATGCGCGACCTGTCAGCCGATGAGCTTGCCGATTACCATGTCAACGAACGAATCAACGACCGGGGCGTGCTGGTCGATGTTGATCTGTGTCACGCGGCGATGCGATACAGCGAGGCCGAGCGCGTGGAAATCGAGGCGCGCGTCGTGGAGTTGACCGAGGGCATGGTCACGTCGGTGCGCTCGCCTAAGATGCGTGCGTGGGTCTTAGATCGACTGGGCCCCGAGGCCCGGAAGCTCGCTAAGTCATTTAAAGGCGGCGAGCCGAAGGACAGCATCGACAAAACAGTGCGGGCAAACCTGCTTGCGATGGAGAATCCTGATGAAGTACCGAGCGTCGTCTCCGAAGTTATCCAATGCGCCGACGACTTATGGGCAAGCTCGACTGCGAAGTTTAGCCGCCTCGCATCGTTGGCTGACGCAGAAGATCAGAGAATCCGAGGTGCGTTTGTATTTGCTGGAGGCGCGGCGACAGGTCGAGCTAGCTCATATGGCGCACAGGTCCACAACTTCCCTCGGAAAGCCGCCAAAAAGCCCGCTGATCTTAGACACGCCCTCGTACGAGGCCACAGCGTCGTTCCAGCCTACGGACCGCGAGTCACCGACGTCCTGAAGTCGATGCTGCGCCCGGCGTTGGTCCCCGCGCCGGGTAAGCAGTTTGTTGTGGCCGACTGGTCGGCTATCGAGGGCCGCGTCAACCCGTGGCTGGCGAATAGCCCAGCAGGCGAGAAAAAGCTCGACATCTTCCGCGAGCGGCTTGACCCGTACAAGGTCAACGCCGCTGCGACCTACGGCGTGGCGTATGAGGCAGTCACCGACGATCAGCGCCAGGTCGGTAAGGTGCAGGAGTTAGCGCTCGGGTTCGGCGGGTCGATCGGCGCGTTTAGCGCGATGGGCCGCGTCTACGGCGTGCGCTTTGATGAGCCGCAAGCGCGGCGGATCGTTGACGCCTGGCGTCGTGCGAACCCGTGGGCGGTGGCGTTCTGGCAGGCGCTTGAGAACGCCTACATGTCCGCGATGCGTCACCGGGGGCATGAGTTCAGCGCGGGCCGCGTGACCTACGTCTATGACGGACAGCATCTCTGGTACATGCTGCCGAGCGGGCGCGTGCTCTGCTACCCCTACGCTAAGTTTGAAGGCGAGCATCTGACCTACGCCAAGGCCGCGTGGAAGCCTGCGGCTGACGCGACCGAATGGCCGCGTGCGCGCTTGTGGTCTGGGCTTGCGTGCGAGAACGTGACGCAGGCGAGCGCCCATGACATCCTACGGGCGGCGCTGCGGCAGGTGCCGGATGTTGTGCTGCATGTCCACGATGAAATCGTTGTCGAGACAGCCGACCCGGACGCGGCGAAGGTAGAGCTTGAGCGTATGATGACGACCCCACCAGCGTGGGCCACAGGATTACCGCTGGCCGTCGAGGCCAAGGTGATGAGCGTGTATGGCAAATGAAAACGCCCGCGGGCAAGGCGGGCGCTAAAACCGGAGAGAACATGAACTTTGTCGATTATATCGTATCCCTTGCGCCCGAGGGCGAGACCGTGTTGTTTGTGCGGCAAAAGCCCAAGCGTAACGCGGCGGGCGAGCTGCAATATCACGCCGATGGGGCGCTTAAGGCTACCTGGCCCGCGTTTCTGCCTGAACGGGCAAATCTGCAGGCCGAGGGCGCGGCTTGGTATGGCAACACGGGTTGTTTTGTCATCGACCGGTTTGTCGATGGCAAGGTCACAGCATCGGCTGCGGCGTGCGATTACGTGGTCTGCATGGTGCTCGATGACGTCGGGACTGACAAAGCCCCCAAGACCTCGCCCGTGCCGCCTACGTGGGTCATGGAAACCAGCGCAGGGTGCTATCAATGGGGCTATGCCTTCGACCCTGACAATCAACCGACCAAAGGCGCATATTCGGCGGCCATTCGCGCGATCGCCGCTGCGGGCTACTCGGACCCTGGCGCGGTCAATCCGGTCAGAAACTTTCGCTTGCCAGATAGCGTCAACCTGAAACCCGACAAGGGTGGTTTCAAGGCCCGTCTGGTCGAGTTTCACCCTGAGCGCGTGTACAAGTTACCCGACCTCTGCGCCGCGCTGGGCGTTGAGCCGGGACCGGATGACACTAACGGTCTGCGCCCGGTGCGGTTGAGCGATGATGGGTCCGACGATGTGTTGGCGTGGTTGAGCGCGCAGGGGCTTGTGCTCGAGCGCCCCAACGGCGAGGGCTGGGCGGGTGTCGTATGCCCTAATTCGAGCGAACACTCGGACGGCAACCCTGAAGGCCGTTACCTCGCATCAACGCGCGCCTACTGCTGCTATCACGGTCATTGCGAGGACTGGGACAGCGCGCGGTTTTTGCAGTGGGTCGCTGATCAGGGCGGGCCGAAACACACGCCGGGGCTGCGTGATGAGCTGCTAGCCGCCCGCATGGCCGAGGCGATGTCAAAGATCACGCCGACCGAGGCGTTCCCCGACGCTGCGGCTGCGGTCGTGGCCGAGGTCGAGCGTCGCGAGGCGGGGCGGGTTGAGCGTGACGGTTGGTTTGAGCGGTTCGCGTACCTTCACGCCGATGACGGTTATTTTGATCTGGTCGAGCGTAAACAATATTCGCGCAGTAATTTCAACGCGATTTATCGGCATATCACCTGCTGGTCGGTGCATGCCGGGACTAATGGTAAGAAGCGCCGCGTCGAGGCGTCGATCAGTTTTGACGAAAACCGTCAGGCGATGGGCGCGCGGGTTCTGCAGGGCGTGACCTATGCTGCGGGTGAGTCAGTGCTGGTCGCACGCGCCGGGGACGTCTACGCGAACCTCTGGCGTGACGCGAGGCCAATCGTCGAGGGCGAGGCCGACGTTCGCCCGTGGCTTGATCTGGTCGAGCGGCTGTTGCCTGAGGCGTCCGAGCGCGAGCACCTGTTTGATTGGATGGCCTACAAGGTCCAAAACCCGCAACAGAAGATCAACCACGGCGTGCTGCTGGGCGGCGCGCCTGGTATCGGGAAAGATACAACCTTCGAGCCGTTTCTGTACGCGGTCGGCGGGCCGTCGCGCGAGAATGTCGCGCTCATCAAAAACGAAGAATTGAACTCGCAATGGGGATATTCGTTAATGGCGGAAGTGTTGGTCATTAACGAACTACGCCAGGCTGATGCGTCCGATCGGCGCGCGCTCGAGAATCGGCTTAAGCCCTTGCTCGCTGCGCCGCCGGAATTGATACCGGTCAACCGCAAGGGCTTGCACCCGTTTGACGCTTTGAACCGGTTGAGCGTGGTCGCGTTCAGTAATGAGCGCATGGCGATTACGCTCCCGTCGGACGATCGCCGCTGGTACGTGCTCTGGTCGGACGCGCGCCCGCTGTCAAAGGCCGAGGGCGCAGCGATTTGGGACTGGTTTAAGGCCGGCGGGCGGGCAGCGGTCGCGGCTTGGTTACGCTCGAGGGACGTGAGCGCATTCGCGCCTGGTGGCGCACCCCCGTTCACTGAGGCCAAGGCCATCATGCTATCGGCGGGTCTGTCGCTGGTCGAATCGGCGCTGGTCGAGATGATGCGAGACAAGCGCGGGGAATTCGCATTGGGCGCGATTAAAGCCCCTTGGCAGGCTTTGGTTGACCGTCTGCAGCCTCTCATGCCGATCGGGTCGAAAGCAAGCGTACACGCGCTCTTTCACGCGCTCCGCGAGGCGGGTTGGATTGATCTAGGCCGGGTCAAGGCGACCCCGAACGGTAGCAAGGTTCATTTGTACGCTTCGCCCGATACGCTCGAGAGTGTAGGAGGCAATCGCGCGGAGATTAAGCGGATGCTTGATAGCGCGAGCGGGTCTGTCGGCTTGCGAGCGGTCAAATGACGCCCCTAGTGCGCGAATTGTCGCGCATGGTCCCTACGCCCGAGGAGTCGGTTTGGTTCGACCTGGGCGAGATCGAGGGCGAGATTATGTTAGACGTGGCGCCCGAGCGATTGCTGCATTTACCATTCGACGATATCGCAATCGTTGGCGTGGTCGAGGGAATCCGGTTTGCCGTCCGCGCGATGGCGGGCAATGAGTCGGTCACAATCGCCGGGTTTAGGTTCACGCGCGAGGCGCGAGACGATTTCGCGCCGCTAACGATTATGGCGGACCCCGAGACGGGCGGGTTGCGCGTGTATACGCGCGACAATCGACGGGTGACGGACCTTGATCGAATCGCCATTGCGATTTTGGATTGCCTGCTAACGCGCTTGGACGGGTCGAAGGCGATCGAGGGGTATCGGGCCGAGGTTGCGCGGACCTTTACCGCACGGCGCCAAAAGGCGCGCGGGAAGGCGCCCGCTTACACATGGCGGACCGTAGAGATTACCGCACGCGTGCGGGCTGATCGCGGGCCGGCGGGCGGGTCGCATGCGAGCCCGCGCGCCCATGAGCGCAGAGGGCATTGGCGGACCCTGCCGGCGGGTCGGGTTTGGGTCCGCCCGTGCCGGGTCGGCGATCCGGCGAGCGGATCCGTGTTTCACGACTACCGGGTGAAATAAAAAAGCCCGCGTAAGCGGGCCGGTAAGGGTTCATGGAGCGGGCTATAGGCGTAAGACAATAGCAAGGATTGCGGCCGCGAGGGCAACCAGTGCGGCCGCGATCATTCTATGTTCCGCGCGATACAGTATTGATCGACTGCATCGGCCACTGGCGTGCTGGAATGGAAATAGTAAAGCACGGCCGGCCATTCGATCCGGCCGGACAGGCCAGGCGCGCGGGTTAAGAGCGCGTCCGAGAATCGCGCACAATAGTCCGCTTGGCGCTCGGCTTTGGTTTGCCCATAGTGTCGTTTCATTGTCTTATCGTCCAATGGTAAACAGAGCGGCCACAAGGCCGGGCGCGAGCGCGAGCGCTCCCCATAGCGGCGGAAGCGCGAGCGCTGCGCCAGTGCCGGCGGCGAGAAGGGTTAGGGCGAGTAGGGCGCGCATGTCAGGCCCCAAACCAGCGACGGGCGATTGAGCGGCCCAGCTCACGCCGTGCCATCGTGCGGATAGCGTCGGCAGTAACGCAGCCGCAGCTCTCGCGGAAATAGTGCCACAGCGCGTTCGAGAGAGTCTGACAGACAGCGGCGCGGAATTCGACCGGGTAATACTGCCCCGTGCAATAGTCGACCTCGACGGTGTTACCCGTCGCGCTGGGCCTGAAGTCGATTCGATGATGCTTAGCGCGTGCGAGTGTGTCCGCGTCGATACCGTCGCGCCAGCTCACGGCGCGCAAGAGCGCGCGCCCGTCTTGCAGGTGCTGGTAGGCGCGGCGATAATCGGCGCGATACGCTTGCGGCGCGCCTTGATAATTGGCCGGATCGAAACCGGGGCGAGATTCCAGAAAGGCGTCGAGCGCGTGAAGGATTTGCGTGCGTGTCATGGTGAGAGTCTCCAAGGGTTGATGCGGGCGCTTGCGCGCCCGTGGGATTGATCAGGCGAGCGCCCATGCGGGCAGGGCTGAGAACTCAGCATCAGAGCGCATAGGCATAAGCACGCCAAGCGCCGCGCCTAGATTGCCAACGATCGCCGCTGCGCTGCCGTTGTAATGTATGTGCGGCTGTTTAGTGCCAAGCAAATCGGCGATGCGACCAAAATCACCAAGGTACTCGGCCTGATACTGGGCGGGCTCGCCCGATACCGTTTTCGGCAGCACGCGCCGCCAATCGGGAAATTTACCGTCAATCAGGGGCGTAACGGTTGACGTCGCGCCCGTGATCTTGTTTTCGAGCCCTTTTGCTGTGTCAATCTCGATAGTGATCGGTAGCATGTGGCGGCCAGCTTTGCAGGGCTTGACCGCCTCGAGCGCCTCGCGCGGGATGATGTACTGACCGGGCGCGAGCGCTTCGATTGCATCAGTGGCGACGGGATAGGCTAGCAGACGATGACCGTCGGTAGTGGCAAGGACAACGTCGCCGTTCGCGCGGGCGTCGACGCATATGCCCTTTAGGTAGTAGCGAATATCTTGTTTCGCGGCGCAGATCAAAAGGGCTTTGACGATGTTGTGGTCGATGGTGATTTTCATTACATTTGCTCCTCAGTTGATGCGCGCCCGTAGGCGCGCGGGTTGATTAAACGGTTAACAGGCGCGCCATGTTGGCGGGATTGACATACACGGTAGCCGTCGCGGGCTTACCGCAAAACGTACCGGTTTCGACAATTACAACATCGGGCGGAATTTGCACTTCAGGCGCTTGGCGCGGCCCGCCGAATTGAGGCGGCGCGTATTGCGGCGCGCCTTTGTTGCGGCCCGTCGCCAGCTCTACCGCTGTATAGGTAGACCGCGAACCGCCGTCCCAATACGTGCCGTGTAGCGTGACACTCTCGCGGGTATAAATAAACGCCTTCGTTTTGCGGTAGGTAGGATCGGCGGCGCGGATAACGCGGAGAATCTCAGGATGCTGTTTTAAGGTAACGGTTTGCATGTTGTGTGCTCCTCGGTTGATGCGATCGGCGATCGCGTGAACAACACTTTGCCACATAATTTATAGCATTGCAAGCGCTTTTTGCATGACCCATTGACGCGTGCGACAAGACGCGTTGCAGATAGCCGCGCTGTCAATATGGGAACCCCAACGGGGTATTGGCGTGGGTGCCTTACGCGGAGCGTGTTTCCCTCTGAATGGGTCTTATGGGTCATTGTTTTGTTAGATACTGTCAAAATAAAAAAAATACTGTATATCCGTACAGTAGCACTGTATGGCGGCGCTGGCGGGAGCACGCGCAAAACATTGGCGCGACTAAAAGTGGGGTACCCATGTGACCCAGATGACCCATAACCCCCGTTTCACCCAGCCCCGCGCCCCTTTCCCGCCCGTTTCCCAAAACCGTTTATCAATTCAAATGGTCATGACCCATTTGACCCATTGACCCGGTTTGCATGCGGTTTGGACGCACGCCTTCGACCCGCTGGGCCATGACCCATGTGACCCATTGACCGCACGCCTGGCGGGCTGGCGCGGCCGGTAGCTGATAGCTTGCGTCGATCGGAGCCGGTCGGCTGATAGCCCCCGGCCAGGGCCGGCGGCTGGCCCGATCAAAAACGGACCCCTCACAAAAACTTTTTTATTTATCAGTCCACGCCACACAATTTGTATCAGTGCAAAAAATTTTTCTTTTATATATAATTGCTGCACCACACAATCTGTTGCACCACCTAGATGACTTTCCAGTCACTTCCGCTCACGGCGCGCACGCTGGTTGCTACCGAAGCGCGTCTGCAGCGCATCTACGACGCTGCCAAGTTAGGTCTAAAGGGCGACGCGCTGGCGCTAGCGGCAGGAATGTTGCCCACCGAGTTCCGGCGTCTGTGTCAGATGGACCCAATTGCCGAAATGGCAGAACAGAAAGGGCGCGCTGACGCTGAGAAAGAGCTAGCGGCTGTTATGATGAGCGCGGCGTTGGCAGGCGATACCAAAGCGGCGCTTGAGGTGCTAAAGCACCGGCACGATTGGGTTGCTAAGCAGCAAGTGCAAATTGACGTTGCGCAACAGATCAGCGTCATCAGCGCGCTAGAACAGGCAGAGCAGCGCGTCATCGACGTGCAGGCGACCGAGAAACTGGAGCCATCACTTGCAGCAGCCAATCTACAGCGCATCTGACGAACAGACTTTGATGGTGCGGCTTTGGCAGCCGCGCATCAAAGACGACCCAGAAGCGTTTGTGTTGTTCGCGTTTCCGTGGGGCCAGAAGGGCACGCCGCTAGAACACTACACAGGCCCGCGCAAATGGCAGCGCAAGATTTTGCGGCAGATCGCCCAGCACATTAAAGACAACGGCGGGCGCGTTGACTACAACGTCTTTCGGCTGGCGGTGGCCTCTGGCCGTGGGATTGGTAAGTCGGCGCTAGTGTCTTGGCTGATACTGTGGATGCTGTCCACGCGAATCGGCAGCACCACGATTGTGTCGGCTAACAGCGAGGCGCAGCTCCGGTCGATCACCTGGTCTGAGATTACCAAGTGGCTGGCTATGATGATTAACAGCCATTGGTTCGAGATCAGCGCAACGCGCGTGACGCCAGCCAAGTGGTTGGCTGAGATTGTCGAGCGCGATCTAAAGAAGGGCACGCGCTTCTGGTCGGTTGAGGGGCGTCTGTGGTCAGAAGAAAACCCGGACGCTTACGCTGGTCTGCACAACAGCGACGGCGTGCTGCTGATCTTTGATGAGGCGTCTGGTATTCCAGATTCGATTTGGGACGTGGCGCAGGGGTTCTTTACGGAAAACACGCCGCATCGCTTCTGGTGCGCGTTTAGCAACCCCCGGCGCAACCAAGGCTACTTCTTCGAGTGCTTCAACAGTAAGCGCGACTTCTGGGTAACAGAGAACATCGACGCCCGCGACGTAGAGGGCACCGACAAGCAGATATACGAGCAGATCATTGCGGAGTACGGCGAGGACTCGATACAGGCCAAGGTCGAGGTGTTTGGAGAGTTTCCGAGCGCAGGTGACGACCAGTTCATCGGCCCCAGCCTAGTAGACGCTGCATTTGGCCGCGCTAAACACAAAGACGAGACAGCACCGATTGTCATCGGGATTGACCCAGCCAGGTCAGGAGGTGACTCGACAGTCATTGCGGTCAGGCAAGGTCGAGACATCATCGCAATCAAACGGTATCGGGGTGATGACACGATGACGACCGTTGGGCACGTCATCGACGCGATCGAGGAGTACAAGCCGACGTTGACGGTGATTGACGAAGGTGGGCTGGGGTATGGAATACTTGACCGGCTGGTTGAACAGCGGTATAAGGTGCGTGGGGTAAACTTTGGCTGGAAAGCCAAGAACCAGATTATGTGGGGTAACAAGCGCGCGGAGCTGTGGGGTGCAATGCGAGACTGGCTAAAGACGGCTAGTATTGCGCCAGACAGGCAGCTCAAAGCGGACCTGACCGGCCCCAAGACCAAGCCAGACTCGAGCGGTACAATCTTCTTGGAGAGCAAGAAAGATATGAAAGCCAGGGGTCTAGCATCACCCGACGCGGCGGACGCGATCGCCGTCACGTTTGCCTATCCGGTTGCCAGCCGTGAGCCACGCATCGCCAACACCCGCCGCGCCTACTCTGACCGCTCATCGGGCGCGACGAGCTGGATGGGGGCTTAACATGCCAGGCGGACCAGCAGCGGGCTACGCAATCGGGCATTACGGCATCGGCATGCGCGATCCGTATAAGTCAGAAGATGACTATTTTAAGAAAAACCCTCATGTAGCGGGTATGGCAGCGGAAGACGACAAGATCGTTATGAACCCGTACAGCCAACTGTCAGACAAAGAAAAGCAAGCGGTTATTCTTAATGAAGCGGCGCGCGTTCACATGCGCACTGGAATGGCTAAGCCGCCTCGGTTTGCGTTGACACCAGAGCAAGAGCGCGCGTTTGCGCAGTACAGTCAGAACCCTGAGGACCGCGCGGCCACTGTAGCAGCGCGTATACTCTCTGGCGACCCGTCAGCGCTAAAACCTACCCCTGAGCAGATAGAGTATGTAAACTATCTGCGCACGTTTATGGGGGTGCGTTAGTGGCTACTAAGAAGTCAGTCAGCCTGGCAGTGGGGCGCGGCGAGAAGCTGCCCGTGTCCAAGGGAGCTGGCCTGACAGCCAAAGGCCGAGCCAAGTACAACGCAGCCACCGGCAGCAACCTCAAAGCGCCCGCACCCAACCCGAAGACTGAAGCTGACAAAGGCCGCAAAGCATCCTTCTGCGCCCGCATGTCAGGCGTTGTCAGGAATGCCAAAGGCGACGCAGAGCGCGCTAAGGCGTCACTTAAACGATGGAAATGCTGACATGGCGACTAAACCCGGTCTTTACAGTAATATTCACGCTAAACGCGAGCGCATCAAAGCCGGGTCTGGCGAAAAAATGCGAAAGCCGGGCGCACCCGGTGCACCGACCGCAAAAGCCTTCCGCGAGTCGGCTAAAACAGCTAAAAAGAGGTAGGTATGCCCCTCGTCAAGTCACCCAGCAAAGCCGCCTTCCGTAAAAACATTTCTACTGAAGTACGCTCAGGGAAGCCCGTGAAACAGGCAGTCGCCATCGCATACGCTACCAAGCGCGCAGCGGCTAAACCACCAATGAAAAAGAAGTAATGGCTTACGATCAAACAGGCATGGCTGGGGCAGCCTACGTCGCGGATGTAGGCGGCGATGAGGGCGAGCACGCTAAAAAGAGCGACTCGCATCGGCTGTCAGAAATGCGCCAGCGGTTTAGAACCGCTGTAAGCGCATACAGTGATACGCGCGAAGATCAGTTAGACGACCTGCGGTTTATGGCAGGCTCGCCGGACAATCACTACCAGTGGCCGGCAGATGTGTTGTCAGTGCGCGGGTCGGTGCAAGGGCAGACAATCAACGCGCGACCATGCCTGACGATCAACAAGCTGCCGCAACACGTGCGCCAGGTGACCAACGAGCAGCGGCAAAACAGGCCGTCGCCTAACGTCATCCCAGCCGACGACAAGGCGGACGTTGAGGTCGCTGAGATTTTTGACGGCATGATCCGTCACATTGAGTACATCTCGAATGCTGACGTGGCTTACGACACCGCGTGCGACAACCAGGTGACGTTTGGCGAGGGCTACATTCGGATTCTTACCGAATATTGCGACGAGACGAGCTTTGATCAGGACATCAAGATCGGGCGCGTGCGGAACAGTTTTTCGGTCTACATGGACCCGACGATCCAAGACCCGTGCGGTGCGGATGCAGAGTGGTGTTTTATCACCGAAGACATCCTGAAGACCGAATATGAGCGTTTGTACCCCAACGCTATGCCAGTCAGCTCGATTATGACGCAAGGCGTGGGCGACCAGTCGCTGTCGCAGTGGCTGGGCGAGATGACGGTGAGGATTGCAGAATATTTCTACTGCGATTACACGCCTGCTACGCTGAATCTGTACCCAGACGGCACCACGACGTTCCAAGGCACCCCGCAAGACAAGATGATGCGCGAAATGGGGCTAAGACCTAGCCGTCAGCGCAAGGTGCAGCGTAAGAAGATCAAGTGGTGCAAGACTAACGGCTACGAGATCATCGAAGAACGCGACTGGGCGGGGTCATACATCCCTGTTATTCGCGTTATCGGCAACGAATGGAACATTGAAGGCCAGCTTGAGATTTCAGGTTTGGTCAGAAACGCCAAAGATGCCCAGCGGATGTACAACTACTGGGTGAGCCAAGAGGCGGAAATGCTGGCGCTAGCGCCAAAAGCACCGTTTATCGGCTACGGCGGTCAGTTTGAGGGCTACGAAGAGAAGTGGAAGACCGCGAACACGACGAATTACCCGTATTTGGAGGTCAATCCAGACGTAACCGACGGTGCTGGCAACGTTTTGCCGCTTCCGCAGCGCGCACAGCCTCCAATGGCCCAAACAGGCCTGATTCAGGCCAAAATGGGCGCGTCAGAAGACATTAAAGCGGCTACAGGGCAGTACAACGCAAGCCTTGGGATGACCTCAAATGAGCGCTCTGGGCGGGCTATTTTGGCTCGCCAGCGTGAGGGCGACGTCGGTACGTACCATTACGTCGATAACTACGCCCGTGCGATTCGGTACGTAGGCCGTCAACTGGTCGATCTGATCCCCAAAATCTACGATACGCCTCGGATTGCGCGGATTATTCAGGTTGATGGCAACTCTGACATGGTACGGCTTGACCCCAACCAGCCAGAACCCGTGCGGAAGATGGTCAACGAAGCTGGTGTCGTGGTGCAGAAGATTTACAACCCTGGCGTTGGTAAGTACGACGTCAAGGTCACGGTTGGCCCGAGCTATTTGACCAAGCGTCAGGAGTCGATGGACGCGATGAGCCAGATTCTGCAAGGCAACCCGAACCTGTGGGCTGCGGCAGGCGATCTGTTTGTCAAGAACATGGATTGGCCGGGGGCGCAGGAGCTGGCTGAGCGGCTGAAGAAGATGATTGACCCCAAACTGCTGCAGGATGAAGACGATCCTGCGCTGCAAGCGGCCAATCAGCAGATTCAGGCGATGCAAGCGCAGATGGAGCAGATGTATAACATGCTGCAGAACGTCGGCAAGTCGATGGAAGCCCAAAAACTGCGCATCGACGAGTACAATGCTGAAACTAAACGAATCCAGGCAGTTTCCAGCGGTATGACGCCTGATCAGGTGCAAGACGTGGTCATGCAGACGCTAAAAGACGTGATGACAGCCGGTGATATGGTGGTCGCTCAACAGCAGATGGCGATGCAAGGAGTACCGCAGTGAGCTGCGCAGACTTTATCGGTACGCTTTTTCTAGCCCGCGATGTCACGCACAGCGTGCATCTCAACACCAAGTCTTACGCCAAACACGTCGCTTTGAACGAGTTCTACGACAATATCGTTGAGCTTGCAGACAAGTTTGCAGAGGCCTACCAAGGCCGTCATGGCCTGATTGGCCCTATCACGCTGATGGGCGCTAAGAAGAACAGCGACGTCATTGAGTTTCTCAAAGATTCACTTGCTGACGTTGAAGAGATGCGGTACAAGGTCTGCGATAAAGCCGACACACCGCTTCAAAACATCATTGATGAGATCGTGGGGCAGTATCTCTCGACTCTGTACAAGCTCCGCTTCCTCGCATAAGGACGCACAATGGAACTGTTAAATCCTCTAGCTGACGGCGATTTTCCCGCCCGAACCGCGTCCTACACGGGCACGGCGGGCAGCACGACGGCCTGGCCGGCAGGCCCGCAAGGCGTAGTGATCTGGTCAACGACCGCTGCCTACGTGACCGTGGGTGAAGGCGTGACTGCAACGACCAGCTCCACGCCAATTCCGGCCAACACGCCAATCCCGTTCATCGTGCCGCAAGGCACCGGCGCACCGTGGCGAGTCAGCGCGATCCAGATTGCTTCCGCTGGTACGGTCTACGCTAAACCGATCAACATCCGATGAGCTTTGGCATACCCGTCCGCAACGGACTTGGCTTAGGGCTAGGCACTGTCGCTACGCTGGCGACAGACTTTGCTGGACCTAATCCTGGCCCGCCGTGGATTGTGTTGACCAGCGATGCAACGCCTTACACTGTCGATGAAGAAGTGCTAAACAGTGCAGGCACCAGTTTCTATGTTGTCGAGACAGTGCTGACAAGTAACGGCACGTCTTACAACCCGATTTAAGGAGCCTACCCATGCCCCCAGCATATGAGGTGTTGTTGCTGAATACAGCAATCCCACAAATCCAAGCCGCACAGTCAGGCGATACCTACGTTGTGCCGCGCGACATTGCGATCAACGCAACGGCGATCATCAGCGCGAACAGTGCGACTGATGCACTGCGAATCACGCAGACAGGCGCAGGCAATGCAATTCTGGTTGAGGACTCGTCAAACCCTGACAGCACACCGTTTGTGGTAAACGCATCTGGAAATGTTGGGGTTGGAACGGCTTCTCCGCTAACCAAACTCAATGTTGAAGGTGGAGAGCTTCTCCTTCGCGGTGGTCAACTGACAATCGGCCCGACTGCCGGTGGCAATGGTGCTGGTGCGATTCGTTCAACATTGAATGGCGTACTCGGCTCTTTGATCTTCCAAACAGAAGATTCAAATGCCGCTTTAGTTGACCGCATGACCCTCGACTCCTCCGGCAACCTCGGTCTAGGGGTGACGCCGAGTACGTGGGCAAGTAATTTTGTAGCCATGCAGATTGGCCCCGGCGCTACGGTCAATTCTGCCAGCGATGGTCGCGCGGCAATCACTTCCAACATCTTTATTGCATCTGGCCCGACTGCAAAATACATAGCAAATGGCTTTGGCGCTGCGTATACCCAGCTAAACGGAGCGCACTTGTGGTTCACTGCGCCCAATAACACCTCCGGCCCAAATATTGATGCGTCCGGTGGTTCAACGACCATGACGCTAGATGCGTCGGGGAATCTGGCTATTGGCCGGACATCGGCGACTTACCGACTTGATGTTGAGGGAACTGGTGTAGCCTTCCGACTCAAGACTACTGCCGCGACTACAGGATTCATTGTTGACCAAAACAACTCCGACTCTCTTGTATCGCTAATTAACTACGAAAATGCAGCAATTCGTTTCGGCACAAACGCCACCGAACGCGCCCGGATAACGTCGGGTGGGTATTTCAAGGCGAGTAGCACTGGGGGTTATGAAAGTGGCACTGGCAATTTTCATGAATTTCGCGCATCTGCAAACGACACTCAAACGACTACTTTTTCCCATACAGCAGCATCTCCATACGGTATAGTAGTTAGATATACCGGAGCAGCGCCTAACAATACAGATAATT
>Ga0315901_10000477_pt1 | contig 59550 bp, 51 predicted proteins | sample LakEriMetagenome_10_FD_203761 | JGI IMG/M metagenome (GOLD analysis project Ga0315901, IMG submission 203761) | Freshwater fungal communities from buoy surface, Lake Erie, Ohio, United States - Buoy 2 MA116 | ecosystem: Environmental > Aquatic > Freshwater > Lake | place: USA: Lake Erie, Ohio... | reverse complement strand
TGTTTAAAAATTAAGCTTGAGTCTATGGTAACTCAGGTTTAGGGTGCGCGGGCGTCTGCACCGTCAACAGATCATCTCATCCCTATGGAGGTTAATGATGCGTCATTCTTCACTTTTATCGCTCGGCTTCGCTCTTCTCTCAGCTGTTACTTTGACCCTTCCAGCTTGCAGTCATCCGCAGGACGCAGAATTGGCTTCAACATCTGCAAATTATTCTGTTCAGGACAAGCGAATTTATTTAGTTTATGGCTCACTTGTGCGCTCGATTGCCATCAAAGAGATTGAAAACTTCTGCTCAACGGGCTTTGTCACTGGGGATTTGGGAAATATCATCAGGTTCGGGAAGCTGAACGAAAAGGATCTGAAAAATCTGCTGACCCAAGAACGTCCGATGAGCCTTGTAGAAACATCCGGAATTCTCAACAATACTGTGGGACAAGCGATTCTAAAGAAAATTGGCGAGGCCGTTTATCCCCACAAGTCACCCTCCGGTGCCGTGCAGGCCATTCGTGCGGCCATCGTTTTATCACTGGAAGACGATCAGCTCTCGATTCTCGAAGTATTGAGAAATCTGCCCGTTGATATGACGATTGACCTCGCTGCAGCGCTCAAATTGCGCGATGACTTGGCTGCCGCTTTTCCAAAGGACTGATGAGAATCGTTCTGGGAGGAGGAGTGGCTGGGGCACTAGGATTCGAACCTAGGAATGACGGAATCAAAATCCGTTGACTTACCGCTTGTCGATGCCCCAACACCCAGCCCTATATGAAAACGGTGAATTGGTTGTCAAGTGCTGTGGGGGGCTTGCGTCCTGATTTTCTCCCTCTATTCTACAGCCGGAATCTCAAGGCTTGATTAAACGCCTTCCCCATCCGGTCCGGAGAGTCAGCGACATGCCTCATTCGCGCGATAGCTTTAAGGTGTTAAAAGATCTTCTCCCTCGCCATAAGCGAAAAACTCCGCCCCGTCTTGAGGAGGATATTCCTTTTGGGCGAACCCAAACTGACCACATGCTGATCTGCGATTATCTCCCCTCGAAGGGGGGGTGGCAGACCCCCGAGATTATCCCCTACGAAACATTCAAATTAACCCCTGACTCTGTCGTCTTCCATTATGGTCAGGAAGTTTTTGAGGGGCTCAAAGCCTATCGGAATGCAAATGTTCGTGGGCAGATCAATCTCTTTCGTCCCGAACAAAACGCAGCACGTTTTGCAAATTCGGCCCTTCGCCTTGGTATGCAAGCGGTTCCTGAAGATCTTTTCCTGAAATGCGTGCATGCACTGGTTGCTGTTGAACAGGATTGGGTCCTTGAAGCTCCCGGCTCATTGTATATCCGGCCAACACTCATTGGCCTTGATACAGGTGTTTCCTATCGCGCTTCGACTGCTTATCGTTTTTTTATCATCGTTAGTCCCGCTAAAAACTACTACTCGCGGGAAACGGGAATCTCCGTTTACATAGAGCGACAAGATGTCCGCGCCGTTCCAGGAGGTTGTGGTGAAGCAAAGTGCGGCGGCAATTACGCAGCCGCCCTCCCCGCTCTCCAAAGAGCCCGTCTCGCTGGGGCGGAACAAGTTCTTTGGCTGGACGGCCTGAAACGCACCTACGTCGAAGAGGTGGGGGCCATGAACATTATGTTCGTTTATGGCAACAAAATTTATACTCCGGTACTGACAGGAAGTATTCTGCCAGGTGTCACACGCAAGTCGATTCTTCAGCTTGCGGGCTCCCTTGGTTATTCCATCGAAGAAACACGCTTGGATATTAAAGATGTTATCAATGATATTCGGAGCGGAAAGCTCACAGAAGTCTTTGGCTGCGGAACAGCGGCGGTGATTTCACCGGTGGTAGAACTGATTGACGGTGACCAACGGATCGAAATTAATCAAGCCAGCATCGGTCCTGTCAGCATGCACCTTAAAAACGCATTGATCGACATTCAGTTCGGACGTGCTGATGATCCCTATGGCTGGCGAACCCCACTCGCGCATTTCGATCGCCCCCACTAAAGGCTCAAAGTTCTGCAAGAGAAACACCGTCAAATGTCTGCCGGCGCGAACCACGACAGCCTCAAAGTGGAGTGTTAATCCACCCCTTCAGTGCATCGTCCTAGAAGGAGTGTTTCCATGAGACTTGCCGATCTCCCTTTGGTTCCTTGGACCAATGAGCTTGGCTCTGAACTTCTCAGTAATGCCGAGCTCAAAACTGCATACGATAAGACCGGCCAACCAACTCATCTGGTGGCTTACATCTCGAATTCCTCATTCCAGTGTCTTTATGGTCCGCAGGCTTGGACCAGCGTTTTTATTTCCGGACTCTGGCTGCTCTTTTCGCGAGCAGCATCGGGCTACATCGTCCTTTGCCGGACCACAGGACTCAAGTTTGAATGCAGCTTTGCCTGTGGCCCGCTGCAATTTGCCATTGTGAGTTTTTTCAGACGCGGACGTAAAATTGCCACAAGTACCGTAAAGGGCCTGACGCTGAGTGAACTCGAATGGGATGATCACGGCATTCACTGGCTATCTAAGCGTCTCGTGCGACTGATTCGAACGGAGACAGGGCCGGGGCTAAACGATTGGATTCAAGGCAATTCGCATCTAAGTGTTCACATTTTGCCTGAGCGAGCGCTTCCTCAGGACTTTCGGGCAGCAGCCGTTCAACTCCACTAATTCTGATGGACGGCTTGTCTCGGAATAGAGTGCAGGCTAGAACACAACCTTCTTCAGATTTTATGTGTTTTCGTTAAAGAGGATTGCCCATGATCTCCCGCTCACACAACCGCACTGCCTCACAAGTCCGCCCCATCAAAATCACCCCCAACTTTACAAATCTGCCTTTAGGTTCAGTTCTTGTTGAGTATGGCGAGACTCGCGTGATGTGCACTGCTTCGGTTGAAGATTCGGTGCCCAACTGGATGCGCGGAACCCGCGGGCAAGGATGGGTGACGGCTGAGTACTCCTTGCTGCCAGCCTCCACGGGCGAACGATCACGCCGCGAACGACAAACACTCTCCGGTCGAACACAAGAAATTCAACGGCTGATTGGTCGGAGTCTGCGCTCGGTCGTGGACCTTAAGCAATTGGGTGAAAGAACTATCACGCTCGATTGCGATGTGCTGCAAGCAGACGGCGGCACGCGGACAGCAGCAATCACCGGCGCATATGTTGCGCTGAAAATTGCCGTCGAACGATTGATTAAAATGAACAAACTTAAAACCAACCCCATACGTGAGGCTGTGGCCGCTGTTTCGGTCGGAATTGTTGAAGGAACAATGCTTGTCGACCTTGACTACCTCGAAGATCAGAAAGCTGATGTTGATATGAACGTGGTTCAGACCAGCTCCGGCCTGCTCTTGGAAATTCAAGGAACAGCGGAAAAACAGGCCTTTTCGAGAGCCCAACTCAACACTCTCCTCGATATGGCGCAGGCGTCTCTTGTAGACATCTTCGAAGAACAAAATGTAGCCTCGGTGTGACCGAAAAACAGCACGGGGTCCTGCTCGATGGATGTGTCTGCCTCCGATTTTATTGTTGACTCGTTAACCTCCCGCTATGGGGCCTCAACGCGCACGTCGCCACTCAAAGGGTCGTTTCTGACCCACCAATTTTTGGATGATGCTCTTGATCGCATATTAGTCGACATCACCCTGCGCCAACTCGCGACCCACACAGCAATACCTGCGGGTTCTTCCTCGCAAGTTCCGTCACTGGAACTCGCTGGTCCGCGTGAAAAAATATTTTGGGATCCGGCCAACACGCGTGTTGCAATCGTCACCTGTGGTGGACTCGCGCCTGGATTAAACAACGTTGTGCAGAGCATGGTGACCATGCTCCATGATCGTTATTTGGTCAGAAATATTTTTGGAGTGCCCTATGGGTACTATGGATTTGCGCACGACACGGAATCCAAACGATTTAAATTTCCTTGGCGTCGTTTGGATACTCGTTCAGTTCAAAACATCGACTTTGAAGCAGGCTCCATTCTGGGCAGTGCGCGCGGGCATTCCAACCCAAGTGCGATTGTCGATGCTCTTGTGCTGCGTGACGTCAATATCATATTCACGATAGGCGGTGATGGAACCTTGGCAGGCGCCAACGCGATTTATCAAGAAGTCACTCAGCGCAATTTGCCCATCGCAGTCATTGGTATTCCCAAAACGATCGACAATGATATCCTGTGGGTTTCGAAAAGCTTCGGCTTTGAAACTGCTGTTGGCAAAGCTGTGGAAGCTTTGCGCTGTGCGCAAACTGAGGCACGCGGCGCGGTCAACGGCATCGGCCTGGTAAAAATTATGGGACGCCAGTCAGGAGCTCTGACTGCAAATGCTGCGGCTGCATTGAACGACATCGACTTTGTTCTCATTCCTGAAGTCGAACTTTTACTGGACGGTGACTGTGGATTTCTCAATGTACTGATTCGTCGCGTCATTGAAAAAGGATATGCAACAATCGCTGTGGCTGAAGGGGCTGGTCAAAATTTATTTCCAGATGCTGGACGTGAAACGGATGCCAGCGGCAACGTCAAACTCAAGGATATTGGCCGCTATCTGAAGGAAATAATTCCGGCGGAATTTAAGCGGCAAGGAATCGAAACGACACTCAAATATATTGACCCCAGCTACATGCTCCGCGCTCAAACCACATCGTCTGATGATTCAGTTTTTTGTGCCGCCCTCGGCCAAAATGCAGTCCACGCCGCGATGGCAGGAAAAACCGGGATGATGGTGGGCTATGCTCATGAACAGTTTACAAATGTGCCGCTCAAGCTGGTGAATCGCGGTCGTAAGGATTTCGACATCAATTCTCCCCTTTGGCTGAGTGTCCTTGCGTCGACGGGCCAGCCTGCACAGTTTAAAGCCAGTGTCTAAACTTTTGTCACCGCCGACACTTTTGTTGCCCACCAAATTAAGTCACTTCTCAATTGGCAAGGCAATTGCTGTGGAGAAGGCAAATCTCTGAGGAGTCAGAGGAGGCTTTCTTCATGCAAGACAAAAAAATCCCGACCACCCGTTTCCGCCGCTTTCGGGCCTTACATCATCGCGCTTGGATGGGCGGTGTGCTCGCCGGACTCCTTCTCAGTCTTATACCCGCCTGTCGCTGGACACCCGCGCAGGGCATTGGGAACGGGACTCAAAGTCTCACAGCCAGCGACGTGATCGCCTCGCATTATGGTGGCCTTGTGCGCGGTGGCTTCAAAATTCCCGATTCTTCCTCCTCTCTTGGAACGCTCAAAAATTTAACGTGGGTTTTCACGCACGCAGAGGGATACCCGCTCCAAGGATTTTCTTTTGGACAAACTCCTCTGAGCTCACTGACGTCCGAAGATTTATCCCGCACTCAAGATCCCTATTTTTGCGCGATGCGCTGGGATTATGGCACCTATCCTGAAGCCGGAATGAAATTTTTTGCTCATCGAAAATTATTTGTGATCTCTCCCACCGCAACGCTCCGTGCAGTCGTCGTAAGAATCGTTGACTGGGGCCCCCCTCATTCGAGCCGCGGAGGAATCATGTTGTCCAAAGCCGCCCTTGCGGCCCTTGGAATCGAACCTGGTTCGCCTGTGGGTGTGGCTTTTGAGGCCGACAGTAACACAGACACCGGTCCCGTGTTTCTCGGAGCACAGAATTAAGTCTAATCAAAGGCCACCCAAAGCCACACAAAGCCAATGAACTTTTAGGGCTCCAGCAAACTATTCTTCGTCATGCGATTATTGAAGAATTGCAGATATGCTTTGGCCCTTTTGACAATTCCTTCGTCTTCCTCGGCATGGGGTGCCCGTGGGGCTGCGAGTGTCAGAGTATCACTCTGGATATCAACCAACTGAATCGGTGAAGCGTGCGCTGCATGAGCTATGTTTTCGTCTTGTTGCGAATGAAAAGAACTTCCGCCGTCTGCTGGAATTCGAACGACAGAACGACCCTCCTGATACCAAAACCAATCACCGGCACGGTTGGCAGCGCGTGCAAAACCCTCGGGAGTAAAAACACTTTGACCAAAAGGCAATAAAGGTTGGGCAGAGTCAGTCATATCAATGCCCAATAAGTCTAAGACCGAAGGAAAAATATCTGTGTGTTGAACAATGCGATGACTTATGCCGGCCTGCAATCGCCCGGACGGATCGAAAAAAAGCAGCGGGACACGATAATTCCCTTGCTCCGACATAAAGACAGGCGATTCAAGATCAGCTGTGTGATCGCCGGTCAAGATAAACAATGTGTTTTTATACCACGGCTGCCGAGCAGCGCTTTCAAAAAATTTTTGAATGGCATAGTCGGCATATCCCAAACTCTTATGAAAAGGCTGCCTGCCATCCGGAAATTTCTCCCGTAGATGAGCCGGAATCTTGTAGGGATTATGACTCGACAGGGTAAAAATACCGACAGCAAAAGGAGCCTTGATTTGATTCATTCTATCAACTGCAAATTGAAGGAATGGTTCATCATAAATTCCCCAACTGCCATCGTAGTCCCGGTCTCCGTTGGGGTAATCATATCGTCCGAAAAATTTTTTAAAACCAAAAAGCTGCGCCATGGAATCAATGTACATCGAGCCATTATTACAGCCATGAAAAAATTCGGTGGAATAACCTCGCTGAGTTAATTCATGACCGAGAGAAAGCATTTTGACCGAGCTGTACTGAGATGTAATAAATGGATCACCCACCATCGAAGGCAAACTCGCAAGAATCGAAGGAAACGCCTCAATTGAAGTCCGCCCATTGGCATAAGCATGATCAAAAAACAGACTTCGAGCCGAAAGCGAGCTTATAAAAGGAACATAATTAGTGTTAATTCCTTTGTAGCCCATATACTCAAGGCTCAGGCTTTCAACGACAAGTATAACGACGTTGTAATCTTTGAGTTCCACGGGCGCATGACGCTTCCGTGGAACTTCCAACAACGTTCTCACCTGACGCTCATCAGCAAAAAAATTTATTACCGGGAGCTGTCGATTTTCAGTGCTGTGAGTCAGCTGAAAGCTGGTGCTCAATGCCAGTCCAGCCAGTTGGGATTGCCCCAACAGCATCGCGTGCGCAGGCGAAATCGGCTTAGTCTGCAAGCCGCCCCGCAGGCCCAATACGCCAAGGATGATGCCGGCTAGAAGCACCATCAGCATTTTTTGAAACGCCAACTCCTTCCCTTGTGTATCTCTCGCCATGTTTCTGGTTTTGCGCCAAACAACTGCCAAAAAGCTGATAAAAAAAACACTCAGAACAGGAACGATCCAAAAGTTTTTTAGCAGCTGCGCTGTTTGTTCAAATCCATCAGAAGACAATTTCAAAATTGCAAGTGTTGTCCGACGACCCGTAAACCGAAAATATTGTGTATCCGCCAATTCACAAAAAATAAAAAAAGCATGAATGACAAAAACAAGTATAGAAAAACTGGACGTTATTCGCCTTGCGTTTTCTGAGCGGCTCTTCCACAGCCACACCTCAAGTAAAAACAGCGGCAACATAGTTGCAGCCACAACCCATGCATCAAATCTAAAACCTAACGCAAATGCGCGTGCAAGATCAGCCGCAGAAAAGGAGTTAAGTAACGGCTGATTGAACAAAAGAAAAAGAGCACGCGTCAGTGTATAGATCAGCAGCAATGCGAAAACCCGAACCACAAATCCTGCCGGAAAAACCTGACGCTTACTGCCATTCATTGTGTCGTGTCCTTCTTGCCGAAAAATTCAGTTTTGAACTCGCAAAAATGAGGTGGAGAGTCGTATCATGGTCTGTCAGCGATTCCAAAGTCCGCGTTAAAATCCAAAGTGACAGGAGAGTCCCATGCAGCACGCCCCTTCGCAGGAACGGCTCAAGAGCATCTTCAGGTCTCGTTTATTTTTTGTTCTATTCACAGTCCTATTCACTCTTCCCGCCTGCAAGAGTTCAACGCAGAGAGTATCCACAGCACCAGAAGTCAGTGCTTTAGGTTCCATACCATCCCGCGGCCAGGCCTTTGTCGGCGAGGGCTGCTCAATTTCAGGATGCAGCTCTCATGTGTGCGGTGCTGCCGGTGAACCCATCATCACCACGTGTCTCTGGAAGGAAGAGTACATCTGCTACAAAACAGCCCGCTGCGAGAAACAAGCATCAGGGCAATGTGGTTGGACGACAACCCCTGAACTCAGCCGCTGCCTTACTGCAGCCCGCTCGGGGATCACTCAATAATAGACGTTGATGGGTCTTTTAGACGCGCAGATATCCAATCTGAAAAAGACGTCAGAGAAGTTGATATTGTGACCGCAGCGGCACAGCCTCCGTTAGCATCGTCAGGCCCTCGTACAATCAACCCAGCCAACCTTACGAGACCACCCCGTTCAATAAAAACGGGTCCACCCGAATCACCCAAACAACCACCTGCTGGTCGCTCGACTCGACCTGCACGAAGGATATCCCCCTGCCCCGCAAAAAACTCAGTTCGGTTGCGTAGGCTCTCCCGAAAGGGAACAGTCACGCTGCGTAAACGTGGTAACGAAATTTGTTCATCCCCCAAATCTCTTCCGTAACCAGCCATCACCAAAGAGTCACCCGCATTGAGCGGCTTGTCATTTCGCGACAACAGTTCCACCGGTGATTTGTCATTGGGAATTGTTGACTGCAGCTGAATCAGCGCAACATCATTGACGGGCTCCGGCGGATTCCAAACGTCAGGCGTGTGATTCACCCAGTCATCACGAAAGCCTTCATGAACAACAACTTTTTTTGCAAAAATTCCGCTAATCTGGTCCTTGCGCGGGTCTGTTTTGAAGAAGGCTTCAAGCTTAAGATCCTTCAGGCGAGCTCGATAAATCTGGTTCGACGCAGAGTCCTTGAGACCAATGATCTTTGGAAAACAATGAGCAGCTGAAACCAACACCGTCGTGCTTAAAATGGCTGCAGAGCAACGCCAACTAATTTTCAAACCACGCAATGGTGGCGGCAGATCCGCCCCCTCAGTGACTGCAGCAATTAAAAGTCTAGCTGTGTGTTTATATTCAAAACTTTGCGTGTTGACGACTGCGTTTCCGCCGACGATGCCGTTCTCAGGGGCACGCTCAATCTGCGTCCCGGAAATCGCCGATGCCGCAGCCACTGACCCTGATAGCTCAACACATAAACTCACTGCGATCATGCCTATGCGGGTAAAAAGCCATCTCGTCATCCTGTCTTGCCTCCGTAAAAGCCTTCCTCGGTTGATGCTTTTGATCTTCCCTTGGACACAGTATAAACGGGATTTTTAGGGGGTCGCCGTCGCAGTTTGACCGACTGGCAGAATTGACGTCATTTCAGCGGAAATATTTTCCGAGGGCCGAATAATTCTATCGAAGTAAAGATCGACAAAAACAAAAATTTCAGCGTAAAGGCATAATAATGGGGAGAATCGTCAGAAAGAATGGTGCGCAGAGAGAGACTCGAACTCTCATGCCTTGCGGCGCTCGCACCTGAAACGAGTGCGTCTACCAATTTCGCCATCTGCGCACGGTCAGCATCTGGTATGATAGGGATTATCGGAAGTCAAGCATGAGGAGCCTATGATTGAAATGAATTTACTTTTTGCCGAAATGTTCGTCGCAGGAGGCCTCATTTTTTTCCATGGGCTGTTGACGATGGCTGAGACCTCTTTGACCGCCATCCGAAAGTCAGAATTGGAAAAACTCTCAAAGCGGCAAGAACAGGGCACAAAGGAAATCCCTGAGCAGAGCCAACCACCTGTCAATCTTATATTAACTCTTCAGGCAGGAATCACACTTGCCGCCCTCAGTGTCGGCGTCTATGCGGGTTCCACATTCTTAGATCCTTTCTGTTCTTTTCTGATTCAAAATGGCTTTCCCGCTTTGGCCGCACGTGGGATATCGGCCCTCATGCTCATCATCAGTCTTGGACTCTTCATAATTATTTTCGGCAAAATGATTCCAAAACAAATAGCTCTGCATGCCCCTCATGTGGTTGCCCGGTGGGTCGTCCGACCGGTGTTTTTTTTCGCGCGGATTTTTCAGCCTGTGTTTTTAATTCTGACTAAAATCACTGATGCAATCGGACAATTGTTGGGAATGACACCCGCTTTATCCACGCAGTTTCTCAGCCACGAAGACATTAAGTCTTTTCTTCAGGAGAGTGCGAAACATGGGGCCTTCGACGCAACTGAGGAGCGCATGGTTCAAGGCGTCATTGCCTTCAGCGAAGCACGCATCAGTTCGTTTATGACTCCAAGGCCGGAAATTGTGTGGCTTGATATCGACGAGCCCTCTGAAAAAAACAGAAAAAAAATTATCGATGCGCGCCACTCTCATTTTCCTGTCGTTAAAGGTTCACTCGACAATGTCGTCGGTGTCATTCATGTGAAAGACATTCTCGGACGACTCTTACTGGGTGAACCATTTGACTTAACTCTTTACCTTGAGCAGGCATTATTTTTGCCGGAAAATGCTGATGCCTCAAGAAGTGTTGACCTTTTTAAAAATTCAGCCACACACTTTGCATTTATCGTCGATGAGTACGGAAACATTCAGGGGGTTGTCACTCTTACAGATATTCTACGAGCCATCGTTGGCGATTTTGCTGATACGATGGATGACAAATCCACGACGATACTAAAGCGCAAAGATGGCACCTGGGTCGTAGACGGACTTGTGACTGTCCAGGAACTTCGCGAGCGTCTGATGCTCCCCAAACTTCGCGGGGAGGACAGCGGAAATTTTCACACCGTCGCCGGATTTATGTTGAGCGAACTTGGAAAAATTCCACGCACCACCGACGCATTTGAATGGGATGGCGTGCGGTTTGAAGTGATTGACATGGACGGCCATCGAGTCGACAAAGTCCTCATTACTCTCCTTGAGAAGGGACGATGATTCGATAAGCTGAAGGTCTTCAAGTCGAACTTCAAGAATCAGAGGCACAAACAAATCACTCTGAGTCTCGGCAAAATCGCCTACGTTCTTTAAACCTGCAATCAAAAAATTCAATGAAAATTCATAATCTACGAAGATTCCAACGCACTGTCTTTTGATAGTCGACGGAACTCAGACGCAATTGTTCCAACAAGCGCTCAACAATAAACAAAGCTGCTTCATTGACAGTCTGCGGACGATTGTAAAAGGCAGGCATTGCCGGAACCATGAGCGCTCCCGCGTTAGCTAAGGTCAACATATTCTGCAAATGGATGGCGCTGAGCGGAGTCTCGCGCGGACAGAGAACCAAGGGTCTTTTTTCCTTCAACATGACGTCTGCACAACGCTCCAGAAGGCTTGTACTCAAACCATGGGCGATTCGGGCCAATGACCCCATGCTACAAGGCACAACCACCATGTGAGTCGCTCCTTCGGAACCGCTGGCAATGGGCGCATAAAAATCGTCATTTGAAAACACTTTCAACTGGCAAAGCTGTTCTGGAGCCCCCCCTCGCGCAGCCAAGATTTGAACCAACGGCTCATGCGTTTCAAATCGAGCCTTTAGTTGGCTCTTCAAAACACAAGATAACAGAGAATCATGTCCCAGTTCGGTAGAAATCACCTTCTGTGCCGTGTCGGTGAAAACGAGATAGGTTCTCACCCCTGCTGCCAGCAATAACTCCAGCAACAACTCTGCATAAATCGAACCACTGGCTCCCGTGATTCCAATAACAATTCGTTCCTTCGCCAGTTGAACTGCTGCAGTCATAAAGCCCCCAATTTTTTGTGCTTATCAACGGAATGCTTTCAAGGACAAGGATAAATCCACAACTGACCAACAATTAAACACTGTCGACTGTTCACCACAGCTCAGACATCTCCGAAAACCCATCCTCTACTGGAAAAGGTCGAATATTCAACATAAAAACCATCGTCCAGTTGATTGGCACACTCCTTTCTAAGAGGGCTAGAGAGATGTGTCTATGGACAGGAATTCCACGCACAAACAGAAACCAAAAGTGAGAACAGCATGTTTCGAAGATGCGCTCAAAATATACCTCTTCTGGCAGCGCTGGCCCTCTGCGCTTTCAGCTGTTTGGTTATAGTCAAAGCCATCCAAGAAGCCGCTCAATATTCTGCCTACGAAAGCTCTCTGAGGGATGTCGAAATCTCTGCTCCCATGAATCCCCCTGAACAAGATCAAGAATCAATTGAAACAGCGATGATTTTATTTTCAATCGCTCGCCCCAATACGATGGAAGGCCCACTGTTGGACCCGTTGCTACTCGACAGAGGACTCACTACGGGCGGCTTGCTTCTTCCGCAAAAGCGAGTGACGGTAGGCTCCCCTGCATTCATCAGCTGGGGAGTCTTGGGCTCAACGCTTGCTCACGAAATTGAAATTCACGTTGACCAATCGTTTTTGAAAGTCGTCGCGACCGATCATCTGACACGCCTGAGCCTGAATGCGAGGCGCCTGGTCGGAAAGTTCATTCCGTCGCTGAAGCCCTCGGTGAGAGAATCATTTGAAAGTGATGGGACATGGGCGGCAGAGAGACAAGCCTACATTCACGAAATCCGCAATGCCCAAAGGTTTGGCCTGACACCAGACGAAATTCATTCCATCCGTCGCGTCATGGACTACTTTTATCCCGTCGCAAAGAACAGCGAAGTTTCGCAGCTCGATGTCACAAAACATCCAAAAACAAATGAGCTCAGCGGTGAAGACATCAATTCTTTGGAGCTGTAACCAGCAGCTTACGGCCGACATCGAACAGTATTTCGACTTTATTCAAACCGCCCTCAGCCATCACAAATCCAAGTCCGAACGTTTTATGGTTGACAACATCTCCCACATTCAGATGGGTTTTGATGTTGTAATCCTTTGGAGTGATTTTTGATGCTTTGAGAGCCGCTTTTTTATCACTAAACAACTGTTTGTCTTCGCTTGAAGCGCTCAGCATGCTCAATGGCAAAGACACACCAGCTTTTGAGGATGATTTTGATTCGCTTTCATCCTTTGTTTTCTTTGCTTTTGGCTTGGCTTTCGCACGTTTCTTGGCGGCACCTTCTCCCAACAGTGCTTTACCGCCGGAGTCCAAATCAAGATCTACTTCGTCATCACGATCAGACATCGAGTTATCTCCCTTTGATTGATTTTTGCTGTTATCCACTGATTTAATACCACGGAAAGCATGTTCTGCCTTACACGTGTTGCACTGAATCCTGTCCGGTTGACTGGAGCCGGTCACTGTGACGACCGTATGCGCCAAGTTTAACTTGCATTTGCCGCAAAAGCTCACGACATCTCGACCGACCATAGATTGGCTTTTCTTGTTGCCAACAAGAAATGAATTACCCTGCGACGAAAAACTCATGAAAGTCACCTCTGGCTGGCATCACCCGCCATGTAAAGACCAATCCCAAAAGTCTGGAAAATCTGTGCCGGCTGCTCAGATGACCTAACCATCGAGTAAATAAGGCGAGCCTGTTGAGACTTCACAACCACTCCCGCACCAATTCTATGTTGACTAGCTTTAGGGTCGTACCCATAGCTCACAGCAAAATCAAGAAAGTTGCGAGGAAAAACACTGACCCCTCCAACCATCTCCTTCAGAGTATCCTCATTAAAGCGCAGATCGCCACTCATAAGAAAATAAGGTCCCAATTGAGCACTTAAACCCACACCAAATGACTTGTCTGTTCCTGTCGAGTCGTACAATCCATCACCTGTGAGACCTGCAAAAAGCCCATCAGCCAAAGGATAAATAGCCCCAAGTCTGAGTCTCTGCCCAGTTTTGTACGACACCGGAGTGGCCGGCGAGACTCTTTCCTCGGCAAACTGAACATAATCGCCGGCAAGTCCAACAATCAGTCCATTGCCCAATGCTTCAGCAATTGCGAGAGAGAACCGCCTGTCCCGCGCACCCGTGATTTTTTGGGTTTGTCGAAACTTAAAACACGCCGCCAAGTCGGAAGTCGATGAATCGCAAGCGCTCGCCTCTGCAAGACGGGCCTTTTGACCAATCCATCCCAAATCACCGCTGACTGTGTACGTTTTTTGCAACGCGAGACCTGCGGGGTTGCGATCGGCTGCCGATGCATCCGAGACATGACCACGACCACCCCCCAACAAGCTGGCACTGACTCCAAGGTCGCGCCACAAATCTGGAGTGATCGATGACTGTGCCTGTGATGATTCCGACGATTGCTCAGCAGCCTGTCCCCGTGTTGACAAAGAACTCAAAAGAGCGCCGATTAAAATTAAAAACGATATTTGTCTTGAGCATTGAAAAAAATTCATACGCTCCCTGCATTTTATGAACGCATCCGGTTAAGTGTGTTCAGTGTATCCCAAATGACCTATGGAAACATCCGAGCGCGCAAGAATACTAGCTAAACCACCAAGCCGTTGACGCATCATCGCATCCGCTGTCTCTGCGGTGACCCCAGTGTCTGGGTCTGGTCTGAAAAAATCCCACTCAAGAACCATCGTCTTGTGTGGGATCATTTGCCTCTCGCTTTGTGACAATTCATGACCCAAATTCACAAGCAAAAAGCAGCGTGACCATGAGACCTGCTCAAAACAAACAATCGGAAATTCCTTCAAACTCTCAGTGCCCGTTCTATCTGGGGTGCCCCGCTGGGCAGACCCGAGAACTTCGAATCCAACATCAAATCGTGATTCTTCCTCGGCCAATTTTAAGACAGGCCTTGGTTGATTGGTCGCAACAGTCACATCGACGGAATCCGATAAATTTTTTGTCAGTAAGCCTGCATAAACAGCAGCCAGATCACCACCAGAGTCATCCAGTAAAACAACCCTCAGCCTTCTCTTTTTTAGCACTCGGCGTGAGAATCCATGAGCCGCAAAATCAATTTGCTCTGCCCAATTGCAACACAAGTCTGCAATCTTTTCGAGCTTGGAGGCAATCGTAATAAGCTTCAATCCACGTTCAACAGCAAATGGATCTTGTGGCGCAGACAAAAACATATCCTTTGCAATCTGAACAATCGCCCTTTGACACTCATCCACTGCATCGTCGAGGTCAAAAATCTCCTGAATCTGCGAATGATCTTCCTCAAACATGGCAGTGTAGGAACGGGCAAAAAGATCCTTGACTCCGCTGAGCATTTCGAGAATTAAACTTTTGCTATCCGAAAGCTCAGCCGCAACAAACTGACGGGCAAGGCTCTCGACAGCATCCCCCATCCGTTCAATGTGATGAGCGATTTTGGCCGTCGCATAAACAAGCCTCAACTCCTGAGCCCGTGGCTGCTGAGTCGCAAAAATCTGTAAAACAGCTTCGTCCAGTTCAAGTTCCATGCGATCCACTTCGCTGTCGAGGGCGACAACTTTGACGAGCGCTTCGGTATTGGGAACATGAATGTGCTGCTCCACAACCACCAGACCGGCATGGACGCGGTCACACATAGTTCGCAAAAGTCTTTTCATATTAATAATTTGATTCTCAAGCGTCGGAATTCGCGCCATCGCAGGAAACCTTATCTTGCGGGTGAACAGATGGGCTGTTAGACAGCCTTCCACGGTCGGAGAGTCATACCATGAGCTCAGAAAACAACCAGCAAACATCGTCCACTCCTCATTCAGCAGAAATGGAACACGCACGCTTGGCGGAACTCAGCGTGACTCCCGAGATCAATCCGCGCACGGGCAAACCCCTGAAGCCGCGCTGGCTCAAATCAGAACAAATTAAAGGCGAACGGCTCTTTGAAATAAAAAGAAACCTGCGTGAAGGAAAACTCTTCACAGTCTGCGAAGAAGCGCGCTGCCCCAATATTTCCGAGTGCTGGAACAGCGGCACTGCAACGTTTATGATTTTAGGTGACACCTGCACACGTGGTTGCAGGTTCTGCGCTGTTAAAACAGGAAACCCAGCAGGGCTGCTCGATGCCAATGAACCAATGAATACGGCCCTGAACATCAAAAAAATGAACCTTGACTATGCGGTTATCACCATGGTGGATCGCGATGATTTGCCGGATGGCGGTGCAGCCCACATTTCACTGACCATCGAGGCCATTCAACGCGAAAATCCGGAACTCATTCTCGAGATATTGGCGGGTGATTTTCAGGGCAACGAGGGGCCGCTCCGACAGATTTTGTTCGCCGGCCGAGGGCTTGACGTCTTTGCCCACAATCTTGAAACGGTGCGAAGACTTTCGCCGCGGGTGCGCGATGCGCGCGCCAAGTATGACCAAAGTTTGATGGTTCTGGAAAATGTCAAACGAATGCGCTCATCCACTTTTTCAAAGAGCGCATTGATGCTCGGTTTGGGTGAAGAGCCTGCTGAAATTGAACAGAGTCTTCGAGATATGCGGGACGTGGGTGTTGAGATCGTCACAATCGGCCAATACCTGCAACCCACGAACAAACATTTGTCCGTTAAGCGTTTTGTGCATCCTGAGGAATTCAAGCACTGGCAGGCTTTTGCAGAATCGATTGGCTTTAAAGGTGTCGCTTCAGGACCATTGGTCCGCAGCAGCTACAAAGCTGCTCATCTTTTTCCCGAACGTGCGAGAGTCCGAAATCAAAACGTCCGCAAAATTGACTTAAAAGAACAATCACAGTCGTTCGGGAATCAGACCACCTCATCATGACACAGCAGAGAAAAAGGCAATGGTCACTGCGGTTGATGGCAAATATTATTGCTAATCTCCTGTTGCTTCCTGTTTACAGCGTACTTTTTATTTTATGCACAATTATTGCTGTTTCTCCTCTTTTTCCAGCCCGCACGGCCCGTGAAAATTTCAAAAAGCGACTGCAGCTCACGCCGGTGGGAGTCATTTTGGCAACGAGCGCGACTCTATTTCATTACCTCATTTTGTTGTTCGAAGATTTTATCTTTTGGCCTCTCGGCCTTATGAACGTCAAGGACAATCCGAATGTGCGCAAGCATTTTATACAGGCTTCTTTTCAGGCTAAAAAAAAATCAGCAGGTATCGTTATTCTCAGTGGCCACTTTGGTAATATTGAATTTGCTTCTCAATGTATTGCTGATTTATTAAGTGAGCAAATTTCTCCACAAAGTCCTCTTATTGCCCTTGCCAAGCCAAGCCGTTCCGATTGGATGACGCAATTGCTGCTGTGGTATCGAAATCGCAGAGGACTGGATGTGCTTCTGACCCATCGAAAAGATCTGGTCAAAGCCATACTGATGGCGCTGAAGCAACAACGTGCACTCGCCCTATTGATTGACCAAAAGCCAGCCACCGGTGGACGATTCTTTAATTTTTTTGGCACACCCAGCGCCTTTCCGGATGGCGGGATTGAAATAGCCCTACGTGCCAAAGCCGATTTTGTTTTCTTTGCTTCCAGACGTATCTGGCCTGGTTTCTTGACGGTTGAAGGGCTTGTGTATGAGTGCTCTGAACAGGAAAAAAACGACGTTAACAGACTTCTGACAGCCTTCGTTCAATGGCTGGAGTCACTCATCCGATTGTCACCTTGGCAGTGGTGCTGGGATTACAGAAAATGGTCAAGGCAACCACCAAAGGACATTGTCTGATGAGATATTCTCAGAAAGATCCCAGCCACGTTCTGATTGTTCTCCCACGACAGTTAGGTGATATTTTATTGGGTTCATCACTGGCATTTGCGCTTAAAAAACGCCTACCACACGCGACTATTCGGTGGGTCTCACACCCGATGGGACGTCAGCTTCTCGAGGGTCACCCGGCACTCACTGAAGTTCTCTATCACCCTGTCTGGAAAAAAAGATCGATTGGGCAGTGGTTCATTCACCCGCTCAACACCCTGCTTGCTTTCATCAACTATTTGTTTGCTGAAATGGTCTTTTTAAAAAGTCTTCGAGCTCAAAATTTTGAGCTCGTCATCGATTGTATCTGCACGCCCAAAACAGCTCTGATGACTTTCGTCACAGGTGCAAAACGCAGGCACGGAATTCAAACACGCTGGAACCGCAATTGGGCTTACACATGGCGTTGCGACACGTCCCAGTGGGGAAAAATCTATACAGCTCAGGCACGTTTGAACCTTCTTGAACCTCTTTTGGGGTTCAATGCTGTATCTCAACCTGATCCTGCTTGGCTCGATTCTTGGATCCCAGAGCCGTCTGAATCAGTTTCACAGATGAACAAACTTCTGAATAATTTAAATTTGGAGAAACACAACTTCGCAGTGCTTAGCCCCACATCTCGTCGTCCCCTGCGGCAATGGCCCGGCGCGTCGTTTGTGGAACTTGGCCTGCAGCTCATCATCCAACACCAACTGAAAATATGCTGGTTTTATGGTCCGGGAGAATTTGAATTCACCGACGAGCTTCATCGTCAATTGCAGTTTAAACTCAAACAGCTTGGCCTCGACCCGTCAGCGTCCTGTCTGCCCCCGTTACTGACCCTAAGCGAGGCAGCAATCGTCTCAGGATTGAGTGCAGTCTGGATTGGCAACACCAATGGACTTTCACACGTCGCCGTTGCCGGTGGAGCAAGGACAGTTCAGATTTACGGACCCACCTCGGGTGATGCTTGGACGCATCCAGACCGAACCAAACACAGAGCTGTCCAACGCAAAGAAGGTTGTGTGCGCTGCGAGTCCAATCACTGCCGAACCGGGACTCATGAGTGCATGAAATTGTTAACTGTGGATGAAGTTTTGCAGGCCGTGAAAACCATCAAAACGGCTTGTGCCCACTGAGTGAAAAAATTCCGTTCAGATTGTAAAACCATCGCCCTCGCGCAGTTTCACCTCCTGATAATGCGCCTTTGATCTCAACGCACACCCGTCCGGCAGCATCTTTTAGAACCCAATCCGTCAACGAAAGCTCTTCGGAGATAAAAAAATGTCGAACAACGGGCGAATGAGAGCGAAGAAAGGGAATCTCACCCATCACCGAATTCTCGATTTCCAGCGAATATCCATTATACTGAGCGCGAATCATACGTTTTCGCGGAACATGAACCCTCAAAGCGGGATGCCAATCCGTCTCCGTCCATTCGACCTTTAAAGATGACTCTGGAATGCGCAGCGACTTCCATTGTCCATCCGATTCAGCCCACACCACCTCAAGATAGGTTAAATGATGACTTCCTCGGTAACATTGCAGAACCAATCCGGCCTTCTGAGCCGGTGAGGGAACAAAAATAAAATCCCATCCATGCAATGGCATTGGATTGATTCCAAAACTATGCTCGTAGTATCCCGCGGCGTTATCCAACTTTATTTTAACGTATCCATCATAAAGCCTTTGAGCCAAAGGAGGCGACACAAAATTCGGATTCACAGCGCCCGGAGTGTTTTCACTCAGATTCAGAATTCCCGGACGAATCGTCATCACACCACTCACAGTGGCAACTGGTGAAGGATTAAAAACAGTCCAATGTGCTCCCGGAATGGTACGAAAATCCTCGCCGCCCACGGGTGCAAGAACGGGACAACCATTCACTGCTTGGTGGGTGAATTTCAGACTTAATGCACTTTCAATCTCCAGATTTATTTCGGCCATTTGAAGATTCACTTGATCAATGCGCAATTCGAGGCCTTGATGACTGGCACTCAAATGCTGTCTTTCGGAACCATGAAAAATCACGGAATCCATCGGAAACATGTGCATGAAACAGAATTCCTGCACTCGTTCAAGTTGACCAGCAGCATCATGTAAATTTGAGCGCTCAAGAATGCGGGCAGCACCATTGAGGGCACCTGCGATAATAACAATTAAACCACCTTCACTGGCTTGAGCGAAGTGATTCTCGGGATTAAACAGCGAAAAACCGCAAATACCGTGAAAATCATCACTCACAATCGAGTAATACCGCCATTCAATATATGAGGTGCTTCTAATTTTCTTTGCAAGACTGTCCGGCAGGCCTTTCCACCAAAAAGGTTGCTCTGCAGAATGAAAATCCCGATGTGCCGATTGATACCAGTCATCTCTTGCCAGCCAATTCTGGTAGGTTGGCCACCGCCAAGAAGACGCAGCTGTTTGCACTGACGTTAAGAAATCGTTGTGTATGCTCTTTTCCTTCATAAATTACCTGCAGATGAATCATGGCGCGAGGGACGTCGGCAATTGCGAAAGACTCCTCGACCTTTCAATCAATTCGTTGATCGTTAAACGGCTTCCATCAAGCTTGACCACTTCAACCAGACGCTGAAGTTCATTCGACAAATCGGCCAACGAACCAATTTCAACCAGGGCTGAAATAAGCGATTCATGACCCAGCAAAAAATCAGGCCGGAACTTCAGTGCTTCCTTAAAAACGGAAACAGCTTCTTTCGCGCGACCTAATTTCATCAAAACATGACCACGCCGAAATTTAAACTGGCTGATATCTTCCACATCACGTGAGGAACGTTCAAACCCAAGAAGCGTAGAAAGCAGCTCTTCATGCAAATCAAGCCTCTCAAAAGCCTCAATGAGAGAATGCCGGGTTTCGGGGTAGTCCATGGCCAAAGGCTTTAACAATTCGAGTGCTGCACCCGGCTGATTCAAATTATAAAGATATAGCTGTGCCAATTCATGCGAGTGACGCACCCGCTCCTGCGGGTTTTGTGAATGCTGGGCAAGCACTTTCAGATACTCGGTGGCTTTTGCCCATTCCATATTGTGAATACAAGAGAGCTTGAAAAATTTTAGAGCTTTCTGATTTGTCTGATCTAACTGGAGTATCTGCCGGTAGATCTCTTCATGCTCATTTTCAAGAAAGAGCTTTTTCTCATAGATTAAAGCAAGCCTTTCAAGGAGCAACACCCTCTGAGCGACATCGTAAACATCAGCGGCAATTGCCTGTAACAAAAGAGCATGTTCCTTAAAGTTTTCGGGCCCCAAAATCTGTTCCAAGACGTGCAGTCGGATAGATGCAAAGGGCACTTGCATTTTGCGGACGTAAAGGCGAGCAACTTCAACAAATGCCTCAAAAGAATCGAAGCCCAAATACTGAACTTCCATCAACCACAGATAATCTTGCATTAATTGCTGATGTGTTGACTCTGGTCTTCCCAAACGCCACCGCAGCAGCAAATCAGCCTGCCGATAGCACTCATAGGCTTCGAGTTCACAAATGAGAAAATTCTGCTCTTGGGCATTCATCCGTGAAAAGTCTTTGATCGATGAAACGAGCCCAGCCAGAAGCCGGTACTCCTCCGAACTTTGCGGCGGTGGTAAGGACTCATCCTCTGGTCCTCTTGCTGTCATACCACTGTCCATCCTTGGCAGCCTCTTTTCATGAACTCATGAAAACTTTATTTCGTCAGAAACCTCAGAACAACTTCTTCGCTTGTTTTGATCATCGCGTCATACGGGAATGATGCCTCTTCAAAGAGCCACTGCAACGATATGCCATCTACAATTGCGATGATTACGCTCGCAGCATGAATGGGATCAATCGGCTTAAAAAGCCCCGCATCGACCCCTGCCTGAACAATCTGAGCCGTTGTATTGCGGAATTTCCCATAATGTTTGGCAACCGCAAGGCGAACTTTTTCTTTTTGATTAATCTGGGTCCAAAAATCCATATTAATGCAATAGTATTCTCTTTTATGTTGAACAATACTAAAACAAATACGCATCATTTGCCTTAATTGTTCAATCGGATCCTGGGTTCTTTCGGTCATTCCGGCCATGAGCCCTTCAATGTCACCGGCAACACGTTCCAAGACCGCCATCATCAGGTCTTCTTTGTTTAAGAAGTAATAGTGAATGATTCCCTTTGAAACGTCGGCGACTCGAGCGACGTCCTGCATAGAAAAGTTATGATAGCCGTAGCGAGCGATACATTCTATCGTCGCGTTGATAATCTGCATCTTTCTTTCGGCCGCTAAATCCGCCTTGCTCATACGCTACGTGTCCTCATGTCTCAAAGGCTTCACCCAAACAACACTACCACAACAATTCAAGCGAGACGTCAATCCGTCCGTCACAGCGCAAAGTCTTGCCCAATTTAATCGCATCAATCATGATATCGTTGGACCTGTGACACTCACCACATGGCCGAGGATCGTATTTGCATGAATGATTTGCTCCAATTGATGTATCAGGACGGTCATCTTTCGTCCACAGAGCTCACTGCGCTCAAGCGCACAGTTCGCCAATTGGGCGAAAACCCGGTGCGCGTCCTCCGTTCACTGAACGTGGTAACCCCCGTTGAGATCAAAACTCTCCTTCAGCGTTACTTTGGCTTTCCAGCCGCAACCGATCAGCTCATTGAAGAACTGGACGACTCCCTGCGTGCGTCAATCCCTGCCGATCTTGCCCTCCACTATTGCGTTCTGCCTATTGCCGAAGAGGACAATCAAATCTTTACGCTCATGGAAGATCCAACCGACAAAGGGACAATCCAGCAACTCGAGTTTTTTCTGGCAAAAAAGATTGTTCCTGTTATCGCGACAGCGCAGCAGCTTTCAAAGGGCCTTTGTCGGCTTTATGGAGTGGAGCCGGGGCGGCTCAATTTATCGGGTCTCCTCGAAACTTCGCGCGGAGCCGTTGGAGCTGCAACGCTGATGCAGCAAAGTCAACCACAATTGGTCGATGATTCTGAACCCCTTCTCGATGACGAAGCGTTCAGGAAACTAAAGGTCAAAAGACAGCCCGAGCAGACAACACGCAAGCAGAGCGAGGTCAGCTCCGAGCGTCAGTCAAAAGACACTGCAATGCCCATGAATGACCCAGCTTTGGCAGCTGCACTGAATCTTCTTGGATTGCGTCTCTCTCTTTCTCCAAGCCGCCCAACAGCAATTAACATGGCCAACGAGGCACTTTCTGCATTCCGCTTCCGCTTCGAACTTGTCGACGAAATGATTTTACGAGCTTCCCTTGAATCTCAAACGTACGAAGTCAATTTAAACAGTCCGCAGACAATGGCAGGCGTTCCCCTGCCGTTACAAAGACTGTTGAAAAAGATTGCCCAATGTCCAAAAGGCTGACTCAAAAACTTCAAAAGCGAAACAATAAACCGATGACGACGTTGAGTTCGAGAGTTGACCGTACGGAGGCGGACAGTGAACAGTCAAATTGTCAGAGCTGGCATCAACGAGGCAACCCAGTCGCTTGCTCTGCTGGAAGAACATCAACAGAATCTTTCTGCTCATCTCTCAGAGCAGCTGGTCACCTTGAGTGTCGCAGAGAGCCAGACACAGTCCATTCTGAACAAATGTGCAAACACAACGGAGCTAACAAGAAGCCAAAGAGATAAAAACAGAGAAATTGAGCGTTTGAGCGAATCATTACTCAACGATGGCAAACAGATGGACAAGGATACCAAAAATCTTCAAGAACTCATTGATTCTTGGTCCCAACTTTGCAAAAAAACTCATCAGATGCATCAAAATCTTCACAGCGAGTCATACAAAATTCGAGATGCTTTGAATTTTGTCAATAAATGGCTGAGCGATAGTTTTTCAACAATTTCGAACTTACATGACCGACTGTCCGCTCTCGAGGAGCACGTCAGTGGGTTGGTCAATTTCGTCGACGTGATCGATGACATCTCGGAACAAACAAATTTGCTCGCACTCAACGCGAGTATTGAAGCCTCACGAGCAGGTGAGCAAGGTCGTGGCTTTGCAATTGTTGCCGATGACATCCGAAAACTCGCGGAAAGATCTTCGGTGGCGACGCGGGAAATGTTCAATCATATTGAAGCACTTGATGAAGAAGCTCATCAGGCACTGGAAACACTGCGCGAACGCCGCGATGAGATTAACAAGGCGGATAGCCGCTCAAAGGACGCAGATCATCAGTTGAATTTTCTGCGTGAGCACGTCGGGCAATTATCTCGATTATTCATCGGCCACGAAGACCCATTGACCGCCGCCCGAAACATCTGTCAATCAGCGTCAAATCGCAGCAGAACTATTCTCCGAAACTCAAGTCTCATGAGAGAGGCATCAAAATCCGTCGATAATGCCAATGGAAGTATTGAGGAGCAGCTCAACAACGCCACATATTGCCTCAAGCAAATCCAAAACAAACTAAAAACAGAAATCTCTCAGTCGGATGAAATACTCAAAGTGCATCAGTCTTTTGAGGAAGCACTGATGACTGTCAATCATTTACTCCTTCGAGTCGATTCTACGGTTCTCCATGCAGGGGCAGAATTGGACTTGTCGAACCAATCAACGAAGGGATTCTTCGACCCTTCAGACCTTTCAACCGCTGCTCTATCGCAAAAAAGTTCTGAAAAATTAGCTGAAATTGAAATACTCACTCAAGATTCAAAAAAGCCCGACGATACCTCCGCTGAAACGCGCAGCGCGGGCTGAAGAACGCCCAGCGCATCTGGGAGGGTCGAACACCATGGGGCTAAGGATTGTTGGCAATCCAACAGTCGAAAATAACGTCCGCCAAGCTTCGGAGGCCGCCCAGGAGAGTCTCCAAAAGTTATCGAGCGGGACCATCTTTACCCGCGGCAACCCTGCTCCTGCCGACCGTGCATTATCGGATTCCCTCAACTTCCGAATGAGAGAATTTGCTGCTCAAAAAAGAACGGCAAATGAAGCCATGAGTCTTGTAGAAACAGCCGATTCCTCGTTAAACGAGATTTCAAATATCACCAACCGCCTGCGTGAATTGGCGATTCAAGCTGGAAGTCCGACACTGTCGGACAAAGAACGAAAATACATTTTTACGGAATATGAAACCCTGCGCGACGAAATCAATCGAATTGCACAAACAACGCAATACAATGGCGTCAGCCTGCTGGCCAATCCACAATCTGACTCCGAGCGCAAAGACTCACTCCAATTCAGAATTAGCTCGGGAACTCAGACTGACGGAGAGTTCGATCCAGGTCTCGTCACTCTAGATGGCTTTAAAGATATCGTTGCAAATGCAGAAAATCTTGGCATTCAATCTTTAAAGTCACTTTTAAGCGGAGACGGCATCTCTATTGACGATGTCGAGAGTGTTTTTGGTGGCAGCCTTGCGAATATCGGCGAAACTTTTGTGGAAGCGATCGATAAAATTTCAAATTTTCGTGCAGGGTTTGGAGCCATCAGTGCCCGCATGACAAAGGCCGTTGAATCTCTTGACGTGGCCTTCGAGAACATGCAGGCTTCACAAAGCAGAATTCGCGACGTTGATTACGCAACCGAAATTTCCAACCTGACGAGAGCGAATATTTTGGTTCAGGCGGGCACCAGTCTTTTGTCGCAAGCAAACATGCCCGCTCAACTCGCGCTCACGCTCATCAAAACGCTAGTCTAAATTTTTTCGGGGTTATTCAATAATGTCAAAATCCAAATCCGTCGCAATCATATTTGGCGGTGTCTTGGCTGCGGCCGTCATCTACACCGCGGTCTCCTTTGATCTCTTTAGCTCCTCCCAATCACCAACATCCACCGCTCCAGCCAAGCCAAAACAAGAAAAAATCATTTTTACACTGAACTGGTATGCACAGGCCGAACTCGGTGGATTTTTACAGGCAGCCGAAAACGGCTACTTTAAGGATGCTGGATTGAACGTCGAAATTCGCCAAGGAAATGCCCAGATAAACGGCCCTGCCACATTGGTCAGCGGTGGCACAGATTTTTATGTGGGCAGCGGCTTTGAAGCCGTCAAAGCTGTCGAACAAGGATTACCTGTCATCACAGTCGCAGCCCTCTTTCAGAAAGACCCGCAAGTACTGATCTCGCATCCAGGAGTTGGACACGACAAAATCGAGGATCTCAAGGGCAAGCCGATTATGGTTTCAGCTACGGCGACGACATCATTCTGGCCGTTTCTTGCGATGAAATTCGGTTTTACCGATGCTCAAAAGCGACCATATTCTTTTAACATCGCCCCCTTCCTTGCTGATCCTCAGGCCATTCAACAGGGATACGGAACATCTGAGCCCTATTCAATTGAAAAGGTCCTCGGACACAAACCAAATGTTTTTTATCTGGCTGACCATGGTTATCTTCCTTATGCCAACACAATTGAAACAACCGTCGAACACGTCAGAGACAGTCCTGATATGGTTAGAAAGGTCGTGCATGCTGTGATTAAAGGATGGGATAGTTATCTGCAAAATCCGGAACCGGCTTTTGTTGCAATCCGTCGTCTTAATCCAGAGATGAGTGACGGTCTGTTGCGTTATGGATACGAACAGTTGAAACAAATGGGACTTGTTGACTCGGGTGATGCTAGGACTTTGGGAATTGGTGCCATGACTCATGAGCGCTGGAAAGCATTTCATCAGAGCCTTGTTGAAGGACAACTTTTCTCCAGCGAATTACCGATAGAAAAAGCCTATACGCTCGAATTTTTGCCCCATCAAAACAGGCAATGAGACTCTGACACAGGTTAAGACACAACTGATTCAGAGTCGCACAGCAAAAATCACATCTGTTCGATGACTTTTCGAATTTCTTCGCGAATTACGTCTTTAGCAAAGTTTGGAGTTTCCCTTTTTAACCACTGTGCGCTGACCTCCCTCAGATCGGCAATCATTTGCTCGCGCAGCGTTTTCTTCAAAGCAAACATCTCTTCAGAGAGTTGATGAACCGCTTTTTGAGTCACTTCTGCGATAAGAGTTTGCCTCAGATCAGGCAACGTTTCCGACAAGGCCTGTCGCACGGCACGTCCGACAGCCGCAGCAACAGAATCCTCGACAATTTTTTCAACTTCACGACGAGACAGCCCACCTGCTGATGCCGCTGAAAAATCAGGCGATGACTGAGAAGACGGCATCGAAAGTGAATCAGACAGAGGAACATTTCTGACACCGGAGCGCACTTTCGTGTGAAGAACCGGCTCTGCCACCGCACTTTTTTCTACCGATTTTTGCAAAAAACTGAGATCCATCGTCAACTTTGGCTGACCATCATCGATGATAGATTGAGTCGTTCGAGGAAAAGAAATCGGCTCATCGGGCAAGCTCTCAGACAATTCAATAGGAAGAAATTGAATAGAGTTATTCTTATCTTTCGGAGAAAAATCTACTTCTAACTGATCTTTTGTGCGACCCGCAACTTCATTCTTTGATCTCTTCTTTATGACCTCCACTGGCTCGCTTTTTGCAGAGTCTTTCGGCTGGCTTTGGACGCGTTCGTGGGCCACCCGTTCGGCCAGCATGCCTTCGACCATTTGCCTTAATTCATCGCTATGAAAGGGCTTACGCAGAATCTTATCAAACCCCTCACGTATCAGTGGCTCAAGATTTTCCTCGCTCTCGGCCAGCAACAAAATTCTTGGGGTCACGAGCTTGAGGGATTCAAAATAGCGGGCATCTGTCAGTCCATCAAAATGAACATATGCAATGATCAAATCTGCAGAATACAAAGATAAGTTTTGATCAGCCTCGCCTCGGTTTCTGGCCACGGCAAGATCCAAACTCTGATCATCCGCAAAAGTCAGCCGGACCACCCGATGCATTGTAGGGCTATCGTCCAACAAAAGAATCCGTGCCATGGCTCAGGTCCTCGCGGTACATTCGTATTTGGGGCATATAGAGATAGAATAGTTTCAATACCGACCCCGAGAGAAGCACCCTTGGTCAGTCGAGTGACATCCGTGGGGCGGATGCACGGAACAGGAGGCCGCCCTGAACCATTTTAATGCTGAGGATGCATGATGAGTTCCGCTATTTATGCAGGTTCTTTTGATCCGTGGTCCATTGGACACGAAGCCGTCCTCAGGTCGGCTCTCGAAATCTTCAAAGAGGTTCATGTTCTTGTCGCATTGAATCCGAGCAAACTTGGGACCATTGATTCCCTCACGCGCGCTCGCATCATCGCCTCTGCCATGGATCCCTGTACGCAGTGGTGGGCCAAAGAACCACCATACTACGTCAACGATTCAATCGTTGTTGCCACGACGCTGGGATTGGTTGTCGATTATGCGAGCACACACGGAATTCACCATCTCGTCAGAGGCTTGCGCTCAACGACCGATTTTGAAGCGGAATTCAATCTTTATTTTTCAAATAAAACGATCGACCCACGCATTCAGACGTGGGCTGTCCTCTGCCCACCGGAACTCCTGCATTGCTCATCGACATACGTCCGCTCAGTCGTTGGAAATCCAGCGGCAAAAAAAGTTGGGACGTCATTCGTTGCTCAGGCTGCGATTCTTGGCGCTCCCCTTGAGCTTGGACGGCTCTTTGATTTTATTGTTCATGCGTCCCGTTTCAGATTTGAAGCACTGGCTCAAGACCTCGAACTCACTCATCTGAAAATGGCATTACAGGGACTCTTCACCACGCTGATCCGGAGCGAAGAAAAGGTCAGAATTTGGAATCAAAATCAGAGGGCTCTCGGGCTCGACGAGTTTATGTCGGGACAAAGACCAATGATTGAGAGGGCCCACCACAACCACGAGTACCCGAGCGACGCAGTCCATGCGGCCTGGGCCAAACTCGCTTATGGACTAACCATTAAAAGTAAATCGTTACAGAGTGTTATGCAGACACTTCACTTGCTATCATCTTTTACCGGCCCCATCGGTCGAGCAAAAAACTCAGTTTTTGAGTCAGACATTGCCGAACAGTTTATAGACGGAATTAATTAAGAACCGACACTGAAGGAGACCCTGTCATGACAATCAATCCAACGGATTTTTTTAATTTGGACGCCACCCTCAACCATGAACAAAAGATGGTCGTCGACATGGTGCGACAATTTGTTGATCAAACCTTCAGACCCCATCTGCGCACAGCTTACGAAAAGGGTGAGTTTCCTCTCGAGCTAATTCCTCAACTTGGCGAATTGGGGCTGCTGGGCGCGCAACTGAAGGGCTACGGATGCAGCGGTCTCGACAGTCTAAGTTATGGCTTAATTATGAAGGAACTTGAGCGGGGAGACAGCGGACTTCGCAGCTTTGCGAGCGTGCAGGGGGCACTGGTGATGTATCCGATTCATGCCTTTGGCAGTGAGGAGCAAAAGCAGCACTGGCTGCCACGGTTGCGTTCAGGGAAGGCGATTGGCTGCTTTGGCCTGACAGAACCTGATTTTGGCTCCAATCCCTCGGGCATGCGCACCACAGCTCAACGAGATGGTTCTCACTGGATTCTGAACGGCTCAAAAACATGGATCACAAACGCCTCTGTCGCCGATGTTGCAGTGGTCTGGGCCAAAACAGATCAAGGCGTGCGAGGGTTTTTAGTCGAAAAAAACACACCCGGATTTGAACAACGGGCTATCCATGGAAAACTAAGCCTGCGCGCATCGGTCACCGGATCGCTATTTTTCCACAACTGCCGGGTCCCGGCCGAAAATATTCTTCCGCAGACTGTTGGGCTTAAAAACGCATTGATGTGCCTGAATCAAGCACGCTACGGTATTGCTTTCGGAGCACTGGGCGCCGCTGAAGATTGTTTTCAGGAAGCTTTGTCTTACTCAAAAAATCGCATCATGTTTGACAAGCCACTGGCTGCTTTTCAGCTTATTCAGCGCAAACTCGCCATTATGTCGACGCAAATTACGACGGGCAATCTTCTTGCCCATCGGCTCGCCGAGCTCAAGGCTGCGGGTGACATTGAACCTGCGCAAATAAGCATGGCTAAGCAAAACAACGTCCTTCTCGCTCTTGAAGCCGCCCGCACGGCACGGGACATTTTGGGCGCCAATGGCATTAGCGATGAGTACCGCTGTATGCGTCATGCCTGCAACCTTGAATCAGTTTATACATACGAAGGAACGAATGACATACATCTCTTAATTGTCGCTCAACAACTGACTGGACTGCAGGCTTTTTCATGAGACTCATCGATACTCACTGCCACCTGTGTTCTGACACGCTCGCTCCGCTGGCGGGAGATTTAATTGCCCGCGCTGTTGAGCGTAAAGTCGAAAAAATTATAAACATCACCTTTGATTCCAAAACCCTTCACACAGGTTTGCAACAAGTCGACCAATACCCCCAATTGTGGCTCACAGCCGGTATTCAACCGCATGACGCCGACCAATTGACTTCCGAACTTGCTGACCACATGGAAAACATTGCCCGCAATCATCCACGCGTGGTTGCGATTGGGGAGATAGGTCTCGACGGATTTCATAAATTTGTCGACATGCCTCAACAGATTGCCTGTTTTGAAGCCTTTCTAGAAATTGCCTTGCGCTGTCAGCTGCCTGTCGTCGTCCACGTCCGTGACACTTTTCATGCCGTCTATGAGCGCTTGAAGTCCTTTGCACAACGCGGAGGAACAGGAGTTATTCATTGTTTCACAGGAACTGCCGACGAAGGGCAGGCTTTTTTGGATCTTGGTTTCTACTTGTCATTCTCGGGAATCGTAACATTTAAAAACTCAGAAAGCCTCAGGGAAGTTGCAAAACAAGTTCGCGAAGATCGGTTACTGATTGAAACTGACAGCCCATACTTAGCTCCAGTTCCTCATCGCGGCAAAAAAAATGAACCCGCATGGGTGGCAGACGTTAATACCTGTTTAGCTTCGCTTCGCGGAGTCAGCGATGAATATCTGGCAAACGTCACTTCCGCGAATGCGGAACGGCTTTTTTTTAAAATGGCATCTGTTCCTCAAACCTGACGAGAACCATTGTGAACCAACGCATTCAACTTCCCATCGACAATTTGGAAACAAAGATCACAGAGGCTCTTCATCGAACGCCGACACTTATTCTTCAAGCACCGCCCGGTAGCGGCAAAACAACGAGAGTTCCTCAGTTTTTGCTGAAAATCTGCAGAAAAAAAATACTCATCCTTGAACCTCGTCGTTTGGCTGCTCGTTTGTCTGCCGAAAGGGTTGCAGAAGAACTCGGGCAAAGGTCGGGCGAAGATATCGGGTTTCAGATCCGCTATGAAAAAATCATGGGCCCAGCAACTCGCTGTGTCTTTATGACAGAGGGATTGTTTTTGCGAACCCTTTTGTCTGATCCGATCCTCAATGATGTTGATGCCGTTGTGCTCGATGAGTTTCATGAAAGACATCTGCATTCAGACGTTGCTTTTGCACTGACTCGTCGTTTGCAGCAAACCAAACGCCCCGATCTGAAACTGATAGTCATGTCAGCGACACTGGACACTGACAAGTTAACCCAATTCCTTCCCGAGGCCTCTTTTCTTAAAGCAGACGTTCCAACCTTCCCCGTGGAAGTTGAATACGATGCGAGCACGGATGAACGGGCCCTTGAATGGAAGGTCACTGTTGCCGTCGAATCACTTCTTCAAGACCCACGATGCCCCGGAGATATTTTAGTCTTTTTGTCCGGTGTCGCTGATATCCGGCGCGCAGCACAGGCACTCGCAACTTCAAAATTACACTCTCAATTTGACACCTTTGAACTCAGGGCAGAATTACCGATCGCAGAGCAACGCAAAATCTTTCTGCCGCATTCTCGAAAAAAGGTGATACTCGCAACCAACGTTGCAGAAACCAGTTTGACTATTCCAGGTGTAACCGGAGTTGTTGACTCCGGGCTTGCTAAAGTCGCAAGCTATGCACACTGGAACGGTCTTCCGACACTCGAAGTCAAACCCATTAGTCAGGCCAGCTCTATCCAGCGTTCCGGTCGCGCAGGTCGAACTTCAGCAGGAATCGCGCGCAGACTCTACACACGTGCAGAATTTCTCGGTCGTGTCGCACATGAAAAGCCAGAGATTCTGAGAGTAGATCTGGCACAAACCTTATTAGAAGTAACGATTGCAGAACAAGCTATTTTTTCTCAGCACGCATCTGCATTTATGCAACTCCCATGGATTGATAAACCATCCCCTGAAAGTGTTGCAGCGGCCGAAAATTTATTGAAAGAATTAGGAGCTTTTGACAAAAACGGTGCCGTGACAGCCATCGGGCGCTCGATTGTTAACTGGCCGTTAAGCCCTCGACTGGGTCGCATTCTCGTTGAGGCGAAAAAACTCGGCACACTCCCTGAAGCTTGCTTACTCGTGAGTTTGCTCAACGAAGGTCTGCTGACAAAACATTCTCAATTTGAGTCCGATGTTCACACGGATTGTGATCTGACATTTCAAGCCTCACTTTTTGATCGATTACGTCATCATCCCCAGACAATCACGCGTCAGGAGCGCGAATTCGTCGATACTGCTCAATTCAAGCGCATTGAAAAAAGTTTTGATTCACTGCACCGCCTCGCACATACACCTAAGCGGGAACTCACTCTTCCGCGTAGCATAAGCGAGGATTCGAGTCCGTTTACACGTGAATTACTCTCCGGATTTCCGGACCGAATTGTCGCATTGAAAAAAGGAAAATCATCACAAAAATCAAATCTCGAAGCAATTTTTTCCCGCGGAGGCCAAGGATTTTTATCAAAATCAAGCACTGTTCAGGATTCAGCTTTCGCTCTTGCCTTACAAGCCGACCAGGTTCGGCGGTTAGGTTCAACACATTTCACAACAGAAATCACCTGCGCATCCGGGCTAAGTTCTCAAGCAATCGAATCCTGCCTGCCTGACAGAATACGTTCTGAATTAAGGCTTCTTTGGGATGAACAGAGTGAACGTGTTAAAGCAGTGCAGCGTATTTATTTTGAGGAGCTCGTTCTTGAGGAAAAGCAATCTCAGGTCAACGCTGTTGATGGCGAGACAATTCTCCATCAACAATTAAAATCACAATGGCCCAAACCCTTTCCAAGCGAAGAACCACTAGAGTATTTTAGTCAGCGTCTGACATTGCTGCGCCAAAAATTTCCTGACCTTGATGCTTGCGATCTCATGGGTGATGATTTCGAATTATTTCTTGTGCACGTCTGCGAAGGAAAAAAGTCATTCGCAGAAATTTTGGCCCATCATTTACAATATTATATCGATTCCTTTATTTCCTGGGATCTCAAAAGACTTCTCGATCGTGAATTGCCTTCCCACCTCACTTTGGGTTCCGGTCGCCAAGTTCAAATTCACTATGTAAGCGGACAGGCACCATGGATTTCGTCAAGAATGCAAGACTTTTTCGGCACACTTTCAACTCCAAGGCTTCTTAATGACACGCTCCCTGTGATCGTGCATCTTTTGGCTCCAAATGGTCAGGCGGTCCAAGTGACCACAGATTTGGCTAGCTTCTGGCGAAATGTTTACCCTGAAGTCAAAAAAGAACTGTGCAGGCGTTATCCTCGCCATTACTGGCCCGAGGATCCCAAAAACGCGGAGCCCATTAGTCGACGGTCGAAGCCATCTGGAACACAGGCAGGTACATTGCGACCAAAATGACTCCGACTATGCCGCCAATAACAACAAACAGCACTGGCTCAACCGCCTTTAAAACCGCAGCCATGGCGACATCAATTTCATCCTCGTAAAAATCCGAGACCTTTTGAAGCATGGCATCGAGTCGTCCGGAAGCCTCGCCAATCGAGACCATACTAGAAACCATGGGGGGCATGAGTCTTTCCTTCGATAAAGGGTTTCCCATACCTTTGCCTTGAATAACAGCCTCACGAACGCGAAGAATCATGGCTTCCAACACCCGGTTGCCCAGAACCTTAGATGCTGTCTGTAAAACATCAGTAATTCCAATACCTGAAGCAACTAAAGTGGATGTTGTGCTCGCAAAGCGGGCCACGCAAATTTTGATGATGAGTGGTCCAATGAGCGGAATACGGAGGAGCATTCCATCCCAAGTCAACTGTCCTTGGGGTGTTGCAATCCAACGCCGCAAAAAATACTGCGCAGCTCCAAGCGAAATAATGATTAACAAAAAATAACTGCGCAAAAAATTACTGGCCTCTATGACGAAGAGCGTGAGCCCCGGCAACTCTTTTCCACTATCAACAAACGTTGTGGCAAGCATCGGGACCACAACCAGAAGCATGAACGCGGTTAAACCAACAGCCAGGAGGATGATAATTGTTGGATAAAACATTGCCCCATAAAACTGCCTTTTTAATTTCGCATTTTTCTCAATATAAGAGCCCAGTCTCTTGAGAATGACATCCAACTGTCCCGAAGCAGTTCCTGCACGAATCAGAGAACAATACAAATCATTAAACACAGAAGGCAAAGCTTCCATTGCATCTGCCAAATCTTGCCCTCGTTCCACCTTCACTCGCACATCGTTCAAAGCGCGTTTCATCACAGGATTTTCGGCTTGCTCCTCCAGCAATTCCAGAGCTTTGACAACAGATACGCCAGCATCAATCAGAACCGACAACTGTTTTGTAAATGTAATAAGATCCTTGTCACCAACTCCACGACGGTCGAGGAACTTTTGCAATTGGGGAGGTAGTTTGAAGTCCAGCGAAAGTAGCTTCTGACTTTTAAGACTATCACGGCCCAGTCCCATGAACTTTAGCACCTGCAGAGCTTCCGCCTCTGTGCGCGCCTCTAAACGTCCTTGTTGACGGCGCCCAGCTCTATCACGACCATCGTAGTCATAAAATGGCATGACAATCACCCACATCTTTCATAGGTTTATCCCACTTTTCCAAGACCAGAACGCGAGAGTAGCGTCTTGAGCTCTTCAGGATCATAGGATGCATACATGGCCGTATCGACGGAGATTGTTCTCTTTTGAACGAGTGAAACCAAATTCTGGTTCAGAGTTTGCATGCCCGTTTTATCCGCAGCAATCTGCATACTCTGATAGATCATGTGAACTTTATCTTCACGGATTTGACTTCGAATAGCTGAATTTGGAATCAGAATTTCAAGCGCGAGAACACGGCCCGTAGTCGTTGAGGGCAACAACTGCTGACTGAGAACAGCTTGCAATGTTGTTGAAAGTTGTGTGCGTACTTGGTTATGCTGATGAGCAGGAAAAACGTCAATAATTCGGTTAATTGTCGAGATAGCAGAATTCGTATGCAAGGTCGCGAACACCAAATGTCCGGTTTCAGCAATCGTCAACGCAGCAGAAATCGTCTCGAAGTCTCGCATTTCACCAATCAACACGACATCAGGATCCTGCCGCAGCGAACTTTTCAAGGCGCGATTAATTGAGCCCGTATCGGAACCCACCTCCCGCTGATTGACGACACACCGTTTGTGCTCATGTGCGAACTCTATCGGGTCTTCCAAAGTCAATATATGTCCTGGAAATTCTCGATTAATCTTGTCGATCATTGCGGCCAAGGTGGTTGATTTTCCACTGCCTGTTGCACCTGTGACCAAAACAAGTCCACGGTTCAATTCACACAGATTGGATGCAACTGCTGGCAGATTCAATTCCTCAAATGTGCGAATACGTGTGGGAATAAGCCGAAAAACTCCACCGACCGCAGATTTTTGCCTAAAAATATTCGCGCGAAATCTGGCAACGCCTTTAACACTGAAAGACAAATCAATTTCTCGTTGCTCCTCAAATATCCGTCTTTGTTCCTCGGTCAGCACGGAATAGCAAAGGGCCTCTGTATCTGCGGGTGTAAGGGGGTCGACTTTCACTGGACATAATGATCCATGAATTCTTAACTGCGGTGGTGTGCCGCTACTGATATGCAAATCTGAAGCGTTTTGTTCCGCTTGAGTCTTCAGTAATTGTTGAAGTGTAATGCGCGTTGACATTTCACGCACTCCTTATGTGATCTGTTTTTTCTGTTTGAGCGGCATCTTCATCAGAAGCACTGGCCTCAATCAATTCGTCAATAGTGGTGATACCCCGATAAACTTTTTTCCATGCACTTTGACGAAGAGTCTGCATGCCATTGGCCATGGCAATCCTTTTTATATCAAGTGCCGATTGGTTTTCGACAATTGCTCTCTTTATTGGTTCATTTAAGACAAGAACTTCATAAATAGAGATTCGACCACGATAGCCGGTGTTATTACAACTGTCACAGCCGGAGCCTTTGTAAATCTTAAATTTGCCGACATACCGTTCCGGAAGGCCAAGCGCGATTTGCTTTTCATTGGGAACTACGTCTTCCGCTTTGCAGTCATTACAAATCTTTCTCACCAGTCTCTGAGCCACAACGCAATTGAGAGCGGAAATAATCGTGAATCTGTCAATACCCATATTTTTAAGCCGCTCAATACTCTCCGCAGCATTGTTGGTATGCAACGTCGATAAAACGATATGACCGGTTAAAGCGGCCTTCATTGCAATTTCACCGGTTTCAAGATCACGGATCTCGCCCACCATGATGACATCAGGATCCTGCCGCAAAAATGCCTTCAATGCTTTTGAAAACGTGAGCTCAATATCGGGTCGCACATTCAGCTGACAGATTCCAGGAATCGTAAATTCGACAGGGTCTTCGGCTGTCACGACATTGTCAGAGATTCTGTTCAGTTCATTGAGCGCGGAATATAAAGTTGTCGTCTTACCGGAACCTGTGGGCCCTGTCACAATGACCATTCCAAAAGGCCTAAAAATCGTTTCCTTAAACTGCTCGAGTTGCTCCGGATCAAATCCCAATTGTGTCATGTCAAGTTGAAGATTACTCTTATCCAACAAACGTAAAACAATTTTTTCTCCCCAAACCGTCGGCAGACTGCTTACACGAAAGTCCATTTTTCCGAGGCCCGGAATATCCAGCTTGGTATTTCCATCCTGAGGTAAACGCTTTTCAAATATATCGAGACCGGAGATAAGCTTGACGCGGGAAAGAATGGCATCACGAAACTCAAAGCGCGGCTGAGGTTTAAATTCCAATAGAGCGCCATCCACGCGCAATCGTATTCTCAGCGCAGTTTCAAATGGTTCAATGTGAATGTCGCTCGCTCGGCGCTGCGCAGCCGTGAGCATTAATTTTTCGATGTATGTGATGACGTAACTTTCACCAGAGTCATTGCCCCCAAGGCCTCCGACAGCACTGACAGATGCAGCACGGGCTGCCCCTTGAGTTCGCGAGAGGGCTGAGCTTTTTTGTTGGCTGGCAATTTTTGAGGCTTCTTCACTGTTTCCAAAGTAGCGATTCAAAGCATTCTGAATGGAAAGGTCACTGGCCAGCTTCAATCGAATTTTTACACCCAATTTTGCCGATATCGAGTCAAAGAGGCCCAAATTTGTTGGATCACCAACCGCAATAATCAGATTATTCGTAATGCGGTTGATGGGGATGAAACGGTGCTGAAGCAGCAAGTCGCGCGGAACACTGGCAAGCACTGAGGCATCAATTTCGATTTTGTCGGGATGAACAATTTCAAGACCACCCAATCCTTCGGACAGAACCCGCATCAACTGGTCTTCTGCGACTAGCTTGTTTCGCAGCAAAAAAAGCGGCAGCGGGATACTGTCACGATTGGCAAACTCAATAGCACGCGCCAAGTCGGCCTGAGCGACTAGATTTGAACGTTTGATGATGTCGAGGATACGTGCCCCAGTCATTCTTGTGAGTCCTCGTCACTTGCAACAAAAGTACGGTGTGGTAAGCCTAAGTGGTCTGGTCGTAGCTCAGTTGGATAGAGCATCGGATTTCTAATCCGATGGTCGCAGGTTCGAATCCTGCCGACCAGGCCACTTCTCCAAAAGTGTCTCCGAAGACCTCCCTCCTGCACTTTCATTTCACCTGACAGTCGTTTCGTCTCTTCTGGCGATTCTCTTCGCTGCTAAAAGCTGCCGTGTGTCAATTTTGACATAGTGCGCTCTCGACTCTGCCTCTATCAGCCTCATTCAGAGCACACTGAAGGTTGATATCCAGCTGAGAGGGGGGCTCGATGGGCCTGCGCGGTCATACAGTGGCTACTGCGAAACGCTCGATGAGTGAATGGAATGGCATCAATCTCAGATATACCCACAAGAGTGACGTGGGTCAGGTGAGAGAGAACAATCAGGACTCCTTGCTCGTCGAACCTAGCTTGGGGCTTTTTGTCATTGCCGATGGAATGGGAGGTCGCGCAGGCGGCGAAGTGGCGAGTTTGATCGCCGTTGAAACATTAAAATCGGAAGTCAGCGCTCGATTTAAGGACCTTTATTTTTCTGACCAAGTTTCGCGCGAAACAATCATGCGTCAGGCCATTAATCAGGCGAGCCTACAAATCTACTCGCGTTCGCTCGAACTACCGCATCTGAAGGGAATGGGAACCACCACGACTGCGCTCTGGCTCCCGGTTCAGTCAGGTCCTCAAATGAAATCTGACTTAAGTACCCAAAAAGCAATGGTTGCTCATGTGGGCGATAGCCGTTGTTATCTTCTTAGAGCAGGACTCATGTACCAATTGACTCATGACCACAGTCTCTTCCAAGAAAAAGTCAAAGCAGGGCTGCTCACGGCCGACTCTCTTGCGGCCGCACAGCTTAAAAGCGTGATCACTCGATGCGTGGGCTATCAGGAAGACGAAGAGGTCGATGTTTTTAGCTTTCGTCCCTTTCATGGTGACAGGTTTCTGATGTGCAGCGATGGTTTGTCCAACAAAATCAGCGAGCGCGAAATGGCGGACCTCATGATGGAAGATGATCTCGAATGGGTCTGCGAACATGTTGTTGAATTATCCAAAGAGCGTGGCGGCGAGGATAATATCACGGTCATATTAATCGCTTTGGACTCGTAAAAGGCGGTTTTTATATGAAGTTGGTCGATTTTGACGGCGGAGTGCAACTTCGTATTCAAGATTGTCGCGTGAGCATCCGAATTCAAGAAGAAGCGAGAGGAGGCCTCAGTGTCTGGTAAACATGGACATCCCCACAGATACTTCGCGTCCAAACCACCCAAGGTGGTTGTCAATAAAACGGGTTGGTTTTCCGATCTTCCTTGCGCAACATTTATCTATATTCCCAACGAAAGCGCGACTTCCCGGCGCTTTCGAATTCCGAAACTCTTCATATACACGATCGTCATTGGCCTCTTTGCTTTGGTTGGCATAGTGAGTGCATTGTCCGTCAATCTTGTCAAAATGGCAGCCTTGCAAGCTGACTACGAAAAACTTCGCGCAGACAACATTGCCATCCGCTCTGAAGCAGCAGCTTTGGTTGGAAAACTTCAAGAAGTGAAAACAAATCTTGTTCAGGTTGACCATATCTCTGACCAAGTTCGGCAAGAGGCAGCGAGCCTTGAGCCTCGCAATGAAAAAAAAAAGAGCCCACTTCCTTCCTTCGGCCAGCGATTCAGTCAAAAAGTAAGACCGAATAGCTCCTTTGCTTACGCTTCGGAAGGCGCGCGCGACCAGCGTGCTCGCGATGACATCAGGACAACTCAAGATCCTCGGTCAGTGCAGCGAATTGATTTTCCGGCACAGGCTCTCGGCGGCAACGTCAATACGGACAACCTCGAATTCCGGGAGTTATTTGCTGCTCTCTCCGACATCCGCGACAAAAGCTCTATTCAATTGCAAGGCCTTAGCAGCCTTCTCAAGGAACTTCAGGCTTATCGTTCGAGGCTCTCACAAACACCGACGATTTCTCCGGTACAGGGTCTGGTCACCTCGTTTTATGGACGACGGTCAAGCCCTTTCACTGGTGAAGCAAAAATGCATCAGGGTGTTGATATTGCGGCACCAATGGGATCACCAATCCGGGCTGCAGCCAGTGGAGTTGTGACCCGCGCCGACACAGCCGAAGATTACGGTAACTATATTGAGATATCGCATGGCTTTGGTGTGATGACGCGTTATGCTCATGCATCCAAGCTTCTGGTCAAAACCGGAACACGCGTTCAGAAGGGAGACCTTATTGGGCTGGTCGGCGCCACTGGCCGAACGACAGGTCCACATCTTCACTATGAAGTGGAAGTCGGAGGTCGACGTGTAGATCCCTCCAATTTTATCAGAGGACTCTGACCCTCAGAATAACTATCAAGCGATAAAGAACATCAGAACCCTTTAGAAATAAGTCGCAGCGGTTGCCCGCAGACCATAAACGGTTTCGGGTTTTACACCTGAAACTTCCCAAGCACCACCCGGCAGCCACAAGCCTCCGTCAAGCGAAAAACGGACTCCGTCCATTGTTCTGTAGGAATAACTGATATCAACCTCAAAACCTAAATTGCGATTTTTACCAACGACTGATTCAGATCCAACGGTCGATTTTGTATTCGTCTGATCAAGGCGAGCGAAAACGAGGGACGGCGTCAACATTCCAAAGGACGGTGATTCGTAACTGTATTCGGCTCTCGCAAACAAAACGTTGCGCACAATGGCACCCGGCATCCCAGCTGTATCAGGGCTCAATGGGCTAAACATCAGCAATGCGGGACGCACGTTTGGATGCATCGGGACCGCTGTGATTTTTGTGTCTTTGCCTTTGACGTTATCAAAGGCATCTGAGTCTCCACGACTAAATCCGCCCGTGAGCGTCAGAATTTGAGATTCTGTTGTCTGACTGGTCGGACGTCGCAAACGGGCCGCTTCCGTCTGAGATATTTTGATCGACTTATCCGCTGCAGCCAAGCCTCCACCCAACTGATAGCGCGCACGCAATAAAACGTTCAGACCTTCAATCGTCTGCGAATCACGTGCAAATACCGAATTGTCGCCACTCACAGAATCTCCGCCAAGGGAGGCATATTTCAAGGAGCGAGTTTTACCTGTCGGCCAATTCAATTCACCTTCAATACCAACCCGTCCAAATGAGAAGACTCCGAAAATATCCAAAATCTTTAATTCAGTGGACGATGCCGAATGATCATATTTACTGAATGCAAGACCAAGTCTGCGACTTAAGCCAGATGAGGAGCCATCGGTCAGTTCATCCGAAATCAAAATTTCACCTGTGAATGCATCCGCGTCATCTGAGTGCGCACTCAGGCTTCCTTCAGATACTTTTTCCCAATAAGCCGTTGCCGACAGTGCCGATGGAAAATCAACCGTATAGGAAACAGCATCTGACGTGGACCTCGAGCCGCCTTCTGGCTTCCACTCATCATCCAACCATAGGCCCAATCCCCAATGACGTGGTATCCGACCAGCACGAAAACGACCTGCATCAGCGCTGTCATATTGAACAAAGGCCTGATTCACTTTCAGGGACTCACGCTTTTCTCCCCGCCCTCCCACGGTCGTGAATGGATGATTCACATCCTGAGCAGCAGCACCGGTAGCCGCATCCTCAGTATTGCCAAGCGGAGCAGCAATGTTGGGGTATTGGTTGCCATTGTATCTGAGGTCTAAAAAAACACTCACATTGCTCGACGCGCGGCCTTCAAGACGAAGGCCCAATGGAACGCGCAAACCCTTAAATTCAGAACCTTTGGGGGGCAAACCTGAAAGAAACTCTCCAACCAAGGCAGCTTCACCATTGACTTGAGCCGTTGCGGCACAAGCATTCCGCGACATCGCGGCACTCAAGGCAACAGCCGAACCAACAGCACAAAGACTGAGTGCAGAAGGAAAAAAAGAACGTGGAGAAATAAAAGAAAGGGCCCGCTGGCGACTCACCGATACTTCATTATCCTGAAGCTGTACTGAACTCATGGGTGGATCCTCAATAAATTATTTTCGAACGAAAGAAAAGCAACTGGACATTCATGATCTCAGGATAGTGTCGAACACTCTTCCAATTGATTTTCGTGCCACCATAGCATCAATCGCAAAAATTCAAAATTCACCCGAAGTCTCTCACTCTCATGTTCGCCCGCGAGCTCGTCATTAAATTCTTTCATTGCAGTGGTTAGAAGACTCACAAAGGGTAAGCTTGCGAGCCGATGGCGTGAAGGTGTGCGACCGTTCAATTCTGTCAATAAAAAACGCTCGACTGAATAGCGGCGCTCCGGACATTGAGGACCAGTCGGAAGCACAAATGTCGTCATGCGGTATCGACGAACCAGACTGCGTGAACGTTTCAACTGCAGTTGCAATTGATGAAGAGCGCGGTATCGATCACGCAGTTGCGCCGCTCGATGAAAATGCTGCTCATTGGCTGCTTTTTTCATCGAATTCCACAACGCATCCAGAATGCCTGATTTGCGCCCTGACAAATAAAGACGACACAAAGATTCCTGCTGACGAGAGACGTCCACAATCAAACGTCCAGAAGCTATCGTCCGACCGAACCTTGAATATCCGGGGTGCAAGACTATTTCATCTGACTCAGAGCGATAACTCTCAAAACATTCAGTCAATGCATCAAATGCCAGCCGAACCTGTGAGCGTGCCCTCACGAATCCCCAGACCTTCAGTCCTGATTTTTTTCTCAAGGAAACAGTCAATCGTCTGGATTCTTTATCCTGCAAAACAAAATATATCCGTCCTGGAGCTGTGCTCGTATCATTCAAGGGTGGAGTCAAAATTCGGATCAGGAATAATTCCAATAAACAGGCTTCGAAATGTGTTGGAGTTGGAATCACTAACACGCAGTGCGCAGACTCATTCAAATGCGAAGTCTTATACCATTCTCCGGCAGACCCTCGACCGCCCTGCCGATAGTTTTGCAGCCTATGCTTCAGTCGTTTCGCCTTGCCCACATAAAGAACCTCACACTCGCTGCGTAAAGCCTCGAGTAAACGAGAGGGGGCGTGCATGATTTTTTCAACGTTTTGACGCTCTGTCGCAATAAAAACATAGACCCCCGGGAACTCGAGAGGGCGCAAACACTTGCTATCCAGCGGATGGTCAAGCAATCTGAGAAACAATTGACGGAGCTCCGCATGACAAACAACAAAAACGACAACACGAACTCTTCCCGCGAGACTGCTGCAAAACCGCTGCCCATGAAAGCCATCGGACTTTCGGTGGCAATTCTCTTCGTCCTTTTATCTGTGGGTTTTTTAATACTTCCCGCATTTTTTGATTCCACCCCGATGGGCCTGTTGTTTCACCGCTCACCAGCGCCATGGGCACTCGATCCCGACGCCCAAGCCAAATACCAACTCACGGAAGATCAAGCGAAAGGCCGATATCATTTCCAACAATATTGTGCCGGCTGCCATGGCCCTGACGGACGTGGTAACGGACCTATGAGTCAGACACTGAACCGCAGACCGCCTAATTTTTTAGATCCCGCGCCAGCTGGAATCATCAATGGTCTGACAACGGCCGGTGTCATCAAAACACTCTCGGAAGGCCTGCCCAACCGTCAGATGCCGAGTTTCTCCCACCTGCCCTCCGATGTTCGAGCGCAAATCGCACAGTACGTGGAACATCTGCACACGCACCCTGCGCTCTACTAACAAACCCGCATCCATCCGGTGACCTAGAGGAAATCAAATTTTTCCGCACGCGCATCTATACATTTCAGCTTCTTCATTTTTCGCCGAGTTGAAGCATCGCTTTCATGGTCATCAATATCAGCTAAAACTTCATTCTCACTGACCTGCCCTTGCACACGATCAATGAACAAAACACCATTGAGGTGATCCATTTCATGCTGCAAACAAATACTCAAAATACCGTCAGTCTCAATGCGAATGAGACGACCCTCCGGATCTTTTGCTTCTAGAACAATTGTTTTCCAGCGTGTCGTTTGCCCACGATCCACTCCGGGAAAAGACAAACAACCGTCAAAGGGAAAATCAATTTCTTCTGATTGACTGGCAATCTCCGGATTCACCAAAATCAGCGGGGAGGCCAGCTCTCGCGTCTGTCCCTCGACGCTGAACGAATATGTCCCATGCCAATCCTTCAATTGAGGATTTTCAAGATATGGACTGACATCCACGACAATCATACGCTTAAGAATGCCGACTTGAGGCGCGGCCAGTCCAATCCCCTCAAACGCATTCATTGTTTCAACCATGCCAGCAGCAAAAGCCTTCAGATCAGGCGTGAACTTTTCAACAGGGGTTGATTGCTTGCGCAAAAGGACGTGGGGATAGTGGAGAATCTTGTATACCGGCATCTCAAACTCCATAGAGGTGTCATGACTCAAGGCATACAAAGGCCCGTTTGAGCACGCAAGTGTCTTTCCATAGCGTATCTTCTTTGCTAGGGTGACCCCAACGATAGGCGAATTGCTTAAAGCTGGCGCATGGTGCGTCGGGACTCTCGAATGGTCGGGAGGATAAACGCTCTCCGGTCTGGGTCCAGCCTCGTGATTCAGACACAAGTCTAAGGTTCCTTGTTATGTTTAATTTGATTGAAAAAACTATTCGCGTGGGCGACCACGAGATTACCCTCGAACATGGCCGGATGGCACGACAGGCAGGTGGTTCTGTGCTTGTCAGCTGCGGAGACACTCAGGTTCTTGTCTGCGCGACCGCGGCCAAAGCCCCAATGCCCACGGCCTCCTTTTTTCCTTTGGCTGTCGACTACATCGAAAAACTCTATGCCGCAGGCCGCATTCCCGGCGGTTACATCAAACGTGAGGCCAAGCCCACGGAACGCGAAGTGCTCATCAGCCGCCTGATTGATCGCCCCATCCGTCCGCTTTTTCCCGAAACATTTTTGACTGAAGTGCAGGTGGTCGCCACGGTTGTTTCCGTCGATCCCAAAATCTCTCCCGCTCCTCTGGCAATCCTGGGCGCCAGTGCAGCCCTGCATATCTCCGACATCCCATTCAATGGTCCCGTCGCAGGCGTACGCATCGGCCATAAAGACGGGCAATTTCTGATTAATCCGTCGGAAACGGAAGAAATAGGCTCGGACCTTGATATTGTTGTCGCCGGAACTTCAGAAGGCATTCTGATGGTTGAAGCCGGGGCTAATTTCGTTTCCGAAGCGTTGATACTCGACGCTATTGAGGTTGCTCACAAACACATTAAAGCGATGTGTAAAGTGCAGGAAGAACTTCGCTCAGCCATTGGTAAACCAAAGCGCAATGTACCCGACGCACCTGCCAATGAGAGCATGGAAAAGGTCATCGATCGCAAATTCGCAGGCGCCCTGCGGGAAGCTTATTCGATTGCCAAAAAGAGCGATCGTAAAAATGCCGTAGATGAAATTCGTCTTGCAGCCAAAGCAGAACTTGTTCCTGCCAATGATGACGGCTCACTCGCCAAGGACTTTGAATATCTGTTTGAAACGGCCTGCTACAAAACCCTTCGCACAACAATTATTCGTGATAATCGCCGCGTCGATGGCCGTAAAACCACCGACATTCGCGACATCAATTGCCAAGTCCAAGTTCTGAAGCGACCCCATGGTTCTGCACTTTTCACCCGTGGTGAAACACAGTCGCTAGGCGTGGTCACACTCGGCACCTCCGATGATGCACAACGCAGCGAGAGTGTTTATAGTCCGCTCGAAGAAAAGCATTTCATGCTCCATTACAATATGCCCGGCTACTCGGTTGGTGAGCCAAAACGTCTTGGCTCACCCGGCCGGCGCGAAGTGGGTCACGGAAACCTGGCCGAACGAGCCCTGCGTGCGTCCGTGCCGAGCCGCCTGCGCTTCCCCTATTCGATTCGAATGGTCTCAGAAATCACCGAATCCAACGGTTCATCATCGATGGCCTCTGTGTGCTCGGGCACACTTGCGATGCTTGACGCTGGTGTTCCGCTTCTTGAACCTGTTGCAGGAATCGCAATGGGGCTCATCAAGGAAGGCAAAGACGTTGCCATCTTGTCCGACATCCTCGGTGACGAAGATGCTCTGGGGGACATGGACTTTAAAGTGGCTGGCGGTAAATCCGGCATCACGGCCCTGCAAATGGACATGAAGATTGCCGGAGTTTCGCTTGATGTTTTGCGCAAAGCTCTCGAGCAGGCTCACGACGGTCGTTTGCATATCCTTGGCAAAATGACTTCGGTTCTTGGCAAAGCCAAAGACCTCAGCACACGCGCTCCGCGTATTGAACAGATCAAAATCAAATCGGAGCGCATTCGTGACCTCATAGGTCCCGGAGGTCGCAACATCAAAAAGATTGTCGCTGATACGGGATGCAAGATCGACATCAACGATGAAGGTGTAGTCAATCTCGCCTCCAACAATGGCGAAGCCGCAGCACACGCCAAGCGCATGATCCACTTCCTGACAAGCGACCCCGAAATCAACGAAGTGTATTTGGGTATCGTCAAGAAGGTCTCTGACTTTGGCGCCTTTGTGGAAATCAAACCGGGCGTTGAAGGGCTTGTCCATATCTCTCAACTCGCCGCACAGCGCGTGAACAAAGTGGAAGATGTTGTCAAAGAGGGAGATGAAGTGATGGTGAAAGTAATCGAAATCGATCGCACAGGACGCATCAAACTCAGTCGGAAAGATGCTGTCGGCAAAGAGCCCATCGACATCATGAAGACCTGGGCAAACTAAACCCCGTTTACAGTTTACGATTTTCCGGTGACAATCTTCGCCATTACAATGGAACCTAGGATTGCTGACTCACCGGAGGCTCTGACATATGTCTGGCTCAAACGAAAAACGCCCCTACCTGTTGAGAATTCTCGGGACTTGGGGCTTTTTTTTATTCATTGCACTGATGCTGAGTTTTAGGCTCGGTTCTATTCCGCCGTTGGGCGTCTTTTTAAGTCCTGCAACCGGTTATCTCGCCAACGCGCACACATGGGGTTTGTCTCGTCTTTCTAAAAAATCGCAAACATTGACTCCCGAAACTCTCAAATTCAAGGGTCTCAAAAGCGTCATAACCATCTCAACTGATTCCCGAGAAGTCCCGCATGTCTATGCTGACAATGATGTTGACCTCGCCTTCGGACAAGGATTTGCCACTGCGAGGGATCGACTGTGGCAAATGGATATTCAAACAATGGCCACAGCCGGACGCATGTCAGAGATCGTCGGAGAAAAGGCCTTTCAATTTGACGTCAAACAGCGAAAGCTTGGATTTTTAGCTGCAGCAGAGGCAGAAGTCGCGCACATCAAAGAACACGATCCCGAACAATATGAAATACTCGAATCCTATAGCCGCGGTGTAAACGCCTATATTGAGACTCTCGAGCCAACCGAATGGCCACTTGAGTACAAGATCCTTGATACTTCACCGCAACCATGGACACCGCTCAGAAGTGCACTCTTTCATAAGCAGATGACGTGGATGCTAACCGGCCATTTGAATGATTTTAAATTCACCAACGCTTTGCAAAAATACACGCCCGAAGAAATTGAAATTTTGTTTCCAGATTTTTTCTCTGCGGGCGAACCCATTCTGAATGAGTCTGTGACCTCAACTACTCCGCATCACACCACTCAGACTCCAGACACTCCGGTCAACATCTCTCTGACCTCACGTGCGGCGATGCCAATGTTACCCGCGGCACCTTCACAGCCTGAGGACAAACACCGCCCTCTCACCTTCGATGGATTGATTAAAGTTCCCGAAGAACCAAAAGCTGCGCGTAAAGAGCGGCGTAGAGGAGCTCATGGAAGCAATAATTGGGTGGTCAATGGTCAGCTGACAGAAAATAAATTTCCTGTGTTGGCCAACGATCCACATCTTGATTTAAAGCTTCCTTCGATTTGGTATGAAATTCAGCTGACCTCCCCCAACGTCAACGTATACGGTGTTTCGTTACCCGGTTTACCGCACGTTATCATCGGATTTAATGATACTGTGAGTTGGGGGATTACCAACGCCGGTACCGATGTCCTCGACTGGTCAGCGATGAAGTTCGACAAAGCAAAACCTGCACCCCAATATTTTTTCGCGAACGAATGGCGTGCTTCAAAAATTCGTCACGAAAAAATTCAAATCAGAGGACAAACAGCACGGTCAATTGAAGTCATCGAAACTCGTCTCGGTCCAATCGCGCAGGAGCTGGCGTTCGAACAAAAAAGCGGCGGAACAACGACTATTCCTTTTGCCATGCAATGGATTGGTCATGCGCCATCCAATGAATTTCGAGTTTTTTTCAATTTAAACAGAGCGCGCTCGCTCAGCGACTTAAAGACCGCCCTGATGACCTATCAAGCTCCTGCGCAAAACTTTGTGATGGCCGATTCAAGCGGGGCCATCGGATTTGTTCAGGCAGGACGATTCCCTCGACGAAGCAAAAGCTTTGGACGGTTTGTCCTCGACGGCACATTACCTGAAACAGAATGGAGCAATGATCTTTCCTTTGAAGAACTGCCGCAGAGCTGGTCGCCCCCGAGAGGATTTTTGCACTCCGCCAATCAGCAACCCACCCGTCAGCCCCCAGCTGGCTATGCCTCCGGTGAGTGGGGCTTTACCAGCTATCTACGGGGCACAAGAATCCATCAGCACCTGCAAGAACTCACATCCGGCGCACAGCCTGTGAGCTTAGCTGCGCTTAAAAACCTTCAAAACGATGTCGTCGATTTGCGCGCCAAGGCCGTTCTTCCCCTCTTCATTCAATGGACTGCTCCATTTCTGAAAGATTCAGAAGATCAAAAAATTCTGAAGTCGCTCTCAAATTGGAATTTTGAGTTAAAGGCTTCGAGTCAAGAAGCCACTCTTTGGTCCGAATGGTGGGACACCGTTTATGAGGCCATTTGGGAAAAAGCTTTTCCTGCGCCCCATTTCATTAGTCCTTCTGCAGACAAAACCATGGAACTGCTGTTGTCCGATCAACTCAAAGACTGGCCGGCACTGCAGGCAATACCCTCAAAATCTGAATTGCCGGAGCTTGTCTCTAAATCGTTCGGACGAACTCTCAAAAATCTGCGGTCATTTGCAAAGGTCAGCGAATTGAGCACAACTTTGCCGCCTTGGGGAATATTCCGCGGAACCCGCATCAACCATATCGCCCAACTTGAGGGCTTCGGGGTCGGGCCTTTGCCATCCGGCGGCAGCGCACTCACGGTCAATGCAACAACGGAACATCACGGACCTAGCTGGCGTATGGTTGTCACGTGGATTGAATCTCAGCCACGTGCGTGGGGTGTTTTTCCAGGGGGACAATCCGGTCATGTGGGAAGTCCCCAATACAGCAACATGATCAAACCATGGCTTGAAGGACAACTCGAAGAACTTATCTTTGCACGACAAGGAAAACTCCAAGATTTGTCAGTTGTTTCTCAAATCCGGCTGGAGGCTCAGCCATGACACATATTCTTCGCGAGTTTTTTTGGGTCCTTTTGTGTGTGATCTTGCTCTCTCTTTTGCCCTGGTGGCAAGCCTTGCTGGGCGCAGCTTTTGCGACTCCATTTTTACTCCGTCTGACCGAACACGGCTTCAAGCGACGATTGCTTTTTCTTTTATGTGCCTTTTTACTGCTGCTTTTGGGATTGCATGCCAGTGCTACATCCGTAACGGCGGCAGTCACAAAACTTTTCAAACTGCCACATTATGCTTTGCTGGCAAGTTTTAGCGCTGTCTGTTTTTCGCTCGTCTTTGCACTAGCAGCAGAATCCGTTCTCTGGATCAAATATTCTTTCCGCCGCATGATTCGCAGAACAGAAGCCAAAGCATGATTTCGAAGAGGTCTTTTTTTGATTTTTTATTGCTCCCGCAAGAAAGGTGAAGAACATGATCTTTGAAACCCGCGTTGTCCAGCCTCTCCCGCATTTTGCAAAAACAGCAAACCTCAATGCTGCTACACATGCCAAGCTCGTGTCATTGGCAGAGACCTCGTACGAAAACTATTGGGCCACACTCGCCGCGCAACATTTGCTTTGGAAAAAGCCGTTTACTGTTGCCATGAAATGGAATCCTCCCTTCGTCGAATGGTTCTGCGACGGCGAGCTCAATATCAGTGAGCAATGCCTCGACAAACATTTGAACACACCCGTGGCTCACAAAACAGCGCTCATTTGGGAAGGTGAACCCTGCGACAGCAATCATCGCGATCGGCCTGCAGAACGCAAAACATACACCTATGGAGAACTGCATGCTGAGGTGTGCGCTCTTGCTGAAGGTCTTAAAAATCTCGGTATTCAAAAAGGTGATCGGGTCGCGTTGTATATGCCGATGATCCCCGAGGCTGCGATTGCAATGCTCGCATGTGCACGCCTGGGTGCTACACACACTGTTGTGTTTGGCGGATTTTCTGCCGAGTCTTTGCGCGACAGAATCCGTGATGCACAAGCCACCTGCGTTATCACCGCGAACGGTGGATACCGTCGCGGAAAAATTCTCTCCCTGAAAAACGCTGTAGATTCTGCTCTTACTGAGTGTCCTTCCGTTCGCTCGGTAGTCGTTGTCGATCGACTGGGCGAAAATAAAACAACAAAAAACCATATAGGACAATATAATTCACACTTAAAATCACAATCAACAGCAACACCTATGCACGCTGGACGGGATGAGTGGTACCACAATGTCCGAGTGCACGGCAGCCAACTGCCGGCCGCTTCACTCCCAGCCGAACACCCGCTCTTCATTCTTTACACCAGCGGCACCACCGGCAAGCCCAAAGGCGTTGTCCACGGAACCGCAGGCTATGCACTATGGACACATCTCACCTGCCAGTGGGTCTTCGACATCAAACAAGAAGACGTCTATTGGTGTACGGCAGATATTGGTTGGGTCACTGGACATAGTTACGTTGTCTATGGCCCTCTCGCGACCGGAGCCACTGTCTACATGTACGAGGGCGCACCGGACTTTCCCGACTTCGGGCGTTTTTGGCGCACGATTGAAAGAGAAAAAATTTCAATTTTTTACACGGCTCCAACAGCGATTCGTGCATTTATGCGACAGGGAGATCACTGGCCTCAACAATCCAATTTAGGCTCACTGCGATTATTGGGCTCTGTGGGGGAACCTATCAATCCCGAAGCTTGGGAATGGTACCACGCGACTATAGGCGGTGGACGCTGTCCGATTGTCGACACATGGTGGCAGACGGAAACCGGCGGAGTCATGATGAGCCCATTGCCGGGAATTACTCCCCTCAAGCCAGGATCTGCGACACGTCCACTGCCGGGAATTTCAGTTGAAGTTGTGGACGACAATGGTCAGCCTGTCGCACGTGGAGAGCGCGGCAAACTGGTGATCACAAAACCATGGCCTTCACAGTTGCGCACCGTTCATGGTGACCCCGAGCGCTACGCGAAAACCTATTGGAGTACATTTGCGGGACCAGCTGGTGCACACAAAGAACCCTATTATTTTACTGGCGATGGAGCATACAAGGATTTTGATAACGACATTTGGGTTATTGGTCGTGTCGATGACGTGATCAATGTGGCAGGACACCGCATCGGCACTATGGAGGTTGAAAGCGCGCTGGTGGATCATGTCAGTGTCGCTGAATCTGCTGTTGTCGGAGTTCCCGATGCTGTCAAAGGAACTTCAGTCTATGCCTTTGTCACTCTCAAAAACCAAATTAAACAGGCTCCGGATTGGAATGACAACAAAAAACACGAGCTGGCGCGTGAACTGATCGCGCATGTGGGTTCCATCATCGGCAGTTTTGCCAAACCGGATCACATTCGCTTTACGGATGCTCTCCCCAAAACGCGCAGCGGAAAAATTATGCGCCGGCTGTTAAAAGAAGTTGCCACAGGACACGAGAGCTTAGGAGATACGACGACCCTTGAAGATGTCAGCGTGTTGGCTTCACTGAGGCAAAGTTCAGATGATGAATAAAAAATCCTGCAGAGCGGCGGTTGTTATAGTTGCTGGAAGCGCATCAATGCTTTCTTGTAAAACAAGAAATTTTGGTTCGGCGAACAAAGCTGTCACCATTCCTGCGACGACCGTCAAGGATCAAGGTATGGTTGGATTTTGCTGGTCATACGCCGCTATGGGAATACTGGAGGGCCAATATAAAAAAGAAACCGGTCAAGACTTGGACCTTAGTGAAGAATACCTTGGGTTCTGGAAAATAGCTGAACTCCTCGCGTTTGTCTCACAAATAAATGAACCAAACCGTTCACAAACGATCACAGAAAGAATTAAATTTTTACTTGAACAAAATTCAGCAACGCTTGAAGGCAGTAGTTTTGTTGAGCAAGGCAAAAAGAGCTATCCATTTATGCTTCAAGCGCTTATTCAAAAATACGGTGTCATGCCGCAGGCAGCGTTCACACGAAAATTCAATAATGACCAAACGACTCAAAACCAATACTGGATCGAAATCCTGCAGCGATGGAATCAAAGCATCAGTGCTCGCACAACTCCTATGACTCCCCAGGAAATTGCAACTGAGATTCTGGCCGGAAGTGCCATGTTTCCTAAGGCTCCTCCTCATTCCTTTCAATTGAAAGGAACAAGTATGACGGCACAGCAGTTTTATCAAACACTCAACCTACCGCTCCACGAACACGTCGGCTTTATTACACGCAGCCGCACGGATTATGATCACCTGATTCAAGGGATAAAGCTGACTCTGGCGAAGGGACAGGGAGCGTTTCTTATCGTTCCTTTTACGTCTTCCATGAACACCGCTGCCGGTGTGTTTGGAACAGGGGCTGGCTGGGAAAATACTCTGTCTCAAGGCGGCCATGCGATGATTGCAGTGGACTATCGTAACAAAGGAGGAACACTGGGTCGCTCAATGTCGCCGGAAGCAGAAACCGACAAACATCCACGCGAATTAGAAGAAATAGTCGTAAAAAACTCATGGGGAAGCAGGATTTTGACGGCTGAAACAACCATCAATTTTCCACCGGTCGCAGGAGTTGCAGGATTCTTCAGCATCAATCAGGGATTTCTCTTGTCCGTTAGCGATTCTCACTTCAAAGGCATTCACTTTGGAGCCATGCTTCCTGAGGACACCCTCAGACCTCCGCTGAATCCCTATTGAAACCAAAGACTCTCAGTATACGTATGATTAAAACTCATCCGCCTTGCTCACAAAATTTGAATTTAAACTTTTCGTCTCCCGAGACATTGTTGAGAATTTGCTTGCCATCGATTTCAAGAATGACGTCCTGCTGAACACCCCATCGCGATGCCAATGCACAGACCTTCTTCCCTTGGAATTGGTCGAACTTAATCGTAAACCTGTGTTCACCCGCATAGCCCATCTTCAATTTCTGTTGACTCAAGGAATTGATGTAGCTCGTTAGTGTGGCCTCAATTTTTTCTTGCCCATTAAAGGCAGGATTATACACATTCAACCAGACCTGATTGGCCAAATACTCCTCTCCTTCCTGTGTCAGCGTGTAATCCAGCACCATTTTTGTGCCATTCTTGGATTCAAAATAGCGATGGTGCCAATCTGCTGTTGAGATCATCTTGCTTCGCATTTTTTCTGCGTTTGTTCTAATCCAATCGGTATACTTGCGAACATCCGTGTAAACGCCCTTTTCCTGACAATCGAGGTTTGCAGCATATGAACGCGAGGTCACCCCAATCACAGTCAAGCTTCCATCATCCTCAACAAAATACATAGGACCACCGGAGTCACCATGGCACGAATTCGCTCGGCGGTTATCGGCAGGTGATTCATAAATCAACTCCTGACCCGCTGAATTGATCACCGATAGTTTGACCTTCGCCTTTCTCAAAAAGCCTTTGAACTCGGTCGTCTGCAAATCTTGCGCTTGCGCGCGTGTTTCTCCATATCCGGCCAGAATCACGTCTCGACCGATCGCAATGTCACCGATTTCTTTAACAGGTAAAGGCCTAGTCCAATCAGGAGCATCTTCCGAAAGGACAATGACTCCGATATCTCCCTTGGGCTTCTGTGGCAGTGGATCAATGTCTGAACGCCGCAAATCGCTCGGGTCCCAAATTCCATTCAACACAAACTGACGATTTGAAACGAAGACACTTTTCACCAGAGCACGATTTCGGCTGCCAAAAGTCAGCGAAAAGCCACCTTTCAGCTTTTGGCTCGCCAGACAGTGAGCCGCTGTGACAACCGTTCTCTTGTCAAACAAAAAGCCAGTGCAAACAGGCTCGCCCCCCGCATCCAGAGAAACCGCTGATTTGTAAATTGAATCATTTTCCTCCACCAAAGATCCGCCTATGATTTTTGGTGTTGCGTTGTGATGGCGGGTGACGCAACCTGCGCCTGTAAAAGTGAATAAACTCGACAATATAGCAAGCGTCCAAAACCCTTCCCGTGCAGCCATCCAGTACTTGAATCTTTTCATGACGAAGCCCATATTCTTGAAAAACACCATTGATGAGAGAAGATAACAATATTATAGGCCTGAAATCGTCATTTAATCGAGCGAAAGGGCGACAATCCAATGACCGAGAACCGCACGTCCCACCAAAACAACCAACAAGTGTCATCCTCTTCAAAGCCAAGTTGGGATGATTATTTTTTGGATTTGGCAGAAGCCATTGGTAAGCGCAGCCCAGATAAAAAGCGTCAAGTCGGATGCGTGATCGTCGACCAGCACCGGCGCGTGGTTGGAACCGGATACAATGGAACCCCCGCATCTTACGACGACTCTCAGGTTGACTGGTGGGATCGCGCAGGAAAAGAAAGAATTATTATTCATGCTGAAGCAAACGCGTTGATTTATGCTGATGGACCCCGCTTGCGCGGCGGAACACTCTATTGTTCCTACAGCCCGTGCATTAATTGCGCAAAATTGATTGCGGGAGCCGGAATCACAAAAGTGGTTTTCCGAGAACAGTATGATGAGGCCGGCCTCGACATGCTCCGTGAATTTCAGGTTGATGTGCACCGCGCCTTGTAAATCGAAATGCTGCAAAAAATCATGAATTCATCAATTTGTCACAGTGTGAAATTAAATTCCGAAAGAAGAATCCCCGGAACACGGCAACCACCGAGAGCACGCTTGTGATAAGTTGAAGTTTCGGGATAAATTTTCATTTCGCTCGTCACTGCCTCGAGCTGACTTCCGAAACATCGAAAAATGGTTTCATCAAAACGCATGTCTTGAATTGGGCCGACGGGGACTCCATTTTCAACCCACAGACAACCATAGCGCGTCATACCAGTCACGCGTCCATGAATTCGGTCACTCCAATTGAGATAATGTAAGTCAGAGATGTAGAGCCCTGTGCCAAGGCTATTTAAAGCCTCTTTCATCAATAGCGTGCCGTTTCCCATTTCAGGAGTGCGCAAAGCTTCGCTGCTCGCACCATTTCCTACGACCCCAAATTCCTTTGCTGTTCTAGCACTGCACAGTGCCTGAACAAGATGCCCCTTTTCGATGAGCGTAACAGTTTCCGCTGATAGCTCTCCTTGGGAACAAAAGCGTGGAGTGAGCCCCAAGAGAAAATTTTCCTTCAGAGAAAATAATGGAGAAAAAGATTTTTCACCGCGCCGCACAGCGCAAAGAGGGCTTTCACTTCGCTGCAATGCATCTTCAGACAGCGCTCCCCAAGACAAAATGCTCAGCAATTCACGATTCGCTGAAGGGGCCAAAAAGACACGATAAGCACCTGTTTTCAGGGTCCTGACGGGGCGCTTAAGAAACTCAAGATTTGACCGCGCTGTTTCAACAGATTCCAAAAATTCATTCTGCTGCCAATCGCGCCCCGCGTAAAAAGATTTAATCGCCCGGCCATTGGCAAGCCATAACGAATAGTCAACAAAAAAAGAATCGCTCGAGTACCAATGAAATGATCCTGCGGAATCTGCCAGTGCAGAGATCGCACATCCACCAGCATAAATCCCAACAAAATCATCATCTGCATGAATATCTTTAAGCAAATATTCAACCGCGTCATCGAACGCCGGCACATTGCCACGAAAAGCGACCGTGCTTTGCGCGGGAGTTTCAGGGATCACCGCAAAAGGATCGCGTGGCACACCCTCGGTTTGTGCCCGCGCTGTTTCTCTGATTGATAACGCAAGCCAACCCATTCGTCGGCAGCGATTGAAAGCTGACTGAGTACTTTTTTCAAAAGATGTTCTATGGGACACTTTCCTCAACTGTCGGACTTTTCATCTGGCTCTGTACTTTCTGTGTCTCATAGGCGAGCAAGAAAAAAAAAGCGACCATCGGAGGATAACCATGCAGTGGACAAACGACATGTTGACAAAAATGCAACACAGGTTGCTACGCCCTCAGCAAATTCTCAAAGTCTGGCAAAATTTCAATCAAGTTCCCGGAGGACGTGTCGCCTTCAGCAAGCTGATCGGTAGTCTTGTCCCCTATACAGGGAGTGTTCGTCCAATTGTCACCGAACTTCAGCGAGGGTACGCCTGCGTCGAAATGGCAGATCACCGCAAAGTGCGCAATCATCTCAACTCGATTCACGCTTTGGCCCTTGCAAACCTGGCCGAGTTCCCAGCGGGTCTATGCCTGCATACATCAATTCCGGAGAACGGGCGCGCTATTTTGGTTAAAATTGAAATTGAATATTTTCGAAAGGCCCGTGGGCCACTTGTTGCGCGTGCACGTTTACAGCACACGGTGGAACATCTCGAAGCCCCCACACAGATGATTGTCGAAAGCGAGGTACGCGACTCAAGCGATACAGTTGTAGCGGCCGCAAAAACCACGTGGCGCGTCAGCCCCATGACTGCAGGGACAGAACAATGAATCTATCTTCAACGGATCTTCAAGAGCGAAAGAACAGCGCACAGGACTCACTTTTTTTGAAACACACGGGAACAAAATATCCCATCATTTGTGGCGCAATGTATCCCTGCAGCAATCCGGAGCTCGTCGCTGCGGTGTCGAACGCTGGCGGCATCGGAATCATTCAACCACTTTCTTTAGTTTTCGCACATGGCTATGAATTTAAAGAGGGTCTCTCGTTCATTCAAAGCCTCACACAGAAACCTGTTGGCCTCAATATTATTACTGAAAAGTCATCTAAAATTTACCAACAGCGAATGGAAAAATACCTCGACATAGCTCTGGACATGGGAATTCGCTTTTATGTCACCTCTCTTGGCAATCCCGCATGGGTTGTCAAACGAGTTCATGCCGCTGGCGGTTTTGTTTACCATGATGTCGTTAGCCGAAAATGGGCTTTAAAGGCTCTTGAAAATGGTGTCGACGGGCTTATTTGTGTCAATAACAGAGCCGGTGGTCATGCAGGATCAGAGAGTCTGGAGGCGCTGTTTTTGGAGATGACGTCTCTCGGCGTTCCGCTCATCGCCGCAGGTGGCCTGTCAACGGGCCAACACATCCGCCACGCCCTCGCACTGGGTTACCAGGGTGTTCAAATGGGTACGCGATTTATTGCGACAGCTGAGTGCTCTGCGCATAAAGATTACAAGGAGGCGATTGTCAAAGCGCAAGAATCAGACATTGTCCTGACAGAAAAAATCAGCGGAGTGCCCGTTTCAGTCATTCTCACCGAATCCGTTCGACAGATGGGACTGAAGGCTCACCCCGTGGCACGTGTTTTGTTACGGCACCATCGTTTCAAGCACTGGATGAGACTCTTCTACACTCTCAATTCCTTCAAGCGACTGAAGGAAGCATCTTTGAAGGGACAACATTACAAAGACTTCTGGCAAGCCGGAAAAAGTGTTGAAGGTATAGATGCAATTCAATCTGTCAACGAAGTGATGCGAGAACTTGTCAGTGGTTTGGAGAGCGGCGGTTAGCCACAAGACCTCTGAGCAGCTGAATTTTAAGCAGCAGATCCGGAATCGGTCCCACCCCATTCGACAATTTTGTCTTTCGCTTTCTGATAATCGGGATGTTTAGCAAGAATTCTCCTCAGAAGCTTAATTGCCTCCTCTTTTCGCCCCATCAGGTTTAAAACCAGCGCTTTATTAAACATCACGTGATGATTTTCATTATCAGACTTCAGGATGGAATTATAGAGTTCGAGTGCCTCTGGTAACATTTTAGAGTCACGGTAACAAATTGCGAGCGAATTTTTGAACGAAATATTTTCGGGATCAGCAGCCACTGCCTGACGCAAGAAGCGAGCGGCCTTTTGAAAATCCTTTTGCCGGAAGAAACAATATCCCAAACGTTCAATAATGAACGGATGCTCAAAGCCCGCCTTTACAGCAATCGTGAGCAATACAATCGCGTCATCAATCCGGTTGGCCTTCATGAGTGCAGTCACGGCACTCTCATAGCGAGCAAGATTTAAGGGACTCAATTCAATCGCGAACTTATATGATTGAAATGCAGATTCAACATCACCTTTATCGAGGTGCAGATCGCCAAGAAGAGCATGCGCATGAATATAATTTTTGTTTCTCTGCAGAGCTGTTTGGACATTATTCACTGCATCGTTGTGCGCGCCCTTCATCCTTGCCACTTTCGCCAAACCCACATGAGGTCGCGCAGCATCGGTTATCTGACCGGCAAGTTCCGAAAAGATCTGCTCAGCATACTCAATTTCTTTTCGTCTCAGTGCAAACTTAGCATGCTCATAGATCCGCTCGGGATTTTTTGGACTGGAAAAGCCAGCACGCGCTGACTTAATCTTTGGTAAAATCTCATTGAGTACAATTGGTTTTATCAAAAAATCATCAAAACCACATTCAATCGCATACATGACCTGCTCACGATTGAGCGGGTTAGCACAAAGAATAACAACGTCGCGGCGGATGGTGACATCCTCGCGCATTTCAAGCAGAACATCATGTGCCGACGGACCTTCAAGATCACTGCTAAGTATCAGAATATTTGCGGGTTGACGGCGAACCTCAGCCAAGGCCGACATTCCATCTCTCACCGTTCGAATCTTTGTAAACCCAATTTTTTGGAGATGATGTGTCAGAATCAGACGGATGTTGCTTTGTGGATCCGCGATTAGAATATCTAAGTCGGTCCCAAAGGGCTCAGGTTCCGCAATTTGAAATTTCTTGAACAAATCATTTTTTGAATCGCTCATTAAAATCCATCGCTCCATAGGTTTGCTCAAATTATAGACTGATTCAAAACGTCAGATAAAGCCCAAAAAAATGACAAGCCTAGAAAAAAAGCATGTCGGGCAGTTGCCTGTTTGGCTGGTCAGCCATAAGCTCTCACCTGCGCGTCAAAAAGTTCGCGCGAACACCCCTTGAACGAAGGATGGCCTCATGATGAAGAAGTTCCAGACCACTCGGATGGCTTTTTTCTGCGCGACGATGGCTTCTTGTCTGTATCAATCTCAAGGCTATTCAATGGGCCATGGTCCAATGCTCTCTATTGAGCACTTCAATACGCAAAACAAGACGGTGTGGATCAATATTCAGTCCAAGAGCCACACGTCAGAGCTAACAGTAGGTCAAGGCCATCTCGCTCAATTCGAAATGGGTGGAGGACAACGTCTTCAAGTCTTGAAGTCCCGTCCTGGAGTGTCAGAAAGCGCGAGCGGAACCCTCATCGAGGTCCCCTGGCCCGTCGGTTACACCCTGACCTTTGTTGAAGGCCATGCCCCCATTCAAGGCCGACTACTGGCAGGTCTTAAATACCGCGGACTCTATTTGCTGACTTCTGATGAAGCTGTGCGATTGCAAAAGGATGCTCGAAACTTTGTATGGCCAATTTCATTGGAAGACTCGCTCAACTTAAAGCCGAACGCTTACGCACTGCAGGAACGTGGTGGCGGATCTCTGCCAACTTGGCAGCCACGCGCCATTGCAAAATCTGAAGCACTTCAACCGGACCTCTCCCGCATTGTTCAAACTCTTGATGTGCTCTCCGGCGAGCGCCCCTTCATACTTGACGGCAAGGAAGTTCGGATCACCGAGCGCGGCTCAGAAGGCAATAGATTGTTAACTCAAAAATTTGTTACACAGTCTTTGCAAGACTTCGGAGTTGAGACAAAAATTATTCCCTATTCGTATAGCTCCTACAAAGGCGCTAACGTCGAAGGGACACTCTGGGGCGCAGATCGCAGCCGTTTTATCATCATCTCCGGGCATATGGATTCGGTCAGAAACCGTGGTGTCGATGATGACGGCTCAGGAACAGCATCAATGATCGAAGCAGCCCGCCTTCTTTCGACCAAAGGAACCTTGCCTGTCTCCATTCGATTCGTTGGTTTTGACCAAGAAGAACTGGGACTGATCGGATCCCGCGCGTATGCCAATCAAATCAAATCGTCAGAAAAGATTCTGGGCGTGATTCAGGCCGATATGATTGGATATGATGGAAATGGCGACATGGCGTTCCATGCGATGGATTGTGGCCGTGCCGATAGTAAGCCTCTCACTCGAGTCGTCGATGAACTCAATGCCAACTTGAATTTGGGCCTCAAAAAAATATCAGCTTGTACCAACCGCTCTGATCATGCGTCATTTTGGAACAAGAACATCCCGGCCTTCATTCTCTCGGAAAACTTCTTTGGCGGCGACAGTAACCCCTGCTACCACCAAAAATGCGATCTCATGGACATAATCAACAAAGATTTCATGCTCCGATTGGCATCTTTG
>Ga0315901_10000470_pt1 | contig 60047 bp, 54 predicted proteins | sample LakEriMetagenome_10_FD_203761 | JGI IMG/M metagenome (GOLD analysis project Ga0315901, IMG submission 203761) | Freshwater fungal communities from buoy surface, Lake Erie, Ohio, United States - Buoy 2 MA116 | ecosystem: Environmental > Aquatic > Freshwater > Lake | place: USA: Lake Erie, Ohio... | reverse complement strand
GTCCGCCGGTGATGGTGATCTGACGAGTGCCGGGTGCGACTGTGAAGTCGACAGCCGCCTTGGCGGCCACGGTCGTGGACGATTCGACCGACGGAGCCGACGTCGACGACCCGTCACCATCCCCGCAGGCTGCCGACGCCAGCAGAACGAACGAGAGTGCAATGGCCGATGCGCGAGAAGACTTCATATCGGGCCGACCTTAGGGCTCCGGATCGGTCACAATGGAGACGTGGCCCGATTGAAATCACCCGATCGCGACGTGATGATCAGCGATGTCGGGCGACTGGTGAACGTCGAGTCACCGTCTCGCGACCTCGACGCGTTGCGGACGAGCGCTCACACCTTGTCCGAACTCCTCGTCGATCGCCTGGGCTCGGCCCCCATCGTCATCGAGGGCGGTAACGGCCCACACGTCCACTGGACGGGTGGCGGGCGTCCGCGAGTTCTGATCGTTGGGCATCACGACACGGTGTTTCCGCTCGGTGCGTTGGCGGCGCGGCCGTTCACGGTGTCGAACGGCAAAGCGACTGGCCCGGGTGTGTTCGACATGAAGGGTGGAATCGTCCAGGCCATTCACGGAGTCGCCGCCCTCGCTGATCGCAGCGGTGTCGAGATCTTGATCTCGGCCGACGAAGAAATCGGTTCGGGTTCGTCACGCGATCTGATCGTCGAGCGAGCCCAGGAATGCGGAGCGGTGCTCGTGCTCGAGCCGAGTGCCGATGGTGGAGCGTTGAAAACGGCACGGAAGGGCACCGGAACGTACGAACTCCTCGTGCGTGGACGCGCGGCGCACGCTGGTCTCGAACCCGAAAAGGGGATCAATGCGTTGATCGAGGCGTCGCACCAGATCCTGCGCATCGCCGAGTTCGGCGACGCGTCCATCGGAACCACGGTCACGCCGACGGTGTCATCGGTGGGTACGGCCGACAACGTGGTGCCGGCCGAGGCGCGTGTGCTCGTCGACTGCCGAGTGGAGAAGATCTCCGAATTCGATCGAGTCGACGCCTTGTTTCGCGCCTTGCAACCAGTTCTCCCAGGCGCATCACTCGAAGTTCTCGGCGGCTTCAATCGTCCTCCCATGCCCTCGAGTGCGTCGGCTTGGCTCTATCCGTTGGCCGAAGAAGTCGTTCGCGATCTCGGCTTGCCGCCCGTGGCCGGTGTCGCGGTTGGTGGTGGATCGGACGGCAACTTCACCGCGGCGGCCGGGGTCGCCACACTCGACGGGCTCGGAGCGGTGGGCGGAGGAGCACACGCCGATCACGAGTGGATCGATGTCGACGTGATGCCCACCCGCGCGTTGCTCATCGCCGGACTGGTCGAGCGCCTCCAGGCGCGCTGACTACTCGAGTTCGAGCAAGCCGGACGAGCCGGGTCCGAGCGTTCCGGCCGAGCGGTACACGTTCAACTTCTCGCGGCTGTCCTCGATGTCGAGGTTGCGCATGGTGAGTTGACCGATGCGGTCGAGCGGACCGAACGCTTGATCCTCGACGCGTTCCATACTCAGGCGATCGGGTGCGTAGGTGAGATGCGGGCCAGTGGTGTCGAGGATCGTGTAATCGTCACCGCGACGCAGTCGCACCGTGACTTCGCCGGTGATGGCCGAACCGACCCAACGCATGATTGGCTCGCGCAGCATGAGGCTCTGCGGGTCGAACCAACGACCTTCGTACAGCAGGCGACCGAGACGACGTCCCATGGTTCGGTAGTTCTCGACGGTGCCTTCGTTGTGGATGGCGGTCACGAGACGTTCGTAGGCGATGTGCAGAAGCGCAAGTCCGGGTGATTCGTAGATACCACGACTCTTGGCCTCGATGATGCGGTTCTCGATCTGATCGCTCATCCCGAGTCCGTGACGCCCACCGATGGTGTTGGCTTCGTTCACGAGTGCGACCTGATCGACGAATTCCTTGCCGTTGATGGCGACCGGCCAACCTTCGTGGAAGCGGACCGACACGACTTCGGGAGCGATGGTCACCGAGTCGTTCCAGTGAGCCACGCCCATGATGGGTTCGACGATGTCCATCGAGGTGGACAGTTCTTCGAGCAACTTGGCTTCGTGCGTCGCGCCCCAGATGTTGGCATCGGTGCTGTAGGCCTTCTCCTTGCTGTCGCGATAGGGAAGGTTGCGCGACTGCAAGAACTCGCTCATCTCCGAGCGGCCACCGAGTTCGGACACGAACGTCGGGTCGAGCCAGGGCTTGTAGATGCGCAGATTCGGATTGACGAGCAACCCGTACCGGTAGAAGCGCTCGATGTCGTTGCCCTTGTAGGTGGAGCCGTCACCCCAGATGTCGACTCCGTCCGACTGCATGGCACGCACGAGCAGGGTGCCGGTCACGGCTCGGCCGAGCGGTGTGGTGTTGAAGTAGGTCTTGCCGGCGGTGGTGATGTGGAAGGCGCCGCACTGAAGCGCCATCAAGCCTTCCCGCACCAACTCGGCGCGGCAGTCGACGAGGCGTGCTTCCTCGGCTCCGTACTGCTTGGCTCGACCGGGGACGCCACTCAAATCGGGCTCGTCGGGCTGTCCGAGATCGGCGGTGTACGCGTAGGGCACGGCACCCTTCGAACGCATCCAGGCCACGGCGGCCGAGGTGTCGAGTCCACCGGAGAAGGCGATGCCCACACGTTCGCCCACCGGGAGTGACGTGAGGACGCGCTGTGAGCGCGGACTCCCCGAGGTGTTTGACGAACTCGACGATGACGACATGGCAGTGACGCTATCGGTCGTCATCTCTCCGATGAAGCGGTTTGGCCTGGCTAGCGTCGCGATTCGTGAATCTGGACGGGGGAGTGCATCGCATACCGCTCTCGGCGGCGGGCGAACTCTGGATCTGCGGCAAACATGCGATCGCGCCCGATCGGCCCGGCCTCATCGAACGGATCGGCGCGTCGACTCGTCGCACACACGTCGTGTGTTTGGTCGAGCGCTACGAGATCGCCGAGCGGTATCCCGACTACGTGCGGTGGCTCGACTCGAAAGAGAACTCGACGTGGTTTCCGATCCACGACCTCTCATCGCCCGATCTGTCGGCGGTGAGGGAGATGTACGGCAACGTGTGGTCACGAGTCAGCAGCGGTGAGGTCGTGGTCGCTCACTGCGCAGCGGGTATGGGTCGGGCCGGAACTCTGGCTGTTGCCGTGTGTGTCCTGGCCGGTATGACCTTGGACGTTGCACTCGAACACGTGCGTCGCCATCGCCCGGGCGCTGGCCCCGAAGTGGGATCACAGCGTGATGTGGTGGAGGAACTCGCGCGCTCAGTCGCCGACGGCTGACATCGAACTCGTATCGGGGCGCTCGATTCCGGAGAACGAGCCGATCGAGAGCAACAACGCCGCAGTGGCAAGTGCGCCGGTCACGACCGCCGACCCGGGCGACGTATCGATGTCGACGAGCGCGCTCGCCCCGAGAAGAACTGCTCCGGTGGTCGAGATCAACGGCGTGAAGGGGCGTCGGAAGAGGGCCCACACCGCAACGGCGGTCGCGGCGCCGAACACGAGCACGACGAAGATCGACACGACGACCGTCGACCAACGCTCGTCGTCGGCCCACCACGTGGGACGTCCGATGATCTGAGACGATGCCCCGACGCACGCCAGGCAGATGGCCATGAGGGCCCATCCGGCCGCAACGGTGCGCGCCCAGCCGATCGTCAAACGGCTTCGAGCCATGCGGCCAACTTACTGAAATCGAGACAAAGGTGGTCGGCGTGCGCCGATAACTTGCCGTTGTGGCGACTGACTCCTCGGGCAGCGGACCCCATTTCAAGAAGTTGTCCCTTTTCTTCCCGATGTGGAACGAAGAGGAGTACATCGGACGCACCCTCGACGCTGCGCGCGAGGCGGGTAACGCATTGCTCGCCTCGGGAGAAATCGCCGACTACGAGATCATCGTGGTCGACGACGCGTCGACCGACTCCACGCCCCAACTCGCCGACGAAGCCGCTGCCGCCGATCCACGAGTGAAGGTCGTTCACCATCCGAAGAATCGCAAGTTGGGTGGTTCGATCAAGACCGGTTTCGCGGCCGCCTCGGGTGACCTGGTTCTCTACACCGACGCCGACTTGCCCTTCGACATGGACGAACTGCAGAAGGCCTGTCGCATCATGCGCCATTACGAGGCCGATGTGGTGAGTGCCTATCGTCTCGATCGCACGGGCGAGGGTTACGTCCGAACGGTGTATTCGTTCTTCTACAACGCCTTGGTGCGGGTCTTCTTCGGGCTGAAGATGCGGGACGTGAACTTCGCCTTCAAGTTGTGTCGTCGGCGGATCTTCGACCATGTGACCCTCGTGTCCGAGGGATCGTTCATCGATGCCGAACTCGTGATCCGGGCCAGCAAGTACGGCTACAACATCGTCCAATTCGGTGTCGACTACTTCCCGCGCACACGCGGCGTCTCCACGCTCTCGTCACCCAGCGTGATCGTGAAGATCCTGCGCGAGATGTGGCAGCTCCGGCGCGAACTCCAGTCGATCGCCCCCGCCGTTCAGCGTTGAACGCCACACGTCCGCGCCTTCAGCCGCGCGGTGGTCGCCGGTAGCCTCGGGCGCGTGCAAGGAGGTTCGAGAGGCCGTCGGCCGGCGTCGAGCCGCCGTCGCACCCGACCCGACGCCGAGATCAATCGGTGGATGCCGGCGATGGGTGCGGGCGCGGTTCTCGCCGTGGTGGTACTCGTCGGAGTCACGTCATCCGACGAGTCTTCGTCGTCGCCCGAAACCACCGCGTCGACCATGCCCCAAGTGGTGGTCGACAACACCGCACCTCCCGTGCAGAAACTTCCGTTGTCGCAGACATTCGGTCGTGGTGCCGCGGGTCCCGAGATCAAGATCATTCAAGACCGTCTCATCGAGTTGAACTTCGACCCGGGTGTGGCCGACGGCGCTTTCGGCGAGCGCACACAACAGGCCGTGTGGGCGTTCGAGAAACTGGTGATGGGTGTTCCGCGCGATCAGGTGACCGGCAAGGTCACGGCCGAGATGTGGAGCCGCATGCAGGATCCCTTGGTCGTCAAGCCACGCCGTCCCGACTCGACGCCCAATCACACCGAGATCTACTTGCCCGAACAAGTGATGGTCGTGTTCCATGGCGAAGACCCGGTGCTCATCACACACATCTCGTCGGGTGACGATCAGGAATGGTGCGAAGAAGTCACCATCGATCCGGGCGAAACCGGTAACGAAAAAGGCCTCGAGCCGATCAAGGAAGGCTGGTGCGGGCTGTCGTGGACACCGGGCGGTGTCTACAAGTTCAACCGAATGGTGGCTGGCCGTCGCGAGAGCCAACTCGGTGGCATGTACAACCCCGTCTATTTCAACTACGGCATCGCTGTTCACGGAGCCCAGGAGGTTCCGAACTTCCCGGCGTCGCATGGATGCATCCGGATCCCGATGCACATCTCCGACTATTTCCAGACGTTGGTGGCCAAGGGCGATCAGGTCTTCGTGTGGGATGGCGTGAAGGAACCCGAGGAGTACGGTTCGCCGCCGCCGCGTTTCAACTGGCGCGACCCGAACTACACGACCACCACGAGCACGTCCACGACTCTCGTCCCGGTGACGACTGCTGCACCGACGACGACCACGCGTCCGCCCTCGACCGTGCCGCCGACGACCGCGGTGCCGACGACACCGCCCCCCGTTCCGACGACCGTCGCCCCCTGACGTCAGCCGAAGCAGCCCGACGATCCGAACAACACGCCTTGGCGGAAGGCGTCGACTTTCTCGAATGCGCTACCCATCACGTCGTCGTCGCGCGAGCGGTCACCGAGGAGGATCGCCATCCGGATCGCCTCGTCGAGATCTCCAGGTGAGAGTCCGACCCGAGGGTTGTCCTCGGTCGACGGCGCCACTGGTTCGTCATTGAAGGGGAGGATGTCGCCGGCCCACATGCCGGCGAGGCAGTCGTTCAGGAGTTGACGATCTTCTCCGGTGAGTTCGAGTTCGGTCGCCTCTTGAACGAGTTCACCCCAGGCGACGGCGAGCAGGTATCCCACCGCGAAGTCGCCCGGGATCTCGTCGTACGCCGCCGCCGCGATCGACACGTCGATCGTCACCGTGAAGTCGTCGGCACACACCCAGACGCCCAGGGTCGGGTCGGTGGGTAGTCCGACCGAGCAGACCGGAGGCAACTCGTCGGTCTCGGCGAGGATCAAGGTCGGTTCGCGCCAGGTCGGAAATTCTTCCTCGATCAGCGTGGTCCAGAACAGTGTGAGGTCGGTCGACAGTGACTCGAACATCGCATCGTCGAAGGGGAAGTCGCTCGGGTTGGGTCGTGACAACTCTTCAGGACTGAATCCGAACTGCAGAACGATGGGTTCGTCGAATTCGTAGTCGACACAGGGCGCGACGCCTCCGAGGTAGCCGTCCTGGAACGCTGACACTCGATCGAAGGCCGAGCCGTGCGCAGCCGGATCGGACGCGTCGTCACCGGGCGCGTCGCCGAGTTGAACCAAGCCGAGCAAGGCCCCGGTGATGTCCTCGTCGGATAAGTCGTAGTCGCCGACACCGGTGGTTTGGGCGTGGGCGAACCAGGCCCCGGTGAAGCAATCGGCCTGGAGTTCGAGTGTCGTGGTCGGCAACAGATCGAGGACATCGTTGCGCAGCGGCCCTTGTATGGCGTGTCCCCACTCGTGCGCCATGATCACTCCGGCCACGGCGATGCCGAATTCGTCGACGAAGGACGGAAGCAGCAACTCGTCGTCGTAGACGATGTAGTCGCCCTCGTCGCAGTAGAACGCGTTGTCTTCGACGTCGGCGTAATCGCCCGAGAAGTCGCAGCCATCGGGTAACGGTGCCTCGCGTTGAGGGAAGTGGGCGTGCACACCGCCAACGAGTTGCGTGTAGTCGCCCTCGTAGTGCTCGGGGTACTGCTCGGCCCAGAAGGATTCGATGCTGGTGATCGAGTCGGCGAGGAACTGGTCGTAGTCCCGGGTCGGCTTGTCGTCGGGGACGAGCATGTCGCTCGACGACACGAGGGTCAGATCGGAGTCGGTGTCACCACAACCAGTCGACGACAGGACGAGCAGAGCGATTCCGGCCGACACCCCGATGAGGCGCTGACGCTTCACGATCCGGTGAGTTCGGTGAGAACTCCGTTCATCGCGTCGATCTCGGTGGACTGACCGTTGATCATCGACTGCGCCATGTCGGCGACATCGCGATTCCGGCCGTTCTCGATCACGTAGTCGGCCATCGCGATGCCGGCTCGGTGATGCTCGATCATCAAGGTCGCGAACGCGATTGACGCATCGACCCCGTCGGCGGCCGCGAAGGCGTCGAGTTCGTCCTGAGATGCCAAGCCCGGCATCTGGTCGATCGGAACGGGCATGCCCATCCACGCCATGGCGGTGCCGGTGTCGTTGGCTTCGGTTTCCTTGAAGGCACGGAGCAACTCGATCATGCGACCGACTTCCATCTGCTGCGCGTAGACGATCTCCTGAGCGAAGAGGCGCAGGCGAGGATGCGTCTCGTCACCCGATGTGAGATAGAAGAACGCCATGTCGACGGCCTGCTCGTGGTGGTAGCGCATGTCTTGCAGGAATCCGACGTCGGCGCGGTTGTACGACGGTGACGCGTTGCGATCGCCGACGAAATAGCCGATTCCGACTCCGAGGATGAGGGCGGCCAGACCCAGGGCGATGAAGTTGAGCGGGTTCTGCCACCACGGCAGAACGATCTCGTCGTCGAGATCTTTGATCTCTACATCTTCCATGCCTCCAGCGTGTCACAACCGGAGTGGTGACGCGAGATGTCGGTAAGGCATCGGTCACCGCGTGAGTGGTACTTTTTCTGAACTTCGTCGCGTTCGTGACGTCCGTCGCAGTGGGAGAACCGCAACATCGTGTCCGAAACCGCTTCACCCTCAGGTCGGGAGAACCTCCTGGACGTCTCCGGTGTCACGGTGACGTTCGGAGGAATCGTCGCTCTCGACGGTTTGTCGTTCGCCATCAAGCCCGGTCAGATCTGTGGTCTGATCGGACCCAACGGTGCCGGCAAGACCACCATGTTCAACGTCGTCAGTCGCATCTACGAACCGTCGAGCGGATCCGTGGTGTTCGACGGCAAAGATCTGCTGGCCGTGCCGGCCCACGAGATCGCCCACCTCGGAATCGCTCGCACGTTCCAGAACCTCGCGCTGTTTCCCACCATGTCGTTGCTCGAGAACGTGATGGTGGGTGCTCACAGTCAGGGCAAGATCGGGTTCGTTCGTTCGATTCTGCGCATCGGAGCGGCCCGCGAGAACCGCGAACTGCGCGACTGGTCCGGAGATCTCCTCACGCAGTTGGGTCTGGGGCCTCTCATGTTCCGGCCGGCCATGGGCCTGCCGTTCGGCACCCTCAAGCGCCTCGAGATCGCCCGTGCTCTGGCCGCGCGGCCGCGGTTCTTGCTCATGGACGAACCGGCCGCCGGACTCACCCACGCCGAGGTCGACGAACTCGGCGACACCGTGGTGTCCATTCGCGAGCAGTTCGATCTCACCGTGTTGTTGGTCGAACACCACATGTCGATGGTGATGAAGATCTCCGACCACGTGGTGGCCATGGAATTTGGACGCAAGATCTCCGAAGGAACACCGGCTTTCGTGCAGAACGACCCCAAGGTCATCCAGGCGTATTTGGGAGTGGACGCATGAGTCTCTTGTCGGTTTCTGATCTCGCCGCCGGATACGGTCCCCTCGAAGTCCTTCACGGCTTCGACCTCGAGGTGAATCAAGGTGAGATCGTCGTGATCCTCGGGGCCAACGGCGCGGGCAAGACGACCACCATGCGCGCGATCTCCGGAATGATCCCGCGCCGAGGGCGTATCGAATTCGACGGCCAGGACATCTCTTCGTCGAGCCCCGACTCGATCGTGCGCCTCGGCATCGCCCAGGTGCCTCAGGGCCGTGGAACGTTCGCCGACCTCACGGTCGAGGACAACATGTTGGCCGGTGCGTACGTTCGCCGCGACGAGGTGCAGGCCGACGTCGAGCGCTGGTTCGATGTGTTCCCGCGTCTGCGCGAGCGACGTTCGCAGCGCGCGGGGTCGTTGTCGGGCGGCGAGCAGCAGATGCTGGCCATCGCGCGGGCGCTCATGAGCCGCCCACGGCTACTCCTGTGCGACGAGCCGAGCCTCGGTCTTGCGCCGCTCATCACTCAAGAGTTGTTCGGAGTCCTGAAGAAGCTCAACGCTGAGGAGGGTCTGTCGATCCTCCTCGTCGAGCAGAACGCGAACCTGGCTCTCAAGGTCGCTCATCGCGTCTACTTGTTGGAAACCGGCAACGTGGTGTCATCTGGATCGGCGGCCGAACTCGCGGCCGACGACAGCATCCGAAAGGCCTACCTGGGGTCCTGACATGGAACGACTACTCCAATACGTTTTCGACGGCCTGTCGCTCGGATCGATCTACGCGCTCCTCGCGCTCGGATTGGTGGTCGTGTTCCGCGGCACGGGTCACCTGAACTTCGCGCAGGGCGAAATGGCCATGATCTGCACGTTCTTCACCTGGCAGTTCCACGCGTGGGGCCTGCCCTTGGTGGTGTCGGTGCTCCTCGGCATGGTCACGGGCTTCGTCCTTGGTGCCGGTGTCGAGGTCTCGCTCATCCGACGGGTCGCCAAGAAATCCGAAGCTGGGGTCTTCGTCGTCTCGATTGCGATGTTCCTCGGCTTCAACTCGTTGGCCGGAATGATCTGGGGCAACCTGCCGCCCGAAGAGATGCCCAGCCTGTTCCCGGACGAACCAAACGACTTCGTGAAGATCTTCGGCGCCGTCTGGCGGTACGAGTACATCGGAATCATGATCGTCGCGCTCTTGCTGATGGGCCTGCTCTTCTTGCTCTTCGCCAAGACGAAGTTCGGACTGGCCATGCGCGCCGTTGCGAGCAACCCCGAATCGGCCCGTTTGGTCGGCATTCCGACGGGTGTGGTTCTGGCCGCGTCGTGGGGAATCGCCGCCGCGATGGGTGCGCTGTCGGGAGCGATGGTCGGTGGTCTCGCCGGAGAACTCACGTCGCTTCTCATGTTCACGCCCTTCATCTACGCCTCGGCGTCAGCCACCCTCGGCGGCTTCGACAGCCCGGGCGGTGCGGTGATCGCCGGTCTCCTGATCGGCGTGGGTGAGCAACTCGCGGCCGGTTACGCCCCTGGTTGGATCGGACAAGAACTGCGTCTCGGCGTGGCGTTGGTGACGATCTTCGTGGTGCTGTTGTTCAAGCCGTCGGGTCTCTTCGGATCCACCAAGGTCGAGCGGGTGTAGGTGCAGTCATGATGAAGATCAATCAAGGTTCTCCTCAGCACTGGGCTCTTCGCACTCTCGGAGTGGCTCTGATTGCACTGGTGGTCGTCTGGGTGCCGACTCAGATGTCCACTTCGCGAATCGGACAGTTCTCCGATGCGTTCGTGCTCATCATCGCGGCCATGTCTCTCAACCTCGTTCTCGGTTTCACCGGACAGATCTCCATCGGTCACTCGGCCTTCTTCGGGATCGGCGGCTACACCGCGGCGATTCTGATCAAGGACCACGGTTGGAGCCCTGGGTACACGTTCTACGCGGCGGCGGCGTTGGCCTTCGTCGTCGGATGTCTCATCGCCTTGCCGGCTTTGCGCATCAAGGGCATCTACTTGGCACTGGTGACTCTGGCGGTGGCCGTTCTGTTCCCGACCTTGGTCAAGTGGAAGAAGCTCGCCTGGCTCACCGACGGCGCCAAGGGCATCGACAGCGTTCGTTACGACGAACTTCCCGTGTGGCCGATTCTCGGCGAATTGAAGGGTCGCGATGGCCGAGCGGTGTTCGCCTATTGGCTCGCGTTCGTGTTGCTCGTCGTCACCTACCTGGTGTGCCGCGGTCTCGTGAAGAGTCGCTTCGGCCGATCGCTCGTGGCCATTCGTGACAACGAAACGGCGGCTGCGGTGATGGGAGTCAACTTGACCGTCACCAAGGTTCTCGTGTTCGGTGCGTCGGCGGCGCTGTGTGCTTTGGCCGGGGTTCTGTCGACTCTGCGCACTGGTGTGATCACTCCGGAAGGCCAGTACGTCACACTGTTGGGATCCATCGTTTTCTTGCTGATCATGGTTGTTGGTGGAGCAGGAACTCTGTGGGGTCCGATCGTGGGAGGCCTCGTGTACGTCTGGCTCGACAACACCACGCGCGGCTTCGGGTCGGAGAGTGATGGCGTGATCGGCTTCCTGTTCGGCTGGTCCGATCAGTCGCCGGCCACGTTGATCCTGGGCCTGGCCCTGGTGATCATCATGTTCGTGGCTCCGTACGGTTTGGTTGGTCTGATCAAGCGTTTGTGGGTCAAGGTCGTGGTCGTGGTGCCGAAGCCGGCTGGAACGTCACTCCCCACGACGGGTCACTGAACATTCGTTTTCCCTACAATCTGTGACCGCTGACATCCCGTCGGCTTTCATAGACCCGCACCATCCGGTGCACCCCTGGGGAGGAACATGAAGCGCATATCAACCCGCGTGTTCGCATTGGCCATGGCCAGCGCGCTCACGATTGCGGCGTGCGGTGGCGACGACGAGGGCTCCTTGTCGACCGAAGCCCCCGCCGCCTCCGAGGCTCCGTCCACCGAAGCCCCGTCGACGGATGCTCCGTCGACTGAAGCTCCGGCCGCTGGCTGGGCCGTCAACACCGACGACTGCGTCGATCCCGATGCGGCCAACGCGCCCATCGAGGGAACCATCAAGATCGGCAGCGCCATGCCGCTGTCGGGCGGTCCCGCTGCCACTGCCTTCGCTCCGGTGAAGGACGGCTTCGAGGCCTACATCCAGTGGGCCAACGAGAACAAGATTCTCGGTGACATCACCATCGAAGCCCAGATCGAGGACGACCAGTACAACAAGGACCTCACGCCGGGCGCTGTCGAGAAGTTGCTCGACGCCGGCACGAACGTGTTCTCGGGAATCATCGGTTCGCCGAACAATGCCGCGGTGCGCGACCTTCTCAACGAAGAGTGCTACCCGCAGTTGAACGCCCTCACCGGCTCGCCGGCCTGGGGTGACGCCGAGAACTACCCGTGGACCACGGGCATCCTCATTCCCTACACCGTCGAGGCCAAGGCCTACGCCGCCCTGATCGCCGATCAGTTCCCGGCTGGCGCCAAGGTTGCGTTGTTCTACGTGAACAACGAGTTCGGCCAGGTGTACGCCGAAGCGTTCAAGGAGATCGCTCCCGAGTTCAACATCGAGCTCGTCGACGAGCAGACCATCGAAGCAACCGATGCCGCTCCGCCGACCGCTCAGGTGAACTCGATCGCGAGCAACGCTCCCGACGCGATTCTGGCCGTGCCGTTGGGTGCTGGCTGCGCGACCTTCCTCGCTGAAGTCGCCAACGCCAAGGCTGCGAACGCCGGATGGAATCCGAGCATGTTCATCACCGCAACCTGCGCGTCGTCGCTCATTCTCGGCCTGGCCGGCCCGGCCGCCGACGGTCTCTACACCGCCAACAACCTGGTCGACGTCCTCGATCCGGAAGTGGCTGCGCAGCCGGCCGTGGCCGAGTACATCGCCTTCATGGAGGGTCTCGGCAAGGCTGACATCGTCACCACCGCGGCCGCCGGTTGGCACACCGCCGAAGTGACCGTGCTCATCCTGAAGGCCGCGCTCGAGTCAGAGGCCGGATTGACCCGCGCTTCGATCATCAACGCGGCTCGCGCCTTCAACCAGGCCACGACGTTCACGCGTCCGGGCATCACGTTGAAGATGAGCGGCGTGGAGGACCAGTTCCTCGCCGAGTCGCTGCAGGTCATCCAGTACGACGCGGAGACGAAGCTGTTCACCGACATCGGCGAACTCATCACCGACTTCGAGAGCTGATTCCTGCTCCACCTGATAGTGAGAGAGCCCGCCCGAAAGGGCGGGCTCTTTTGCATTCCGGGCGCCCGAAAGGGCGGGCTCTCTTGCGTTTTGGGTTCGTCGCGGACGGTCAGCCGGTGACTTTGCCGTCGACCACGGTGATCTCGCGATCGCCGGTGATCTCGACGATGAACTCCCATTCGTCACCGTCGTTGTCGACCGCCGAGCACGAGAATTGCGTTCCCTCGTTCTCCGATGACGGCTGTTCGCAGACTGCTTCCGAGAATCGGTATCCGGCCTCGTCGGCCAGAGAATCGCTCTCGAGGTACTTCTCGGTTTCCTTGCGGTAGTCGGCCGGACTGGCCGAACAGGCCGCCATCAGCATCACGCCGCCGACGATGACGAAGAGCCGTCGTTTCATGGTCAGTACAACTCCTCGTTCGTGGCGATGGGTCGGCGGGCCCGACGAATCGTGTCGATTGTCAGGGCCACGAGAGCGATCCACACGAGAGAGAAACCTGCGACACGGCTGGTGGTGAGGGTCTCGTCGTACGCGAGCCATCCGAGCAAGAAGTTGATCACCGGAACCGAGTACTGCATGGGGCCGATCACTGTCATCGGAATCCGCTGCGCGGCGTAGGCGAACATCATGAGGGGGATCGCGGTGATCACGCCGAGAAAGGCGATCAGGATCCAGTCGACCGCGCTGGCGGTGCGCACGACGCTGTCGGCGTACTGCAGGTGCCAGATGATCAACCCCACCGCGGGCACGGTGATCACCATGGTCTCGACGGTGAGGCCCTCGATGGGCGACAGCGGGATCTGCCGCTTCAGATACCCGTACGTGGTCCAGCTCGCCGCGATCAAGAGTGCATAGACCGGCACCCGTCCGTAACTGAACGTGAGCACGACGACTGACGACAGGCCGAGCAGAGCCGTGAGGCGCTGGACGGGCTGCAGTTGCTCACCGAGAACCTTGACGCCGACCAGCATGGCTCCGAGGGGCGAGATGAAGTAGCCGAGAGCGGCTTCGATCACGTGGCCCTCGCTCACGACGATCACGTACGAGGTCCAATTGACCAACAGCACGATCGAGGCCAACGCAACCGGTTTCGTGAGTCGACGTTCGCGAACGTCGGCGATGAGGGGCAGGAGGCGTCCACGCCAGGACATGATCACCACGAGGAGCACCACCGACAACACCACGCGGTAACCGATCAGTTCGACCGGCGAGTACTCCTTGAGGGCTTTCCAGTAGACGGTCAGAAAGCCCCACACCACGTACGCCGTCATCCCCGAAGCGGCACCACGACGATCGATCGTCGCGGTGCTTTGTGAGGGCTCGGTGGCTGCGGAAGTCACTCGATCTTCCTAGCAGCCCACTCTCGCCGGATCGGGTTCTCTGGGTGCGAGTAGCGTCGGAAGCGTGACCGAGCGCATCGAATCCGCCCCCGAGTGGGTCGCCGTGCGTTCTCTCGTGAAGTCGGTCGATCTCGCCGCCGAGTTCGCGTCCGATTCGCGGCGGGCCGACGACTTCACGTTGCGGGTCGGCGATCTCTTGATCGACACCTCGAAGAACCTCTGGACTCGCGAGATTCGCACGGCCCTCGGTGAGGTCGCGCGGCGAGCCGATGTGGCGGGAGCGTGGCGTCGACTCCGAGGTGGCGAGATCGTCAACGAATCGGAGGCTCGTCCGGTGGCCCACTGGGCCCTACGAGTGCCGGTGGGGTCGTCAGCGGTGGTGGCCGGCCGTGACGTGTCGAGTGACGTGCACGAAGCTCTCGGTGTTATCAGCCGGTTCGCCGACGACGTTCGTTCCGGACGTCGGACCGGTGTGACGGGTCAACTCTTCACCGATGTGGTCAACATCGGAATCGGTGGGAGCGATCTCGGCCCGGCCATGGCGTACGACGCGCTGCGCGCTTTCCGCACGGGCCCGCGCTGCCACTTCGTCTCCAATGTCGACCCGGCCAACACCCGAGCCGTTCTCGACGGCCTCGACCCGGCTCGAACACTGGTCATCGTGTCATCGAAGACGTTCACCACCGCCGAGACGATGGCCAACGCCGTAGCCGTGCGCGGATGGATCGTCGATGGCCTGGGAGCGGGCGCCGTTTCGTCACACCTGGTCGCCGTCACCACCAACACACGAGCAGCGGCGTCGTTCGGTGTCGACCCGGCGAACGTCTTCGGTTTCTGGGACTGGGTGGGCGGACGGTACTCACTTGGTTCGGCCATCGGCTTGTCGTTGGTGATCGCCATCGGTCCGGTGGCATTCGGCGAGATGCTGGCGGGTATGCACCTCGTCGACGAGCACGTGAGCCAGTCGGTCGACCAACCACTCGCCAATGCGCCACTCGTTCACGCTCTGTTGTCGGTGTGGTACACCAATTTCCTGGGTGCCGAGACCCGAGCGGTCGTGCCCTACGCGCACGATCTGCGTCGGCTCCCCGCGTACCTCCAGCAACTCGAGATGGAGTCGAACGGCAAGTCGGTCGATCGGTTCGGACACGCGGTGGCAACATCCACCGGACCCATCGTGTGGGGTGGGCCCGGGACTGACGGCCAACACGCCTACTTCCAACTCCTGCACCAGGGCACACATCTCGTGCCGATCGACTTCATCGGGTTCGCCCGACCGGTCGACGGCGATCAGGAGCGGCACGATGCGCTCATGGCCAACCTGTTCGCGCAGTCGCAAGCGCTGGCCTTCGGGCGACCGCTCGACGCATCACTGCCGAGCGGCGAGCACCGAGTGTTCACAGGCAATCGACCGAGCACGGTGATCCTGGCCCCCGCGCTCACTCCGTCGGTCCTCGGCCAACTGATCGCGCTCTACGAGCACTCGGTGTTCTTCCAAGGCGCGGTGTGGGGGATCAACAGTTTCGACCAATGGGGAGTCGAGTTGGGTAAGGAGCTCGCTCACGGAATCGGTCAAGAACTGGTGGACGGCCGCCATCACGTGAGCGACCCGGCCACCCGTCGCCTGATCGAGTGGTACCGCTCCCACCGTCACAGGTCCGTGGAATAATCCGTAGGCCGTGCAACAACTCGAACGCGTCACCAACCTCCTGACTCTGCTCATCTCGGCGCGACGACCAGTCACGTTCGAAGAGATTCGCAACGAGTTGCGCGGTCAGTATCCCGACAACTTGTCGGCGGCCCGAGCGGCATTCGAGCGCGACAAGGCGATCTTGCGTCAAGAGGGTGTGCCCATCGAGCAGAGCACCTTGGGCGGCGATCAGGCCGGGCAAATGGCGTACCGCGTTCCGCGCAGTGCCTACGAGGCCGTCGACTTCGGACTCGACGACGACGAGGCTCGTGCCCTGCGACTCGCGGTCGGGGCCGTTCGTCTCGGAACCACCTGGTCGCGTGACGCGTTGTGGAAAGTCGACCTGTCCGGCGATTCGGCCGACGTTGCCGGTGGTGATGGTGCGCCGGTCGCGGCGTCGATCCCGGTCGATCCGCGGTTGCCCGCTCTGCACCGCGCTCTCGCCCAGCGCTCCACCGTCTCGTTCTCGTATCGCGGCAAAGCGCGACGGCTCCAGCCGCACGGTCTCTTGGCTCGTGACGGCTGGTGGTACGTCGTGGGTCACGACCTCGAGGTCGATGCGCAGCGCACCTATCGAGTCGATCGCATCGAGGGAGATGTGAACGTCGGTGACGGGGGTTCGTACACGATTCCGGCCGACTTCCGGGTGCGCGACTCGTTCCCGTCCGACCCGAAACTCCTGCCCGACAACGTCGATGTCGGATCCGACGTCGCGGTGGTCCGAATCGATCCGTCCGATGTCGGAGTGGTGCTCGGGCAATACGGCCGCGACGCGGTGGTGGCCGAGAACCCCGACGGGTCGTTCGACTTCAACATTCCCTGCAGCAACGTGCAGGCGTTCACTCACTGGCTGTTCGGCTTTCTCGAGCGAGCCGAAGTGGTGTCTCCGCCAGCATTACGAGCCCTCGTGGTCGAGTGGCTCGAAGATCTCGTGAAGGCGCCGCTGTGAGTCGACGCGGCCCGCGTCCTGTGAACGAGCGTCTGCGCGGCCTGCTCGTGATGTTGCCATGGCTGGCCGAGCGCCAGATGGTTTCCACCGAGGAGATGGCTGCCCACTTCGACCTACCGGTCGACGACCTCGTGGCCGATCTCACGTTGGCGTCGATGTGCGGTATCTCGCAAGATCCACGCCACCTCATCGATCTCTACATCGACGAGGGCATGGTGCACTTCGGAATCACCAAGTATTTCGAGCGTCCGTTGCGCCTCAGCCAAGCCGAAGCGGCATCGCTCGTGGTCGCGGCCAAGGCGGCGTCGGCCCTTCCGGGTACCAACGACTCCGATGCGTTGTCGCGAGCCGTTCGCAAGATCGAAGCGGTGCTCGGTGCCGACGCGGTGAACACGGTCGACGTGCAGATCGACCTGCCCGAGACCGTTCCGCCGTTGCGTGACGCCGTGGCCGACCGCGCCGTCGTGGTGCTCGAGTACTGGACACCCGACTCGGGCCGAACCGCTCGCCGTGTGGTCGAGCCGATCGAAGTATTCAGTGACGGCCCGCATTGGTACCTCCGCGGCATCGATCGCGATCAGCGCGCCGAGCGCACTTTCCGCGTCGACCGCATTGCCGAGTGGGCGCGTAGCGGCGAGCAGCACTCGGCACCGTTCACGCCACGCCGTGATTGGTTCGCCGATGCACCCGAACTGCCCGACGTGACGCTCGTGATCGAGTCGGGATGGCGCTGGGTCATCGAGCCCTACCCAGTTCGCAACGTCGACGAACTGCCTGACGGGTCGCTGCGCGTTCGGCTCGTCGTCACCAATCGACGCTGGCTCGAACGCCTGCTGGTCCGTTTGGGCACACACGCTCGGGTCGAGACTCCGCTCGACCGAAGGGCCGTGGGCAAGGACATCGCCGAGGTGATGTTGATTCGCTACCGCATGACGTAGCGCATCAGATCGGCTTCGGTGGATGCACCGAGAGCGTCGAGCAGATGCGGTAGTACACCGGCGGTTGCACGTGCGTCGTGCAAGGCGTGGTGGGCGCGCGGGAAGGGCACGCCGAATTCCTCGCACAGAGACGTGAGCTTGTGACTGCGCTGGGCGGTGCCGTCCCGACGCCGCGACAGCGCGAGAGTGCACAGCGATCCGATCCATGAGTACTCCACGCCGTGACGGCGGCCGGCGGCGCGCAGGAAGCCCATGTCGAACGCGGCATTGTGGGCCACGACCACGCAGCCAGAGGTGAGTTCGGCCACCCGACGCACCGCCCACTTCTCGGAGTGCGCGACGACTACCTGGCGACGGGTGATGCCGTGGATGTGCGTCGGGCCGAGCGAGTCGGTGAATCGGCGGCGCGGTCGAACGTATGACGACCATTCGCGCGATGGTGTACCTGGAGAGTCGAGGAAGACGATGGCGACTTGGAGGATCGCGTCGTGTTCGACGTCGAGGCCGCTCGTCTCGAGATCGAGGACGGCCAGGCGAGTCACGCTCGGTGACCCGGGGGAGTGGATCAGACCACGGCGCGCTGGCTGCGGGCGCGCACTCCGATGGGAGCGGCCACAGTGAAGCCAGCGAGGTGACGCTCTTCTTCGGACTCGCCGCCCCAGAAGCCGTACTCGCGATTGTCGCGAGCGAAGCTCTGGCAATCGGTGCTCACCGGACAGGTGCGGCACAACAAACGAGCCTGGGCCTCACGACGCACACGAGCCTGCGGCCGTTCGGCCTTGGGGGGGAAGAACAGATGAGTGCGCCCCTTGCACACCGCGTCGTCCATCCAGTTGATGGACGGAGTGATCTCCAGGATCAGGGACTCGAGTGCCGACATGGTGGCCGTCCTAACGGAGGGGAGGTGTGGGGGTGGAGGGATTGGTGTTAAGAAAGGGGCGGCGGGGGCCGGAGGGGGAGGACCCCGCCGCACGCATTTAACACTAAAACTGAAAATGCCCGAGGTCAAGAACTTCTTGAAAAATCTTGGTGCGGCGGGCTGGTTAGGAAAAGCCCCAGGTCAGAGCAGTTCGGCGGCCAACGAGGCCACTTCGGAACGCTCGCACGACGTCAACGTGACGTGCCCGAAACAGCGCTGACCTCGGAACGCGCCGATCAGAACGGCCAGGGCGTTGTTGGATTCGCCCAGGTAAGGGGCATCGATCTGGCTGGTATCGCCGGTGAACACCACCTTGGTGCCCTCACCGATGCGCGTGAGGATCGTCTTGAGCGTGGTGGGTTCGAGGTTCTGCGCCTCGTCGACCACGACGATCTGGCGATGCAGTGAGCGTCCGCGCAAGAACGTGACCGACTCGAGCGTGAGTTGGTTGCGCGCGGTCAGCTCGTCGATCATCGAACGTGCTTCGCGGTTCGACCGTTGATCGGAGAGCGCGACGATCGCGTCGTGAATGGCCGACATCCACGGGTCGAGTTTCTCGTCGAGTCCACCCGGGAGATAGCCGACATCGGCGCGGCCGACCGGAACGAGCGGGCGATACACCGCCAACTTCTCGTAGCGGCGATCTTCCACGACTTGTTCGAGTCCGGCCGCGATGGCCAACACGGTCTTGCCGGTGCCGGCGCGACCATCGAGAGCGATGACGCTCACGTCGGGGTCGAGCAGAAGTTCGAGGGCGAACCGTTGCTCTTTCGAGCGGGCGCGGAGCCCCCAGGCTTCGGGGGACGACGGCGCGATGAGGCGCACGTCACCGTCGAGGCACCGGGTCAGCGCTGACTGGCTGCCAGCGCGGAGGATCGCGAACGAGTTGTCGACGAGCGTGCCCGGAGCGGCGATGTCGTCGGGTGAGAGCACCTCGCCGTCGTACAAGCGGTCGACGAGATCGGTGGCGCAGTCGACGGTCACGTAGCCGAGCGGACGCGATGACATGGCACGACCGGCGAGTTGGTGCTCGTGCGCGGTGAGGCCGAGGTGCGCCGCCTTGAGACGCAACGCCGCGTCGTTCGACACCATGCGCGTGGGAGTCGTGAGAGCCTGACCGAGTGCCGCACCGATGATGCGATTGTCGGGTTTGGCCGGATCGAGACCGTGCTCGACGAGAAGATGGCGCTGAATTCCGTTGATCTCGATGTGGACCGTGGAACCCTCGCCCACGGGGGCCGGAGAAGCCAGAGAACCCCCTGCTTGCAGGCGAATTTCCTCGAATTGCCGCAAGGCCGCTCGGGCAGCGCGACCCACGTCGTCGGGACGACTCTTGAGTCCGTCCAACTCTTCGATCACGGTGAGAGGCACGACGATGTCGCAACCGGGATACGCGTGCAGACAGTTCGAGTCGGCGATCAGAACCGACGTGTCGAGCACCACACGCGTCGCGGCGGGTGTGTCTGCTTTGGGGTCCGATCGGCGGTGGGAGCTCGCGCCCCGAGTTCTCTTCGTTGACTCGATCCGCACGTCTTCGGCCACCGAATCTCCCTTGTGTCGAGTTGGACAACTGCGGCGCGACGCACCGGCCCGGGCGGGGGAAACCCCGGCCTCCCTAGTGTGTCGCAGAGTCGTGTTGCGGTGGTGGATATGTCGGGAGAAAGCGGTCGCGCTGGTCGACCCGCGCCGATCGCGCCGGCCTCGGCGGATCGGGTCGGCGGCGGTCGTTGCAGTTGCAACAAACAGAAGGCTTGTAAATGCCCGCAGGACCGAATCGAATGTGAGGAAGTTCCACCCGAGAACTGAGCAAGGAAGCGAATGATCACCAACGAGTCGAGGAGCACAGCTGACGAAGTCACTGGTTCCCGCTCAACAGTTTCACTGAGGGCCGCGGCCCCCATGAACTGTCAACACTGAAGCAAGTCCAAACAAGAAAGGGATATCCCCATGGCAGCAAAGAAGAAGGCAGCCAAGAAGGCTCCGGCCAAGAAGAAGGCAGCCAAGAAGGCACCGGCTAAGAAGAAGGCTCCGGCCAAGAAGAAGGCAGCCAAGAAGGCTCCTGCGAAGAAGAAGGCAGCCAAGAAGGCTCCCGCCAAGCGCAAGGCAGCCAAGAAGGCTCCCGCCAAGCGCAAGGCAGCAGCCAAGAAGGCTCCCGCCAAGAAGGCCCCGGCCAAGCGTCGCAAGCGCAAGGCAGCAGCCAAGAAGTAATTCGCCCCGATCACAATCGGGAAAGGAACTGGTCGAGCGGGGGAAACCCCGCTCGACTGCTTTTTCCGGCCGAGTTGGCGACCAGGATGGGCTGATGGCACCGCGACTCGACGATCTGCTCGCCGACCTGGCCGATGAACACCGCGACCTGGATGCGGTCGTGAGCCAGTTGTCCGAGTCGACCTGGCGAGCCCCCACCTTGGCCGAGGGTTGGTCGATTGCCGACCAGATCAGCCACCTCGCCTTCTTCGACGAGCGAGCCGCGATGGCGATGACCGATCCCGACGGGTTCACTCGTGACTTCGAGCAGATGGTCGCGGCGGGTCGTGACGCGTCAGTCGATCGGGCCCGATCGTTGACCCCGGCCGCACTGTTGGCCGACTGGCGAGTCGCGCGCTCGGCTCTCGTGGCTGCTGCGCGAGATGCTGACCCCGCGGTTCGCGTTCCTTGGTACGGGCCGGCGATGTCGCTGCGTTCGTGTGTGACCGCTCGCCTCATGGAGACCTGGGCCCACGGTCAAGACGTGGTCGATGCTCTGGGGGTCGACCGTCCCGGAACGACGCGGCTGCGTCACGTCGCCCACATCGCGGTCAGTGCGCGGGCCTATGCGCTGATGGTCAATCGGTTGACCCCGGACGACCGTGCGGTGTTCGTGGAGTTGACGTCACCCGAGGGTGACGTCTGGGCTTGGGGATCGCCCGATGCCGCCGGCGGATCGGTTCGCGGCTCGGCCCTCGAGTTCTGTCTGGTCGCCATTCAGCGTCGCCATCTCCGAGACACGACACTGCGTGTGGAGGGCGAGTCGGCCATTACGTGGATGTCGGTGGTTCAAGCGTTCGCCGGACCGGCCGGTCGCGGTCGCCAACCCCGAGCCTGACGGCACGGCACAATTCGTATTGGCCGGCGAAGCCGGGTCAGAGGTCGGCGATCTTCTTGAAGATCTCGGCCGCCGGACGGTCGATACGCCGACCCAGATCGGCCAGACGGGTGCGGATGCGCGACGAGAAACGATCGAGGGTGGCTTGATCGACCGCCTTCATGGTGCTCTCGAACTGCGATTCGTGAGCCATGAGTGCGTGCAACTTCACGTCGACGGTCGACGACACGTCCTCACCGTGGTCGGGTTCGTCGGCTTCCCACAAGAGAAGCGCGGACGGACGGTGGTGGGCCAGGCCGTGCTCGCGGAAGAAATGCGGATCGCGCGCGGCGACGATGGCATCGCAGGCGAGCAAACCGGCGTGACGATGATCGGGATGGAGTCGATAGCGCTTCCACGGATCGTGACCGAGCACGACATCGGGCTTCAGGCGTCGGATCTGGCGGGCCACTTCTCCGCGCAAGGTGAGGGTGCTGTCCAGTTCGCCGTCGATCTGATCGAGGAACACGACCTCACCGCGTGAGCCGAGCCGACGGGCCGCCTCACGTTGCTCGTCACGGCGCGCGGCCACGAGCGCGACTTTGTCGGCGTCGGGGTTCCAGGTGCCCTTCGATCCATCGGTGAGCACCAGATGGTGAATGGTGCAGCCGGCGGCCGCCCACTTGGCCAGAGTTCCGCCGCACCCGAACTCGACGTCGTCGGGGTGCGCACCGATGGCGAGCGCAACCGAGGGCGTGGGGAGATCGATGCTCGTGATCGGTGCACCGACCGCGGTGGGCGGTTGACCCGGATCGTTCGCGGACTGGTTCGTGTTCATCGTGTCGTGCTCGTCGTCATCGTGGCTCGGTGGGCTTCCAGTCGGGGAGGACTCGGGCGATGAAGTCTCGCACCGTGTGGAGGTCGTCGTGCGTGTCGATGTCGACGGCCAGGGACGCATCATCGATCTCGATCACCGGCAGTCCGAGGCGCTCGGCCTGAGCGCGGTGGGCCTCGAGCGAGCCGGGCCCGTACATGAATTCCCACTGGGCGAAGGCGGTTCGAGTGAGTGCGAGCACGTTGGTGCCGTCGCGACGCCGGTCGGTCGCGACCAATATGCGGTCGCCTCCATCCGATGGCGTGGCGATGGCTGCGCCGATCGCGCGCACGATGTCGGTGGCGAGGGGAAGGTCGGCATGAGCGACCACGATCCAGTCGGCGTCGGTGGACTGCAGAACCGAGTCGCGGGTGGCCGTGAGCGACGGGTTGAGACCGGTGGCGCCGGTCGTCACCACGGTCGCCGCTCGTGAGCGTGCCCACTGCGCCACCGAGTCGTCGTTGCACACGACGATCGTGTCGGCGTCGTTGCGCGGGGCGACGACGATCTCGGCCATGGCCTGCGCCAGGCGCGAGCGCTGGTCGGGTGTGAAGTGGTCGGCCAAGCGCGACTTGCCGTGCTCGAACGAGCGCACCGGAATCACGAGGGCGATGCGGTCGGGCACGTCGGTGAGCCTATGGCCCAGGGTTACGCTGGCTGTCGGGAGGTGCCATGACGACGAACGGCAGTCGAGCCATTCGGGTAGCGGTGATCGGCGCCGGCTCGTGGGGAACCACGGTCGCCAGCATCGTGGCACCAAACACGCCAACGACCCTGTGGGCTCGGCGCACCGATTTGGTGGACACCATGCGCACCACCCGCCGCAACCCGTCGTACCTCGCCGACTTCGAACTCCCGGCTGAACTCGCTTACACCGATTCGTTGAGCGAGTCGTTGAACGGGGCCGACGTGGTGGTGATGGCGGTGCCGTCGCACGGCTTCCGCGACGTGTTGGCCGAAGCGGCGCGTCACGTGCGCCCGTGGGTTCCGGTCGTGAGCCTGTCGAAGGGCCTCGAACGTAGTTCGTTGAAGCGCATGAGCGAAGTGGTGGCCGACGAGTTGCCGGGCCATCCGGTTGCCGTGCTCACCGGACCGAACCTCGCCAAGGAGATCATGGCTGGCCAACCGGCGGCCGCCGTGGTGGCGATCGACGACAAGGTGATCGCCGAAGAGCTTCAGCGCATCTTCACTCGACCGTCGCTCCGGGTGTACACGAACCCCGACGTGGTGGGGTGCGAAGTGGCTGGTGTGGCGAAGAACGTGATCGCCATCGCTTCGGGTATGGCGGCCGGAATGGGATTCGGTGACAACACGCGCGCGACCCTCATCACTCGTGGTCTGGCCGAGATGACACGCCTCGGCATGGCGATGGGGGGCGAGGGGCTCACGTTCGCCGGCCTGGCCGGAATGGGCGACCTCATCGCCACCTGCTCGTCCACACAGAGCCGCAACAACCAAGTGGGTCTGCGCCTCGGTCAGGGTGAATCGATCGACGACATCATCGCGTCGATGACCATGGTGGCCGAGGGTGTGAAGAGTTCGCCGTCGCTGCTCGATCTCGCGCGACGTCACCAGGTGGAGATGCCGATCACCGAGCAGGTGGTGTCGGTGTGCCACGAGGGTCGTTCGGCTCGTGAAGCACTCGGTCACTTGATGGGTCGGCGCCGTCGGAGCGAAATTGGCTAGGTGGTGGCGGCGCTCGCAGAGCGCGTCGATCTCGGGACGACTGACCGGTGTGCTCGGTTCGTCGTGGCGCGCCACGGTCACACCGTGGGGCGACCTCGTGGGCGACGACGCTACGTGGACGGTGCGCTGGTTCGTGGCCGCCGACGATCGCTGGTACCACCCCGAGCGCGAGGTGGCCGTGCGACAGCGTTTGGTGGAAGGCGCCCCGGTGTTCGAGACGCGAGTGCGCGTTCCGGGTGGTGACGTCGTTCAACGCATCTGGTCGGCGTCGGGTGAACGCGGTCGAGATTTCACGATGTTCGAGTTCGAGAACGATTCGCCGATGCCAGTCGTCGTGGCGTTGTCGAACCCGAATCTGGTGAGTGCTCGGGCACTTGTTTCGCAGCCGGCCCGCGGCCTCGACCAAGACGCACCGGTCGTGGTGCCGATTGGCCATCGCACGAGTGTGCGATTGGCTCTGCCTCACCTGATCGACGGCGACTCGTCCTGGCCCGATGGTCTGGCTGATTGGCCAGCAGTGGCCCGCGGGTGGGTTGCCACGGCTGAACGCGCGTCGCGTCTCTCGTTGCCCGACCAAGTCGGGGGTGTGCTGCTCACCGATGCCGTGGCTGCGGCGCGGGCGCAGGCGCTGTTGGTCGACGACGCGTCCCTCGATGCCGCTTCGTGGCTGCTCGTGATGCGCGAGCGGGAGGCGATGAAGCTGGCGGCGAACGACGTGGTCGCAGTCGACGATTTCGACGTGGCGGTTGTCGAGCGAGCCGAGTCGGTGATCGCCGATCTGCGGCGTGGACGCGGAGACGTGACGAGGATGCGGCTGGCTTTGCTCGCCGCCGCACGTTTGCTCGCGAACGACGAGCGGGCGTCGGGCGATCTGGTGGCGGCCGCGGCGCGAGCGCGGCGAGTTCGTGCGTCGTCACTGCCCGAGGTGTTCGGTGTCGTCGAACCAACGTCGTTGCCCGACTGGACGTCGCTCTCTCTAGCTGCCTTCGTCGACGACCGGTTGGCGCGTTGGACCGGCGGCGATGAAGTGACGCTCTTGCCGGACGGTTTGCCCGATTCGTGGTTGGGTTCGGCGTGTGAAGCACACGGCGTGATGGCGACCGATCGGCATCGAGTGTCGTGGGCGATCCGGTGGCACGGTGAGCGCCTGGCGGTCTTGTGGGAAGTCGACGGACCACCTGGATTGGTGTTGCGCAGCGGAGTGGACTCGTCGTGGTCGTCATCGGCGGCGCGGAGCGAAGCCTTGTGGAGCGCTCCGCGCCGCCGACCCACCTCTTTGTCGCTCGGTACCAACCCGTCGTTCAACTGAACTAGAGTTCCAGAATTCTCGAACGGGGGCTCCCATGAAGAAGTTGATCATCGCCAGCACGATCCTGGCGTCGACAGTTGCAGTGTCAGGCGGGAGTTCGGTACAAGCCGCCGCCGCGAATCCCGCATCCGCGACCGTGAACTGCCAGAACGGAACCGGAAACCTCTCATTCGCAGGCCAGGTCGGAGACACATTCGAGATCACCAATTCCTATGGAGGTGGAGCCTGCGACATCATCGGGCTCGCTGGAAAAGCAACACCGAGCGGGCAGGGCTACAGCGCGGGCGCGAACGATGGGTACGTCATGTCGAACGGACAGCCTGCGACCTTCACGATCACTGGTGCGGGAACGTTCACTCTGAGCAGTGGTGGAGGGGCGCTCTACAACGTCTCCGTGGTGATCGGTGGCGGCGGTCCGAGCGGACCGGCGACGGTCGTGAAGGGATCCTTCGATCCCAATGGCGGTGAATGCATCTTCGACGGACAGAAGCAAACGAGCAAGTACAACAGTTTCACGGTCGGCTTTTCCTACGTCCCCGGGGTCGCCGAGTGCACCCGCAAGGGTTACGTGTTCACAGATTGGGTCGTGGGCTCCACATCCAAGAGTGCCGGTCTGCCCGTTCTCATCCAAGAACCCGACATGGTGAAGCGACATTTCGTTGCACAGTCCGGTGACTATGTCGCCCAGTGGCAGAAGGCGACTGCCAGTTTTGATCTGGCTGGAGGGTCATGTCGGATCGACGGCGTCGTTCGAGCAGGATGGTCCGACGTTCTTACCGATGCCCAGGGCAAGAGCCTGTCGACCGGCGACGTAGTGCGTCTGCCCGCCCCGGAAGCCTGCAGCAAAGATGGAGCCAGGCTCGTCGGCTGGACGTCTGCCATCACCGGTGACATCGTCACCGCTTCCGGCGCCACCTACGTTGCCCAATGGGTCGCGAACAATCCCACCATCACGATCACGGGCTATCGGACGACCGTGCAGGGTAAGCCGGGCATCTGCGTGAGCGGAAGTACGACGGGCATTGACGCAGGCAAAACAGTCATTCCGTACTTTAGGTTTCCAGGTGAGACGACATTCACCCAGGGATCCGCACGGCCCGAGGTGCGCTCAGACGGAACTTTCGAGTGGTGTCGTAAGACCGGCAAGAAGTTCTACGCCTACGTCACGAGTGCAGACGGCAGTGTGAGTTCGAACAGAGTCATCATCCCGGCTGCCTGATTCGGCCTTTCAGCCTCCAAGCGCGGCGAGCCGACGACCGATCAGGCTCTCGATCTCCGGATCGGTCGTGGTGCCGTCAGCGCTGATGCGTTCGGCACCCTTGGCGATTTGCACCACCGGCTCCGAGATCACGGTGTTACCCAGTAGGGCGAGGATCCCCGACAACTGCTCGATCATGTGTGAGCCACCGGTACCGCCGGCGCTGCTCACGATGCTGATGGTCTTGCCGCGTAGCGCATGCTGACCGAGCGGCCGCGTGACCCAGTCGATCGCGTTCTTCAGCACACCCGTGGGCCCGAAGTTGTACTCGGGCGCGGCCACGAACAATGCGTCGCACCCCGACACCGCGTCGCGCCACTCGCGCACGATGGCCGGCGGATCCGCTTCGAGATCCTCGTTGTAGAACGGCAAGTCGCCGATTCGGGTCCAATGGGTGATGTCGAGGTCGGCAGGAGCGAGGCGTATGGCCATGCGCACCAAGCCGGTGTTCGACGAGTTGTGACGCAGGCTGCCGGAGATGGCGAGAACGTTTCGGGGCATAGCCGTCGAGTCTGCTGGTCGGCGCGAGACGTCGGCGAATCGATCGTGCCCCCGAACCAGGCGGTGAGGCGGGCAAGATAGAGGTGTGCAAGCCCCCGTGCGTGTCGCCTACACCCTCGAACAGTGTTGGCACCGCGTTCCGGGCGGAACCGCTACCTCGGCATTGCGCACCGCCGTGGCTCTCGACGACATTCCGGGTGTCGAACTCATCGGGGTGGCCGGTCGCCACCGTCGTCCACCCAAACCGGCGTACGTGCCCTCCATTCCCGTGAGCCAACTCGGATACCGCGCGCCGTGGTTGTACGAACTATGGCTGCGCTTGGGATGGCCGCCGGTCGAACGGGCCACCGGACCCGTCGACGTCGTGCATTGCACCGGCCTCATTCCGCCGCCGAGCAAGGCGCCGATGATCGCCACGTTGCACGACGTGGCGTGGCGCCACCGTCCCGATCAGTTCACGCGTCATGGCGTGCGTGTTTTCGAGCGCAGCCTGGCCGAGATTCGTCGTCGCGCCGACCTGGTGCTGTGCCCGTCGATGGCCACCATGCTCGATGCCGAACGCGCCGGCATCGGAGTCGAGCGACTGCGTCTGGTGCCGTGGGGAGTCGAGCGCATCGCGGTGACCGAAGACGACAAGCGGGCCGTGCGCGCGAAGTACTCGTTGCCATCGGAGTTCTTGTTGTTCGTGGGCACCGTCGAGCCGCGCAAGAACCTAAAGCGTTTGGTGGAGGCGATCAGCACCATGCGTTCGCCGCTCCCCTTGGTGGTGGCCGGAGCCATGGGTTGGGGCGAATCCGGAATCGAGAACGCCCACAACGTTCACTTCATCGGATTCGTGGCCGACGGCGATCTGCCGGCTCTGTATTCGTCGGCCCGCGTGTTCTGCTACCCGAGCGAACGTGAAGGTTTCGGCATGCCAGTGCTCGAGGCCATGTCGCAGGGAACACCGGTCGTCACCAGCCAGGGAACCTCCACCGAGGAAGTCGCCGGTGGTGCGGCGGTGCTCGTCGACCCGTTCAGCGTCGACGACATCCGGCGTGGTATCGACGAAGCACTGGCGCGACGCAACGAACTCATCATCTGGGGCCACCGCCAAGCGGCCCGTCGTCAGTGGTCGGAAACCGCTCGTCTCACCGCGGCGGCTTATCGCGAGGTGCTCACGTGACCATCGCGGTCAACTTGCTGTGGTGCGTTCCTGGCGACGTGGGCGGAAGTGAGGAGTACTTGTGTCGACAGCTGGTGGGTCTGGCTGCGCACGAGGTCCGCACCACGGTCTTCGCACCGAAGGGTTTCGCGGCCGCACACCCCGAAGTCGTGGCTGTTCACGACGTGGTGGAAGCCGCGCACGATTGCCGCTCGCGACCGCGTCGCATGCTCACCGAGTCGACCTGGCTTCGCCGCAAGACGCGCGGAGCGTCGTTGGTGCACCACGGAGGCGGAACGCTGCCCGGTCGTTATCGACGTCCGACGGTTCTGACCATTCACGATCTGCAGTACCGGCAGTACCCCGAATACTTCGCGCCCAAGCGACTCACGTATCTGCGCACCGTGATGCCGCGTTCAGCGCGGGCTGCCGATCTCATCACCGTCCCGAGCGACTTCGTGAAGCGAACAGTGGTCGACGCGTACGGCGTCGACCCCGATCGCATCGCCATCGTTCCGCACGGCGTGGACGATTCGCTCTCGCGTGACTTCACACCGGAAGCTGAGTTGCGCACGAAGTTCGACCTCGGTGTCGCGCCGATTCTCGTGTATCCGGCGGCCACTTTCCCGCACAAGGGTCATCGATTCCTCATCGACGTGGCCGATCGCCACTGGTCGCACCTCGGGTATCGGCTCGTCCTCATGGGTGGAGTCGGTAACGCCGAGGAGGCGGTGCGCAGACAATTGGGCGATTCGCGCGTGGCGCGGGCCGTCACCCATGTGGGCCGGGTGTCCGAACGTGATCGCAACGGCCTCATTCGCATGGCTCATGCGTTGGTATTCCCGAGTGAATACGAGGGTTTCGGCGCACCGGTGATCGAAGCGATGCAGATCGGCATCCCGGTGGTCACCAGTAATCGGGCCTGTCTGCCCGAGGTGGTGGGCGAAGCGGGCATCGTTCTCTCGCTTCAGGAAGATCTGTGGGCGAGTGTTCCCGATGTGGTGCGCTTGCGCCGCACCGAACTGGTGCAGCGTGGCATCGAGCGTGTCGCGCGGTTCAGCACCAGTGCATCGGGGGCCGCTCTGGCCGAGGCCTACGAACGGCTCGGGGTTCGATGAACGACTCCAACTCACAGCCGCTGCGAATCGTCGTGGTGTGCCCGCACTTCGAACCCGATACCGCACCCACCGGTGTGGTGATGACGCGCATCGTGTACGAACTGGCCGCGCTCGGACACCAGGTGCACGTGGTGTCGACGTTGCCGTGGTACGCCAAGCACCGGGTGGAGGAGTCGTGGGCGACCACCACGTGGCGCACTCGCACACAGGTGTGCGAGTGGGGGAGCATCACGCGACTCGATCCATTCGCGGGTTCCGACAAGCGCAACCTCGTGCGTCGCGCGCTCGGCTTCATCGGCTTCTCGGTGACGGCGGCGGTGGCCGGCTGTCGTGTGGCCCGCCGGCAGAAGATCGACGCGGTGTTCGCCATGTCGCCACCGCTCACCTTGGGTCTGACCGGTTGGGTGATCGCCAAGATGCGTCGCGCACGCTTGGTGGTCAACATCCAAGACGTGTTCCCCGACGCCGCCGTCGAGACCGGAGCAATTCGCAATCGCGGGGTCATCGCCGCCGCACGTGTGCTCGAGAAGTGGGTGTACCGGCGGGCCGCAGCAGTCACGGTGTTGTCGGACGATCTGGCCGAGAATCTGCGGGCCAAAGTTCCGACGGCGCGACGCGACACGATCGTGGTCATTCCGAACTTCGTCGACACCGACGCGATCGTTCCGCTCGATCGCCTCACCGACTATCGCCGCGAACTCGGCATCGACGATCGACCAGTGGTGATGTACGCGGGCAACGTGGGCTTCTCGCAGTCACTCCCGTTGCTGCTCGCGGCGGCTCGACGCCGTCCCGACGTGTGGTTCGTGGTCAATGGCGAAGGCTCGGCTCGCTACTCGCTCGAAGAATCGGCCCGCGATCTCGCCAACGTGCGCTTCGCTGACTATCAGCCGGCTGCGCGGCTTCCCGAGGTGCTCGCCACCGCGGATCTCCACGTGATTCCCCTGAAGCGCGGACTCGGTCGGGTGAGCGTGCCGTCGAAGACGTACTCGATCATGGCGGCCGGTCGTCCGGCGTTGGCTGCGATCGATCCCGACACCGAGGTTCCGCGACTCCTGGCCCGATCGGGCGGTGGAGTCAGCGTCGACCCCGATGACGAGGACGCCTTCTGCGTCACCCTCAGCGAATTGGTCGATCATCCCGAGCGTCTTGTCGACATGGGTCACAAAGCGCGGGCGCACGTGCTGGGCAACGTCTCGCCACGCGCGGTGGGAGAGGCCTACGCCACGGTCCTTGCCCGCCGCGCGTGACCTGCGCGCCTGACCCGATGACCCTCTGAACGAGGGTTCGCCCAGGTAGCCTCGCTTCCTCGTGGGTCCGAACGCCAAGTCATCCGGTCGCAATTCGGCGTCGCGCGTCGCGCGTCTCGCCGCCAAGGGCAAGGGAAAGAAGGTCCGCTTCAAGGGCGGCACGCTTTTCCCAGCCATCGTCGTCGGCGTGGCCATCGTCGGTGCGGCCCTCATCGTCTACTCGCGTGCGTCCATCCCCGATCGCAATACCCCGCCCACGGTCAACGATCACTGGCACGCCTCGTACGGTTTCTACGCCTGCGACACCTGGTTGCCCGATCTCCAGGGCAACAAGGAAGAACTCGACACCGCTGGACAGCTGGCCAACGACAAGTTCCGTCGTACCGGCATTCATAGCCACGACGACGGCGTCATGCACTGGCACCCCTACACCTCGGCCGCTACCGGTCGTAACGCCAAGTTGGGTGTGTTCCTCGACGTGTACGGCGTGAAGGTCTCCGACACCAAGATCGAGTTCCCCGACGATCAGGGTGGTGCGGTGTACGAAGAGGGCGAGACGAAGTGCATCGACAAGGACGGCAAGTCGGTCGATGGTGAAGTCGTGGTCTACGCCTACGAGTCGTACGACAACGCCAACGACTTCTCCACCTTCATCACCAACTTCGACGACATCCGTTTGACGCAGGACAGCATGGCGTTCACCATCGCGTTCGTCCCTGCAGGCACGGTGCCCGGCCTCCCGCCGTCGGCGGCGCAGTTGCCCGAATTGGGCGCGGTCGACTCTGGTGCGGCTCCGCCCACGTCGGCCCCCGCCGTCCCTGGAGACAGCGCCGTCGACGTGACGACTGATGTCTCCACCACGGTGGCTGGTCCGGCTGCTCCGAGCACCACGGTCGCGTCGGCGACGACCGCGACGACGACGGCTCCGGCCCCCACCACAACTGGCGGCTGATGCGCGCAGTGGTGTTGGTCGGCGGGTTCGGAACCCGTCTGCGACCACTCACGTTCAGCACGCCCAAGCCCATGCTCCCGGTCGGACATCGTCCGATCATCGAGAACCTGGTGCGGATGCTCGCTCCGGCTGGCGTCGACGAAGTCGTGTTGGCTCTCGGCTTCAAACCCGAGCCGTTCATGGCCGCCTTTCCCGACGGCACCTGCGCGGGTGTGCGCTTGCATTACGCGGTCGAACCCGAACCGCTCGACACCGGTGGTGCGATCCGCTTCGCGGCCGAACACGCCGGTGTCGACGACACCTTCGTGGTGGTCAATGGTGACGTGCTCACCGATCTCGACGTGGCCGCATTGCTCGCCTTCCACCGTCGCTGCGGCGCCGAGGCCACGTTGCACCTCACTCCCGTCGACGATCCGTCCTCGTTCGGAGTCGTCGACGTCGACGGGACCGGACTCGTGTCGCGATTCGTCGAGAAACCAGCGCCCGGCACGGCCCCGAGCAACCTCATCAACGCTGGTACTTACGTGTTCGAACCGTCGGTGCTGGAGCGCATCCCGACGGGGCGAAAGGTGTCCATCGAGCGCGAAACCTTCCCGCAGATCGTGGCCGACGGGCGACTGTACGCGATGGCCACCGACGACTACTGGGTCGACACGGGTCGTCCTTCGTTGTACCGACAGGCCAATCTCGACATGCTCGACGGGCGACGTCGACTGCTCTCGTGTGTCGCCGTCGAACCGGGGGCGACTGTCGATCCCTCGGCGCACATCGAGCATTCGCTCGTGGCCGAGGGTGCTCGCGTCGACGCCGACGCGACGGTGATCGGTTCGGTGATTCTCCCCGGTGCTGTGATTCATCGAGGTGCCGAAGTGGTCGACAGCATCGTGATGGGGGATGTCGGCGAGAACGCATCGTTGCGCGACTCGGTCATCGGCGCCCAAGGAAGCGTCGCGGCGGGCGCAGCGCTGAGCAACGCTCTCGTTCCCGATCCGTCGGCGGCCTGACGTGCCCCGCAAACCGACCGTCGTCGCGCCGTCGTCGGCGGTTGTGATCGGCGGGGCCGGATTCATCGGGTCGCATCTGGTCGATCGTTTGCTCGTCGACGACGTGGCCGTCGACGTGGTGGACGACTTCACCACCGGATCATTGGCGAATCTGGCCGAGGCCCGCGCGCGGGGCGGACGACTGTCGATCCAGCAGCTCGATGCAGCCGCGCCCGAGTTGTCCACACTGCTCGAACGTCGGGCCCCTGAAGTTCTGTATCTCGTGCGCGGGCTCGGATCCGATGCGCGCCATCCATTGCTCTCGGTGGAGGCGTTGGCGGTTCTGGTCGCGTGCCTCGAAGCGGTTCGCTCGGTATCGCCCACGTCGAAAGTTGTGACAGTCCTTCCGGCTAGTCAGGTCTACGGCGAGATTGCCTTGCGCGACCTACCGGTGCGTGAAGACCACGAACGCGCGCCGGGCACCGTGAGCGGAATCATCGCCAACTCGATGCTCGACGTCTTGGCCGGATACCGCGATCGTCACGCGGTCGAGTACACGGCGCTGATCATGCCCACGGTGTACGGACCACGGATGCGTCCCGACAGCAACGTGGTGGCGGCGGCGCTGGCGGCCCGCGACAACGGTGCCGAATTCGCCGTTCACGGTGATGGTCGGCAGACACGCGATCTGCTCTGGATCGACGACGCGGTCGACGCGTTGGTCAGAGCCGCCGGTAAGGGCGGCGGACTCGCGCTCAACGTGGGCACGGGTGTGCAGACCACCGTGCGCGACATCTGGCGTTCGGTCGGGTCGGGAACGCCCGCCACCAACGCGCCCAAACGAACGCACCATGTGTCGCGAGTCGCGTTGTCGTCGGCTCGAGCGCGTTTGCATCTCGGCTGGGCGCCGTTCACCACTGTGGACGAAGGCCTGGGCCGCCTTCTCGGTTGACCTCCGGTCAGCGGAACAGGTCTTCGTTGGCCGGGCGCACGATCTCGGAGATCGACGACTCGCGGAACCATTCGGGGTCGCACCCGCGCACCACGGCCACCGGCACTCCATTCGACTTGCCCATCACCAGTTCACCCGCCGATGCGATCTCGTCGGCCACGCACACCTCGGTCACCTGCATCACGCGTCCGAGCGCGTCGGGCGTGCCGCGCAGGTCGACCACCGCGGCGATTCCGGCGACTCCGATGGCCACGTCGGTGAGGCCCTTGCGCCAAGGGCGGCCGAACGTGTCGGACACGATCACACCAACGTTCACACCCAACTTGGCGCGCACGATGTCGCGGATGCGTCGAGCCGACCGGTCGCTGTCGACGGGCAGCAACGCGGCCCATCCGCGTTCGACGTTCGACAGGTCGATGCCGCTGTTGGCGCAGATGAATCCGTGCGTGGTCTCGGTGATGATCAGGTCACCGCGGCGTCGCACGACCCGGACGCCCTCTTGTTCGACGAGAACTTTGTGCGAGAGGGGATCGGTGGGATCGATCTCCACCATGCGACCCTCGGCCTTGGAAACGATTTTCTGGGTGACGACCAGAACGTCGCCGTCGGCGAGCGGACCGTTCGGTTCGGCGCGACACACATCGACGATCACATCACCGAGTTGATCGCCCGGCTTGATCTCGCCGATACCGGTGACGCCCCAGGCGGTGAGTCGGAGTTGGGCCGGATTGCTCATCGGGTCCATCATGCCACCGCACCGATGGTCGTCAGTGCGAGAGCCCGCGCCACGTCGAGTGACGACATGATCGTGTCGGCCACCACACAGCGCACACCTTCGGCCTCCACGCGGGCAACCGCGTCGGCGTCGCGCTGGTCGATCACCAATGTGGAGCAGATGGGCGCGTAGAGACGAGCCACTCCTACTACCGACGCCTCGTGTCCGAGTTCGACCAGCATGCGGTCGGCCGGACCTTTGAGGGCTGCGCCGGCGATGATGGGCGAGATCGCAACGACCGAGTCGCGCCGAGCAGTCAGTGCCGCGTCCACGCCCGAGAGAGCGCGAATCGGCCCGATCGACACGATCGGATTCGAGGGAGCTATGACCACCGCGTCGGCCGAAGCGACCTCGGGCAAGAACGTCGGTATTGCATCAGTCGCGCCGTCGAAGTGCACCGCACGAACCGGTACGCCGTGGCGGCGTTGCACGAAGTACTCCTGGAACGAGACCCGGCGCTCCGACCCATCACCGTCGACGATGTCGACGAGTGTGGCCACTGGCTGGTCGCACATCGGGACGACACGCAGCGAGAGTTCCCACGCGCGGCGGATCTCGTCGGTGACCGCACTGAGCGTCGCACCTTCACGAAGACGGGCCGTGCGGTACAAGTGAGTGGCTAGGTCACGATCGCCGAGGTTGAACCAGGTGTTGGCTGCGCTCGAACCGTCTGGTCGAACGCTCGCATAACGACCGATCGACTCCATCACGCGCCACGACTCGTCCCCGAGTCCCCAGCCGCGCTCGGTGTCGATCGCGCCCGACACGGTGTAGGTGACGGTGTCGAGATCGGGCGATACCCACAGACCATTGATCCAGCCGTCGTCGCCGGTGTTGACGACTGCGGTGATGGAGCGGGGATCGACCGCAGCCGCCAGGCCGCGCAGGAACCGCGCCGCACCCACCCCGCCGGCGATCACCGTGTACTTCGACGTCACGGTGCCATTCTCACGGTCGAACCGCATCGGCGACGACTCGGCGGTAGAGCGCGAGCATGTGAGTCGCCGTGTTCGCCCATGTGAACGAACCGACCCGAAGTCGACCGGCCGAAATCAGTCGCGTGCGATCGGTGTCGTCGGTGACGGCTCGCGTGATCGCGGCTGCGAGCACGTCGGTGTCGCGGGCGTCCACCAACAGAGCGGCGTCGCCGGCCACTTCGGGAATCGAACCGGCAGTACTCGCCACCACCGGAACCTCGGCGGAGAACGCCTCGAGGATCGGGAATCCGAAACCCTCGTCGAGGGACGGATACGCGAGCACTCGAGCGTTGTGAACGAGCCACGATGCATCGCCGTCATCGACGCGTCCGGTGACCACGACTCGCGAGCGAAGTTCGGGGTCGAGTTCGGCCAGAGCCGAGTCGAGCGCGGGACGGTCGTTGCCGTCGCCGCCGGCGATCACGAGGCAGGTGTCAGTGATGTTCGCCGAGGCGAATGCTCGTACGAGGTGCGGCAGGTTCTTGCGAATTTCGATGGTTCCCATCGCAAGAACGAATGGCCGGGATCCGACGAGTTCGCCGAGCCGTGAACTGGGTACGGCAGGCGGCGAGGGGAGTGGTGTCGATCCGAGGTGGATCACCTCGATGTCGGCATCCGGGAAATGTGCGCGCAGTCGTTCGGCGGTGGCGCGCGAAGAGGCGTGAACCACTGCACCGGTGGCGATGTTGCGACGAAGAACGCGCATGGCCAATCGAACATCGGCGTGAACGAGGTCGGGGTGATCGAGCGCCCAGCAGTCGTAGACGCTCACGATGCGGGGCAACGAAGACGGTGGAACTACGTAGTTGGTCCCGTGAACGAGGTCGGCGCCTCGCACGAAGCGGTCGGCGCGGGGTCGATCGAACGTCGCCCACGCGCGCAACGCCAACGACGCGGGTAGAGCGAGTCGACGGGTTCCGGGGTGGAGTTGGGCTCGATAACTCACCACGTAGGGCAGGACGGCGACGTCGTGGTGCGCCAGTGCGTCGAGTAGTCCGGCGGTGGCGCGGGCGATCCCGGTGGCCGGTCCGTGCAAGGGCCCGGTGTCGCAGGCAACGGTCAGCACGAATCGAGTGTATGGGCGCGACGAGGATCGGGGTCCGCGCGGCGGTCTCCGTAGACTGTTGGCACGCTCATGTCGTGGGCGCCCAAGGAGTCTCATGCGTCGCGCCCTCATCACCGGAGTCACTGGCCAGGACGGTCAACACTTGGCTCAGCTCCTACACGAGAAGGGCTACCAAGTCTTCGGCGTCGTCAAGGGGCAGAACAACCCAAAGCTCGAGATGATGCGCGACGAGTTTCCGTTCGTCGAGATCGTTCCCGGCGACCTGGCCGATCTGCCCTCGCTCGTGAAGGCCCTCGAAGTGGCACAGCCGCACGAGGTCTACAACCTGGCCGCCATCTCCTTCGTGGCGCTGTCGTGGAACCAGGCCGAACTCACGTCCAATCTCACCGGCACCGGTGTTCTGCGCATGCTCGAAGCCGTCCGCATGGTCGGTGGTGCCCAGAACAACACCATTCGCTTCTACCAGGCCTCGTCATCCGAGATGTTCGGCAAGGTGCGTGAGATCCCGCAATCCGAGATGACGCCGTTCCATCCACGTTCTCCCTACGGATGCGCCAAGGTGTTCGGACATCACATCACCGTCAACTATCGCGAGAGCTACGGCCTCTACGCCTGCTCGGGCATTCTCTTCAATCACGAGGGTCCGCGTCGTGGCGTCGAGTTCGTCACGCGCAAGGTCACCAACGCGGCGGCCCGCATCAAGCTGGGGCTTCAGGACGAGGTGGTCATGGGCAACCTCGACGCCAAGCGCGATTGGGGTTACGCCGGCGACTACGTGAAGGCGATGTGGCTCATGCTCCAGCAGGACGAGCCCGACGATTACGTGATCGCCACGGGCGAGACGCACACCATCGAAGAACTCGTCGAGCGCGCCTTCGCCGAAGTCGGAATCTCCGACTGGAACAAGTACGTGCGGCAGGATCCCAAGTTCTTCCGTCCGGCCGAGGTCGACCTTCTCATCGGTGACGCCACCAAGGCCCGTGAGAAGTTGGGTTGGAAGCCTGAAGTGTCATTCCCCGAACTCGTGAAGATGATGGTGGCGCACGACCTCAAGCGTGAGGCCGTGCGAGCGGGTCTGCCTGTTCCGTCCTGAGTCGAGCGAATCGAGCGGCGTTGCCGCCGCGAAGAATGTCAGCCCTCGATCGGGTTGCCGATGAACGCTTCGAAAGCCGAGTCGCGATCGGGCTGGGCGCCGTCCTTCAGCAGGTCGCGCAACGACCACGCGAAGTAGATGAGGGCCGCGACCGAACTCGCGACGAGACCGATTTCGACGCGCAGGTACAGATCGTCTGACGACAACCACGCGCACAGCAAGAAGACGATCATCGACGAAAGCCACCCGATGCCCACGCGGGCGTGGCCGTGCAGGGCGATCACGGCCTGGGCCGTGGCCAACGCGACCATGTACACCGCGCTACCGAGGGCGAGCAGGGTGAGAGTGCTTCGGTCGAGTCCGCCGTCGTACACCACGTCGAGGACGGCCGGACCGAACGCGAACGAGGCCACGGTGCCGAACAGTCCGACACTCACGACGACGAGCATCAAGCGACGGAATCCGGCGCGGAACTCCTCGAGATCGTTCTGGGCCGCGAGTCGAGCCAAACGAGGCAAGAGGGCGGCTTGTACGGCCTGGAACAAGAAGAGTGGGACGCGCGCGAGCAGCACACCGTTTCCGAAACGGGTGACCTTCTCGGCTTCGTCGTTGGCGGCCAACACGTCGATGGCGATCGGACCGGCGTTCACCAATCCGGCGCCCATCACCGAGCCGAGGAGAAGCCAGCCGAGATTGGGCGTGACTTCGCTCCACGGAGCCTCCGGGCCGGGGCTCGTCACGAGTTGGCGACGCGCCCACACGATCAGAACACCCGACAAGGGTGACAACGCCACGAGAAGCGCGTAGGCGCCCACGTTGGTGACGTCGAGTTGCCACAGGATCACGCAGCCGACGACGCGAACGAAACCGTCGGCTCCCATCACGATGCCGTACGCGGCGAAGCGACCCTCGCCCGAGCAGATGCCACGAGCGAGGTGGGTGGGCGCATACGACATGAACGCGATGATGAGTGCGGCGGTCACGAGCCCGTAGCCCTCGAAGAACTCGCGGGTCGCGATCGAACTCAGTCCGGCGATCACCGCGATGACGACTGCAGCCATTGCCAGTCCGAGGGGTACGACGCGCATCACGATCGGTCGCCCGCCTCGTCCGAGGGCTCGGCGGTGGGCGAGGGCCCGTCCCATTTCCTGTTCGAGCGGGAGGAAGAAGCCGGGGGCCAGAACGAAAGTGGCGAACCACAGGGCCACGATCGGCTTGAAGTCGTCCTTGCCCAGAGCCTCTTGGCCCACCTTGAAGAAGGCGTAACTCGACAGACCGGCGATCAGCAGACCGATTCCGACGGCGAAGGTGCCCTCCGGAAGCGGCGCGCGGGAGTCTCGTTCAGTCGTCGCCAAGGCTGATCACGCTACCCACCGCAGCCGATCCGTCGAGCGATCACCCCAGCGTGACGGGTCTTTGTTGATGCACATCGTGGGTCGGTGCCACGGTCGAGCGCCCCGGTCGACCCGACCGCAACGAGTAGCCTTCGCCCATCGTGGAGTCGCGGTCCAACCCCTCTGGCGCCCCCGGTGTCGTCGCCACGGTCGTCGTCCACCCTCCGCAGCCTCACCTCGCTGACGTCGCGGCTGCGCTGGCCGCCCAGGACTACCCCAATCTGCAGGTTCTGGTTCTGGTTGCCTCCACACCTGGTCCGTCGGTCGACGACGTCGCCGACGTCGTTCACCAGCATCTGCCCTCTGCGCACGTCCGGGCCGCGGGGGCCGATCTCGGGTACGGGCCCACCGCCAACCAGGTGCTGGGCCTCGTCGAGGGTGACAGCGGATTCTTCCTCCTGATGCACGACGACGTGGCGTTGATGCCCGACGCGGTGTCGCGTCTGGTCGAGGAGATCTTTCGGTCGAACGCGGCCATGGTCGGCCCGAAGATCGTCGACTGGGACGATTCGCGAATTCTGCAGTCGGTGGGTTTCGCGGTCGATCGTTTCGGTGAACTCGACGACGAGCTCGAGCCGCGCGAACTCGACCAAGAACAACATGACGCGATCCGCGACGTGTTCGCACTCTCGTCGGCTTGTCTGCTCGTCCGCGCCGACGTCTTCCGGCAACTGAAGGGATTCGACCCATCGATCCAGTTCCACGGTGAGGGACTCGATCTGTGTTGGCGGGCCCATCTTCTGGGAGGACGAGTCGTCGTCGTTCCCGCAGCAGTCGCTCGCCATCACGGCAGATTCCACGAACGCCGCCCCGATCTCGTCGACGATTTCGAGATCGAACGTCAGCGCGTCATGACCGTGGCGTCACTCACCGGACGTTCGTGGTTGACCGTCCCGACACTCGTGCTCGTCAACGTCGCTGCCGCGATCGCGTCGGTCGTCCGTGGCCGGGGGGCGATAGCGCTGGCCCGTTTCGGCTCGCTGGCATCGCTCGTCACGAGCGCGCCATCCATTCGGCGTCGTCGTCGCCGTATCGCTCAACTGCGGCTCGTTCCGCCGGCTGAAGTTGCCGCGATGCAATCCAGTGGGAGTGTTCGGGTCGCGCGATTCACACGACGTCGCTCCTCGGCTCGGCGGGCGCGCCGTCGAGCCAGCAACGAAAGCCGTTCGCCCGTCACCGTGGTCACGTGGTCGTTGCTGGTCGTCCTCCTTCTTCTCGGTTCTCGCCAACTCTGGACCGCGGGCGTTCGACCGATTGGCGAACTCCTCCCTCTGCCCGAGTCGCCGGTCGACACGTTGCGCTCATACGCGAGCGGATGGTGGGACCGAGGCTTGGGCGGAACGATGGCTCAGCCCAGTGGATTGTTCGCGGTGGGCGTGGCCGGATTGGTCGCCTTCGCACAGATGGCGTGGCTCGGGACCGTCGCCGTGGTGGGGGCGGTCCTCATCGGATGGTTGGGTGTCGCTCGTTTGGTTGCGATCAGTGCCGACCCACGTGCGCGCGCGGCCGGATTGGTCGTGTACGCGGCGGTGCCGTTGCCGTACGCCGCGGTCGCGTCAGGACGATCGTCGGTTCTCGTCGCGTACGCACTCGTTCCGTGGGCTCTGCATTTCGCCCGACGCTTGTCGGGGCTCGGCAGTTCGATCGTCGGCGATCCGGTTCTGCGCCGCAACGACGTGATCGAACATCCGTCGGGGGCGATGCGGGTGTCGCTCATCGCGCGTCTCACTCTGCTCGTCGCCATCGCGTTCGCTTTCAGTCCGGCGGCGTCGCTCGTCATCGTGTTCGCACTGCTCGTGGTCGCTCTCGGGGGAGTGGTCGGCGGTGGCGATCTGCGGTCCTCCGGCTTGATGGCCGCAGCGGTGGTCGTGAGTGCCGTGGGTGCACTGCTTCTCAACGTCCCGTGGTCTCTCCACTACGTGAGTGGTGACGGGTGGTCGCGCCTGGTCGGTGTGGCCGGTGGTGGCTCGGTCCGACTCGATGTCTGGGAGATCCTGCGATTCGGTGTGGGCCCGTCGGCTCTGGGCGGCCTCATCATCGGCACGTACGTTCCTCTCGTCGTGGTGGCGTTCGTGGCGCGACGTTGGCGCTACGTGTGGGCGATACGGGCCGTCTTGTTGGCGGCGGTGTTCCTTGCTCTGGCCAGTGCCGCCAGTCGATCGAGCGGCCCCATCGATCTGCCCGAGGTCGGGGTGCTCCTCGTTCCGGTGGCCGTCTCCCTCGCCCTCGGAGCAACTCTGCTCGTGGCCTCGTTCTCGGTCGATGTTCGCGGCGGTCGCTTCGGATTGCGGCAACCCATCACGCTGCTCGGCCTGTTGGCCATCTCGTCGGCCGTGTTGCCCGTCGTGAGCGTGGCCGTGGATGGTTCATGGGACCAGCCGTCGGCATCCGTCGTCGAACAACTCGACGAACTGCTCGCAGAGCCGTCGAGTTCTGGTGACTATCGCGTCCTCGTGATCGGAGATCCCGACCTGGTGCCCGGTGCCGAGATCTCCTACTCCGATGGTGTCGCGTACTCGGTCACGAGTAACGGCTCGTTCGACATCGGCTCCACCTGGTACTCGCCGTCATCGCTCGAGGAGAGAACCATCGGTGATGTTCTCGATGCGTTGTCGCGGCGAACGACCACGCGCGTCGGACGCCTCATGGCCCCGCTTGGCATTCGGTACGTGGTGATTCCGAAGTTCGACCGCGTCAGATCGACTGCCGATGCTCCGTTGCCCGTTGCCGACGGGCTCGTCTCGTCGTTCGCCGAACAACTCGACTTCACGTCGGTGTACAGCCCGTCGAGTCTGACCGTGTTCGAGAACACCCAATGGATTCCCTTGACCGCTGTTCTCGGGGCCGAGGCGGTGGCGAACAGCGCCGAAGGCGGTGCTGGTTCACTCGTTCGTTCCGACGTTGGGGGTGCTCAACCGATCCTCGAGGGCTCGGCGGCGTGGCGTGAGCGCGCGCAGCAGATCTCCGGTGGTGTCGTTCACCTGGGAGTTCCGTTCGACGACCGTTGGACACTTCGTGTCGACGGACAGTCAGTGGAGGGTCGTGGCTCGTTCGGTTCGGTCATGTCGTTCGATGCGTCAGCCGGCGGCACGGTCTCCCTCGGTTACTCCACGCCCATCACTCGATACCTCTGGATCGCGATCCACATCGGACTCTGGGTCGTGGTGTTCGCAGGAGTCCTTCGACCGGTACGTCGCCGTCGCGGTCGTGCCGAAAGTGTCGAGTCACCTGTCATTTCGTTGTCGTCAGCGGAGAGCGCGTCATGAGTAAACGCCTCGTCGCGCTCGCTTTGGTGGTGCTTTCCGTCTTTGTCGTGGCCAGCACATCGGCCGGTGGTGACGAACGCACGCCTGCGATCTTCGCCGAGTCGTCTCGACCGGGCACACCGCGGATGGCAGTGGGTGACGACGTCGTGAGCGTCACGTGGTTCTGCGGCGGTACCGCTGCTCTCGGAGCGGCCGACAACGGCGAGTACGGCGGCGACGTGATCGCCACCAATCCCAGCGAGACGTCGGCGACCGGTACGGTCACCATCCTCACGATCGATCGCGATCCGGTGGTGGTTCCGTTCTCGATCGAGCCCCGGTCTCAGACGACCGTCGATCTCGACCAGGTCGTGACCGCCAACTATGTGAGTGCCGTCGTCGAAGTCGATCGGGTCGACGTGACCGTCGAGCAGCGATCGCTCCACCCGGCCGGCGACGTGTTGTCGCCCTGCGCGAACACCACGGCGGCCGAGTGGTACGTGGCCGATGGCTTCACGGCATCCGATTCCGACCTCCGGTTGCTGATGTCGAACCCGTATCTCTCGCCGGCCATCGTCGACATCACGATTTCGACAGCGCAGGGTCCACGCTCGCCGAGCGAGTTGCAGGGCTACGTGATTCCACCGCGGTCGTTGCGAGTTCTCAATCTCGAAGAGGCTGGGTTCCGCGACGAGCCGGTCGTGGCGGCCAGTGTCGTGGCGACCAGCGGGCGCATCGTCGTCGCCAAGGATCAGCACTTCCTCGGTAGTGGCCGTCTCGGTCACGTGACGTCGCTCGGCGCCCCCGCTCTCGGTGACGAGTGGTGGTTCGCCGACGGAGAGAAGGGTGAAGGAGTCATCGAACGTTTGGTGATCTTCAATCCCACCGACACCGATGTCGAGGCCGATGTGATCGTTCTAGGTCTCGACGGATCAGCCGGAGTGATCGAGCCGACCACGCTCACGGTGCCGTCGCGTGAAGTGGTGGTGTTCGACACGTCGGCCATCGCCGGATTGCCCGACGGGCGCCACGGTCTTCTCGTGTCCACGTTGTCCGAACCCGCGTTGGTGGTGGAGCGTGTTCTCACGCGACCCACCGGCGAATCGGTGTCAACGTCGGTTCTTCTCGGTGCCGAAGGCAACGCTCTGTCGGAACGTTGGCTGGCCTCGGTCACCCCGACCGTTGCTCTCGAGGGAGCGCTCGTCGTGCTCAACGTCTCGCCCAACGACGCGAGTGTCGATGTGCTGTCGGTGGGTCCGGGTGGAGAGGATCCGATCCCTCAGCTGTCCGACATCACGATTGCGGCCAACGGTTGGCGGTCGATCGATCTCGTGGATGCCGTGAGCCTCGGGCGCCCGATCGTGGTTCGCTCCGATCAACCCATCCTGGTCGAACGTCGAATCGAGCGAAATCAGCGCGGCTCGGGAACCTCGGCAGCCCTCGCATTCCCGGATCCCTCATGACGAGCCTCTTCGTCGCTGTCGCAATCGTGGTCGTGGTCGGAGTCGCGGCGCTGATTCTCCGTCGTCGCCAGCTGGTGGATGTCCCCACTCAGAAAGAGTGGACCGTGCCCGCTCAGATCGATCCGGCCGACCTGCACGGTGGGGGAGAGATCCCATCACCGTCGTGGTCGATCGCCGTGTTCACGTCGGCGAGTTGCCATGTCTGTGCCGACGTCGTCAGCAAGGCCCGCGTCCTCCAGAGCTCACAGGTGAACGTTCTCGAGTTCGAGTACGGCGCTCATCGTTCCCTTCACGACAAGTACCGCATCGACGCGGTCCCGACGCTCGTGGTGGTCGATTCCGAGGGTGTGGTGCGACGACATTTTCTCGGCCCGGTGACCGCAACCGATCTGTGGGCCGCGGTGGCGCAAACGCGCGACCCGGCAACCGGGTCGGATGGCAATACGGCTGGCGACTGCTCTAGTCGGTGAGTGACGGCGTCTGCGGCGCCGACGAGTCGAGACCACGCTGCACGAGTTTGGCGACTTCGGCGCCGTCGATCGTTTCGTGCTCGAGAAGCGCTTCGGCCACGAGGTCGAGGCCCGTGCGGTGTTTGGCGAGGAGTTCCATTGCCCTGGTCTCCTGGCTGCGCAGGATGCGGTTGATCTCCTCGTCGAGAACCCGAGCGGTGTCATCGGAATACTCGCGTCCACTCGACATGAGGTCTTCACCGAGGAATACCTGCTGTTGGCCAGCCCAGGCCATCGGGCCGACCTTGTCGCTCATGCCCCACTCGCGCACCATGCGCCGAGCCAGACCCGTGACGACTTCGAGGTCGTTGGCCGCACCGGTGGTCTGCTGATTGAACACGAGTTCTTCGGCGGCGCGACCACCCAGAGCCATACAGATCCGATCGAGGATGTACTCACGTGAATAGCTGTGGCGCTCTTCCGGCAATGTCTGGGTGACGCCGAGTGCCATACCGCGCGGAAGAATCGTCACCTTGTGAAGCGGGTCGCCGTTCGGGAGCACAGCGGCGAGAACCGCGTGGCCACCTTCGTGATACGCGGTGGTGCGCTTCTCTTCGACCGACAGCACCAATGAGTCGCGGCGTGCGCCCATCATGATGCGGTCGCGAGCCGACTCGAAGTCGATGCGCTCGATTTGCGATGAACCACGACGTACCGCGAAGAGTGCGGATTCGTTCACCAGGTTGGCGAGATCGGCGCCGCTCATCCCGGGGGTTCCCTTCGCCATCACTTCGAGGTCGACGTCGGGGCCCATGCGCTTGTCGCGGCTGTGCACCTTGAGGATGGCCAGACGCTCCTCGTACTCGGGAAGCGGCACGACGATCTGGCGGTCGAAGCGACCGGGGCGCAGCAACGCCGGGTCGAGAATGTCGGGGCGGTTGGTGGCCGCCATGATGACGATGCCCTCGGAGGTCTCGAATCCGTCCATCTCGGCCAACATCTGGTTGAGCGTCTGCTCGCGCTCGTCGTGGCCGCCGCCGAGACCAGCTCCGCGCTTACGGCCGATCGAGTCGATTTCGTCGATGAAGATGATGGCGCGCCCCATCTTGCGTGCCTGCTGGAACAGGTCACGCACGCGGCTGGCGCCGACGCCGACGAACATTTCCATGAAGTCGGAACCGGTGACCGACAAGAAGCCGACTCCGGCTTCACCGGCCACCGCGCGAGCGAACAGCGTCTTACCGGTACCCGGGGGGCCGACCAGCAGGATGCCCTTCGGGACACGGGCCCCGATCTCCTTGAAACGCTCGGGCATGCGCAAGAAGTCGACGACTTCTTTGATCTCGGTCTTCACGCCCTCGTATCCGGCGACGTCAGCGAACGTCGTGGACGGACGATCGGTGGTGTACGCCTTGGCGCGGCTGCGTCCGATGGACATCACATTGCCCATCTGGCCCGACGCCCGACGGTTCATCCACATGAGGAAGCCGATGATGAGGAAGAAGGGGAGCAGCAGCGGAATGAGGCTCACGAACCAGTTCGACTGCGGCGTGTTGGGCTGGAAGTCGACACCTTTGGTGCGCAGCAACTCGCGGTCGACTTCGTTGGGGAAACCCGGAGGTGCGGTGGTGGAGAACTCGCTGCCATCGACGAACGATCCGGTGATGCCGAGCGTGGTGTTGTTGAGTTTCACCTCGTCGACGCGACCGGCCTCCACCTGCGTGACGAACTCTTCGAAGCCGATCTTCTCGCGGTTCGGGCCGGGAAGGAGCTGTGGTCCGAAGATGAGTAGAAGAACGATGGCCAGCAACACCCACGGAGACCATTTGGGCATGGCCGGACGGCCGGACTTGCCGTCGGCGCGACCGTCGCTCTTGCCGTCGCTCTTCGCGTTCGCTTTGTTCGACGACTTGAAGGGACGCGGCCGGCGATCTCCGGAAGGGGGAGGCGGGGGAGGCGGAGTCGGCTCGCTCATGGCGTCATGCTAGGACCGACCCCGACTATCCACCCTGTCGCAGGGCGTCTCCCGTACCGTGTTCGCCATGCGTTCGGACAAGCGTTTGTGCACGCGAAACGGTTGCCGCGAGGAGGCCCGAGTCGCTCTCACTTTTCAGTATGCGAATTCGGTCATCTGGGTCGATCACCTGAGTGACGAACGTCGCCCGCAGGTCTACGAGTTCTGTGAGATCCACTGGAATCGTTTCGCGCCGCCGACGGGTTGGACTCTCGAAGATCGTCGTCGCACGCTCGTTCTGCCTTTCGTTCACCGCCTGGCCGGTTGATCGACTCCGTGCGTCCGGCCACCAACGACGCCCGCTTCTCCGTTGGCGCCGCTGTGGCGGTGTGGGTCGGGGCCTACGTTGCAGCACTCCCTCTCCAGGCGGCGGTGATCGCGGCCTTCGGTCGTGGCGGAGACGACCCCGACACATGGCCGACATCGGTCACGGCGGTCTCGATTCTTTGTCTCTGGATTCCTTTCGTGGTGGGGCTGGTGATCGTCAGCCGTCGGCGGGGTGGGGCATCGATCACTCGTGACTACCGAGTGGGCTTTCGTCCGGTCGACCTCATCGGCCTTCCGATCGGCGTCGTGGCTCAGTTCGTACTCGTGCCACTTCTGTATTGGCCGCTCGCTCAACTGTTTCCCGATGCGTTCGATCCGGACGATGTCGAGCGTCGAGCGAACGAACTCTGGGATCGTGCCTCGGGTGTGTGGATCCTGGTCCTCGTGTTGATCGTCGCGATCGGGGCCCCGCTCATCGAGGAGTTCGTGTACCGAGGTTTGATTCTTCAATCGCTCGAAGGGCGTTTCAACGATGCGATCGCCCTGGTGATGTCGGCGGCCTGGTTCGCGGCGATCCACCTCCAGCCCGTCGAACTCCCCGGCTTGTTCTTGGTGGGCCTCGTTTTCGGACTGTGCTGGCAGCGATCGGGTCGGATCGCGATGCCCATACTGGCGCACATCGGGTTCAATGCCGCGGGGCTTCTGATCGCCAGCCGCTGACCGGCTCTCGGTGGCACAATGAATGACGTGACGGAGGAACGAGTCGGGGCCGTTGACACGGACGAGCCCGCCGAACCAGGCGATGCCGTCGAGAATGTTGCTGTCGAGAGTGTTGATGATGTCGATGCGGTTGACGCCATCCGAACGCGATGGAATCCCTTCCGCGGTTGGAGTCGCGAGCGGCTGGTCGTCTTCTGGGTGCGCGTCGCACTCGTGGGCGTCTCCACCGCTGTGGCGGTCAAGGTCGTCCAACCGTCGCTGATCTTCCGCAACTCCACGCCCACCGGTGGCGACATGGGTGCGCACGTGTGGGGACCGGCCTATCTGCGCGATCACCTGCTGCCGTTCAAGTTGAACGGTTGGAGCATGGATTGGTACTCGGGTTTCCCGATCTACCGCTTTTACATGGTCGTGCCGGCCCTCATGATCGTCCTGCTCGACGTGCTCCTGCCGTACGGCATCGCGTTCAAGATCGTCGCGGTTCTCGGAATCGTCACGCTGCCGGTGTGCTGTTGGGCCTTCGGGCGTCTGGCGCGTTTCGCGTACCCGATCCCGGAGTTGTTCGCCGTGGTCGGCTTGGTGTTCCTGCTCGACGAGAGTTACACGATCTACGGTGGCAACGTCGCGTCGACGATGGCCGGCGAATTCTCGTTCTCGATCTCGTTGTCGTTCGCGATGCTCGCGTTCGGATACTTCGCCAACGGCCTGCAGACCGGTCGCCACCGACTGAAGGCCGCCATCTTCATGGCGCTGGCGGTGCTCTGTCACGGCATCGTTGCCATCTACGTGGCGGTGGGTCTCTTGCTCATGGCGCTGTTGTGGCTCGACCGCCGACGGCTCCGATGGTTCGTCACGACGGTTGGCCTCGGTTCTCTGTTGTCGGCTTTCTGGATCGTGCCGTTCCTTCTGAACCACGCCTACATGACCGACATGAAGTACAAGGGCGAGCCCGGCAACGGCTCTTTCACGTCGTACTGGGGCATGTTCTTCGCCTTGCCGCCGTTCTGGAACGTTTTCTTCCTCACGTTCGCGATCATCGGATTCGTCGCGATGCTCGTGCGTCGGCACACCACCGGAGCCTGGCTGGGCGTGACGGGTCTGGTGTTCACCGCGTTCGTCTACTTGTTCAACGACAGCCTTCCGGTGATCGGCCTGTTGTGGAATCCGCGACTACTGCCGATGCTCAACATGTGCCGGTACCTGCTGGCCGCGATCGGCATCGTGGAGTTGGTCCACGCGATCGTTCGTTTTGCCCAGCACGAGCGACTCAATCGGCGGCTCTCCGTCGTCCGTATCGACGACGACGTGCGCTCGCAACGAGCAATCTTCAAGGCGCGATCACTGACGGCCGTCGGCTGTGCGTTGGCCGCGTTGATCGTCCTGGGATTCCGTTTCCAAGTTCTGCCCGGAGGCAGCATCGTCGATGAGGGTGACGGCGCCGAGTACGCGTGGGGCCCATTCGAGACCGAGGCGAGCGACAAGGGTTTCGTCGACGGATGGGCGCGCTGGAACTTCTCGGGTTACGAGGGTCGATCCGCGTACGGCGAGTATTACGGGATCGTCCAGACCATGAAGACGATCGGAGAAGAGCGCGGATGTGGTCGCGCCCTCTGGGAGAACTACGGCGACAACGACAAGTACGGCACCACGATGGCGTTGATGCTGCTGCCTTTCTGGACCGACGGTTGCATCGGATCGAGCGAGGGCTTGTTCTTCGAAGCGGCCGGCACGACCCCGTACCACTTCCTCGCCGCCGGCGCGATGTCGAAACAAAGCTCGAACCCGGTGCGCGAACTGCGCTACGTCAACAACGACGCGTCGATCGGCATCGACTACCTACGTGCCCTCGGAATTCGCTACTACCTGGCGGTCACTCCCGAAGCTCAGCGGGAAGCGGCCGAACTCGTGGCGAACGATGGTGGACTCGTCGAGATCGCGTCGTCGGGTCCGTGGAAGATGTTCGAAGTGACCGAGTCCGACATCGTCGTGCCGCTCGATACCGAACCCGTGGTCGTGAATGGACGCGGTGGTGATCAGCGCGAACGGTGGCTCGAAATCGGAACGAGTTGGCTGCAGAACCGTGCCGAATGGCCCACGCTCCCCGTCGACGACGGACCCGATTCGTGGCAGCGCACCGATGTCGAGATCGATCTGTCGCGACGTGATGGCGAACCTGGCTCCGATTCACGCAAGGTCGACATCGTCACACCGACCGAATCGATCGATGGGGTTCCTCTCCCGGACGTCTTGGTGACGAATGTGGTGATCGGTGATGAATCGGTCGATTTCGAGGTCGATCGCACCGGTGTTCCTGTGCTGGTGCGTGTGAGCTACTTCCCCAACTGGAAGGTGTCCGGTGGCGAGGGTCCGTATCGCGTGGCGCCGAACATGATGGTCGTGATTCCGACGGAGAACCAGGTGAGCCTGGATTTCCGTGCCGGTTGGATCGACCGATTCGCGTATTTCCTCACACTGGTAGGCATCGTGCTCGTCTTCGTGATCGCTCGCCAGAATCGCATTCGACGTCGAAATCAGCACTAGGGCCAGACTCGCCACCGCTAGCGTGGAGAAGCGCTATGTCGGCTTCTGACGCACTCGATGTCATCGTCAAGGCTTACGACATTCGCGGTACCGTCCCCGATCAGTTGGATGCGGAAATTGCGCATGCCCTCGGTGTCGGTTTCGCGCAATTCACCCAGTCGTCGGTGGCGATCGTCGCGCGTGACATGCGACCCTCGGGTCCCGAGCTCGCCGATGCATTCGCCCGCGGTCTCATGGAGCATGGTGTCGATGTCATCGACATCGGTCTGGCGTCCACCGATTTGCTGTACTTCGCTGCCGGCAAACTCGACGCTCCGGGTGCGGTGTTCACCGCCTCCCACAACCCGGCGCAGTACAACGGCGTCAAGTTGTGTCTCTCGGGAGCTCGTCCGGTCGGTGTCGACTCCGGCCTGCTCCAGATCAAGGAGACTGCGCGCAAGGTACTGGATGGCCGCGGGCCAGCACCTTCCGGTCGGGTGGGGCGAACCACCGAGCGCGATTTGTTGTCGGCCTTCGCCGATCACGTGGTGTCATTCGTCGATCCGTCGTCACTTCGCCCGATGCGGGTGGTGGCCGACACCGCCAACGGCATGGGCGGCCTCGTGGTGCCGGCAGTCTTCGAGCGACTGCCGCGCCTCGAGCTCGAGGTGATGTACCCCGAGCTCGACGGGACGTTCCCCAATCACCCGGCCGATCCCTTGCAGTCGGCCAATCAACGCGATCTGCAGGCCCGAGTGGTGGCCGGCGGATTCGACATCGGTCTGGCCTTCGATGGCGACGCCGACCGCGTGTTCGTGGTCGACGAACAGGGGAGAGGCCTCTCGGGCTCGACCACCACGGCCATCCTGGCGTCGCGCATGCTCGCCAAGCACCCCGGGGCGACCGTCTTGCACAATCTCATCTGCAGCCGGTCGGTTCCCGAAGTGGTGCGTGAGTGTGGTGGTACTCCCGTTCGCACGAAGGTGGGTCACTCGTTCATCAAGCAGATGATGGCCGAGACCGGAGCAGTGTTCGGTGGCGAGCATTCGGCGCACTACTACTTCGCCGACAACTATCGCGCCGACAGTGGTCTCATCGCCACCATGCTCGTCCTCGAAGCGCTGTCCGAATCGAACGATGTCTTGTCCGACCTCCGCAAGCCTTTCGAGCGGTATTCGTCGAGCGGAGAGATCAACACGCAAGTCGCCGACACCTCGGCGGTTCTCGATGCGGTGTCCGCTCACTACCAGGGCCGCGAACAGGATCGCCTCGACGGCCTCACCGTCGACTGCGGCCCGTGGTGGTTCAATCTGCGTCCGTCCAACACCGAGCCTCTGCTGCGCCTCAACCTCGAAGCCCCCACCCGGGACGAGTGCGACGATCATGTCGCCGAAGTCCTGGCCCTCATCACCGCCGTCTGACCCGACCGGCATCACCCGAAGGGAGTCCCCATGTCACTCGATCCGGATCTCGTGAGCGTTCTCGCCTGCCCGATCGACCACGGGCAGTTGTTCGTGTTCGACGACGAGAATTGCATCTACAACCCTCGTCTCAAGCGGCGCTACGCCATTCGAGAAGGCATCGCGGTCATGCTCGTCGACGAGTCGGAAGTCGTGTCCGACGCCGAACACGAGCGCTTGGCCGGTCGAATCGCGCGTGGCGAAGCCCGCGCCACCGGGTCGGCCGCCGCCTGAGGATCGATCACCGGCTCGTCGCCGGTGATTACACTCGCATCGTCTCATCGGGCTGATGTGAGCGGTGCCAGCAGGCCCCGGCCCGAGGTGACGCGAACCTTTCGCGTCCCCGAACGACTCCATCAACTGTTTTCCGAAAGAGGTTCACCCATGTCTCTCGCTGCTCGCAAGGACTATCGCGTCGCCGACGTCTCGATGGCGCCGTTCGGTCGCAAGGAAATCCATCTCGCCGAACACGAGATGCCCGGTCTGCGCGCTCTGCGTAAGGAGTTCGGCGCATCGAAGCCACTGAAGGGTGCCCGAATCTCCGGTTCGCTGCACATGACGATCCAGACGGCCGTGCTCATCGAAACGCTCGTCGAACTCGGCGCCGAGGTGCGCTGGGCGTCGTGCAACATTTTCTCCACCCAAGACCACGCGGCTGCCGCCGTGGTGGTGGGCCCGAACGGCACCCCCGACAATCCGCAAGGCGTCCCGGTGTTCGCGTGGAAGGGCGAGACGCTCGAGGAGTATTGGTGGTGCACCGAGCAGATGATGACGTGGCCGGATGGTGACGGTCCGAACATGATTCTCGACGACGGCGGCGATGCCACTCTGCTTCTTCACAAGGGTGTGGAGTACGAGAAGTCGGGCGAAGTTCCCGACCCGACCACGGCCTCGAACGCCGAACTGGCGATCGTGCTCGGATTGTTGCAGCGTGGCCTGAAGCAGGACCCCACCAAGTGGACACGCATGGCCAAGGGCATCCGCGGTGTCACCGAGGAGACCACCACCGGCGTGATGCGCCTCTACAAGATGCACGAGCGTGGCGAATTGCTTTTCCCGGCCATCAACGTGAACGACTCGGTCACCAAGTCGAAGTTCGACAACCTGTACGGATGTCGTCACTCGCTCGTCGATGCGATCTGCCGCGCGACCGACGTGATGTTGGCTGGCAAGGTCGCGGTGGTGTGTGGCTACGGTGACGTGGGCAAGGGATGTGCTCAGGCTTTGAGTGGTCAGGGTGCTCGCGTGATCGTCACCGAGATCGATCCGATCAACGCACTTCAGGCCGCGATGGAGGGTTACCAGGTCACGACCCTCGATGAGGTGAGCCGTACCGCCGACATCTTCGTGTCGGCCACCGGCAACGACCACATCATCACGGTCGAGCACATGGAGAAGATGAAGCACAACGCGATCGTGTGCAACATCGGCCACTTCGACTCGGAGATCGACATGGCCGGCCTGGCCCGCAGCGGTGCGACCCGTGACGAACTGAAGCCTGGTACCGACCTGTGGTCGTTCCCCGACGGTCATTCCATCATCGTGTTGGCCGAGGGTCGACTGGTGAATCTCGGCTGCGCAACCGGTCATCCGAGTTTCGTGATGTCGTGTTCGTTCTCCAATCAGGTGATCGCGCAGATCGAGTTGTTCAACAACCTGTCGAAGTACCCACTCGGGGTGTACGTGCTGCCGAAGCACCTCGACGAGAAGGTGGCATCACTGCACCTCGATGCGTTGGGAGTGAAGCTCACCAAGTTGACCGACGAGCAGGCCGACTACCTCGGAGTGAACCCGTCGGGACCCTTCAAGCCCGATCACTACCGCTACTGATGCGCGTCTCGTTCCCCGAACGGGTCGTCCGGTGTGTGGCCGGGCTGTTCTTGTTCGGGCTCGGGATCACCTTCTTCATCCGGGCCGAACTCGGACTGGCTCCGTGGGACGTGTTCCACAAAGGTCTGTCCGAGAAGCTCGACGTTCCGATCGGCAACGTCATCATTGGTGTCGGTGTGCTGCTGCTGTTGCTCTGGATTCCCCTGAAACAGAAGCCCGGTTTGGGAACGATCCTGAATGCCATCGAGATCGGACTGGTGGTGAATCTGACCAAACCGATTGTTGGGCATCCCGATCACATCGTGGGCCGACTCGGACTCATGGTCGCGGGTCTACTGATCGTCGCCCTCGGTTCGGCGCTCTACATCGGGGCGGGTCTGGGCCCGGGTCCGCGAGACGGTCTGATGCTCGGACTGTCGGAGCGCGGAATCAGTATTCGACTCGCGCGCACCTGTGTGGAGATCACGGTGCTGATCGCGGGTGTTGCGTTGGGCGGACCGGTCGGTCTCGGAACCATCGCCTTCACGTTCGGGATCGGGCCGTTGGTGCAGAGGTTCCTGCCACGTTTCGACAAGCGGCCGAGTGTGACCGTCGAGGTGAGAAAGCACTGAGGGCCCGGTTGCCCGGGCCCTCAGCATCAGATCAGCGAAGTTCTCGCGCTACGGGCAGACTTCTTTCGTCAACGTCTGCTTGAGCGAACCCGAGAGCTTCCCTTGATCGGTCGCCGTGATCGTCACCGCCGCTCCGGCTTGCTGAGCGTTGAAGGTGACGGTGAAGGCCTGTGAGGTACCCGACAGTTGAACCGTGTCGGACTTCGTGGTCTGACCGTTGACCTGCAACACGACGGTCAGGACCGAACCGGCTGCGTCGGATACCACGAATGAAACGGGTGAACCCTTCGCCGACAGACACTGCGGCCACGACTTGTTCACCGCAGTGTTCAGCGCAACGGTTGGTGCCGTGTTGGCAGCCGACCCAGCGGTCTGGCCGGCAACGGTCGTGGTTGTCTTCGGCGCGGTTGTCGTGGTCGTTGCCTTGGGCGCGGTCGTCGTGGTCGTGCTCTTCGGCGCTGCGGTAGTCGTCGTGGCCGTTGTCGTGGCCGTTGTCGTGTTCTGGCCACATCCACCGGGGTTCGTCACCTTGATGGTCAGGCTCGCGGTCGACTTCGCCTTGCCATCATCGGCTTGGCCATCGATGGTGATGTTGGTGCCGCGATCGCTGTAGTCGACGTTGAACGAGTAGGTGCCCGATCCCGAACCGACCACCTGAGTGCTCTGCGACGGAATCGTGCGGTTTGCGGACGAACCCTTCACGACCACAGCAACCTTGTCGCCGTCGGCGTCATTGACGGTGACGGTCACACTCACCTTGGTCGGCGCCTCGGATCCGGCTTCGATGCACAGACTCTTGGTCGTCAGCGTGATCTTGGGTGGGTTGTTGGTCTTCGACACGGTGGTCGAAGTGGCCGCGGGTGCGGTGGTCGTCGTAGCTCCATCACTCGGCTGGCCCTGATCCTGCGGATCGGCGCAGTCGATCGCCTTCACGAACTCGGTGTCCTGACCGGACTTGCCACTCGAATCGGCGGCGAGTCCGAGGATCTTGTACTCGCCCACGGCATCGGGAACGAATGAGTCGGTGAACGTGGTCGCGTTCTCCTGGTTCGAGCCGTCGCCCTCATCGTTGATCGTGATCTTGTACTCGGTGATCCGCTCGCCCTCGGACGGCACAGCGAACATCACGATCTGAACGGTGTCACCCACGCAGACCGGTCCTTGCACGCGAACGTCGACCTCGATGCTCGATGCCAACGGCACGATGTCGGGATCGGTCGGAGGCGGGCAGTCGTCGAACCACGTCTCGAGTTCGATCGTCGCCCGATACTCGGGTGAGCCGCTCGCGCTCGAGAACCAGCGGCGACCGTGATCCGATTCGGCCGCATCGGAATTCGACCCGACCCAGATCCAACGGATGCCGCTCGAATCAACGTAGACACTGCCCTCGAATTCGGGCGGACACGGGTCGTCGGACGGATCGTCTTCGGGCAAGCACTGCTCGCGGTATCCGGGAATCAGGAGGACGTCACTGGTGCTCTCTCCGAGATCAGAGTGCCACACTCCTTCGGTGACGTAGGTCCAGCGGACTCCGCGATTGTCGATGAACTCGTGGCCGAGTTCGGGCGATGCGCCCGGTTCGACGCATCCCTCGGGATTGCACAAGTCGAGCGCGGCCTTGGTTCCACTCACTTGGTCTTCATTGATCGGGACGATCTCGACTGGACCCGAACCGGGAGTGACCGTGACGGCCTTTTGAGAGCCGTCTCCGTTCTGTTCGGTGGCCTCGGGATTCTGTTCGGGCTGGCCGCTCTCGTCGATCACGAAACTGTTCATCGGGACGCTGAGACCGGGTAGGCACGGGGGAGCGCACAGCTCCATCCAGCCGGGCAGGTCGGCGGACGAGGCCACCTTCTGCGTCTTGTCGTCGGTGTTGACCCATGCTCCTTCGAACCACACCCAGAGCGTCCCGGTGAACGGGTCGATCCAGTGTCCGTTCTCACCCGGCGCGATGTTCAGCGGCGGGCACGGCGGCATGCACAGTTCGCGATACCCGGGGAGGCGTGACGTGACGGTGATGGGGGGAGCCGACGGATCGGTGTTGTTGGTCCAGACATTCGCGGTGGAGTCCCACACCCACACATCGCCGTTCGGGCTTACGAACACGTCGCCCACACGCGGCTGGAAATCCGGACACGGATCCTGGACGACGTCGGGTCCGCATCCCTCGGGTTGATTGGGGAGGTCGGTGGTCGCCACCAGTTCGACGTCGGGTGTGTCGGTGTTGTCCCATCCGTACACGCCACCGGTGTGGTTGTCGAAGAGCCACAGGTTGCCCTCGATGTCGATCCATGTCTGGCCCACGATCGGCTTGGTGGGCGGGCATTCGGGTTGGCCCTCTTCGAAGGGCGGTGCGCATTCGTAGAGGATCACGAGGTCGGCGTACGGAACTCCTTCTTGGAGATCGGGCGTCGTGATCTCGTCCCACACGAGTGCGGTGCCATCGAGCCAGAGTTGCCACTGGCGTCCGTCGGGAGCAGTCCAGATGTCGCCGACGGCGGCCTTCACCGGCGGACACGGTCCGTCGGGTTGGCCGGGCTGCGGGTCACCGCACAACTCGGTCCAGCCCGGCAGATCGTTCATGTCGGTGACCGGGTCGGGTGACGGCGCCGCGGTGACGTTCTTCCACCAGTTCTTGGTGGGATCGAACTGCCACTCGTCGCCGTTGATGTCGAGATAAGGCGTCCAGCCGCCGCCGATGAGGCGCTGCGGACACACCGGGTCGACCTGGCGCTGGCGACCATCGTCGCAGAGGTCGCGCCAGCCGGGAAGGGCCACCACATCGGCGATGGGCTCGGCCGCCGGATCGCTCAGATTGATCCAAGCGCCAACGGCTTGGTCGTAATGCCACACGTCGCCGTTCGGTGCGCCGTAGTCGGTCCATCCGGCCACGAGGAGTTCGGGACAATCGGGCTGGCCGCCACGGGGTTGATCGTTCGGTCCGGGGCAGTCGACGAATGCCCCGTCGAGTTCTTGTGTCGTCTTGTACGTATCGGTCGCTGCGTCGTACCAATGCGCTCCGTGATCGGAGTCGGCCGGATCGTTGTTGCCGTCGACCCATTTCCAGAGCGCTCCGGCGGCATCGACGAACTCGTTGCCCTCGAATTCTTCGGGGCATTCGGAGTCGCCGCCACCGGGCTGATCTCCGGGCTGATCACCGGGCGGAACGTCAGAGCTCGGAGGCTCTTCGGCCGTGGTGATGTCGGGGCTCGAATCGCCCGGCGGTACCGAGTCGTCGGTGGGCGGTTCTTCGCTCGGGGCGAGCAACGGGTTGCCACATGCGCATCGCGCGCGTGGCATGCCCTGATCGTCGATCAGGATCGCGGTTCCGGCCGCGATCACTGCGTCGTACCCGTAGGCCTGATCGTTCTTGAAGCCGAACATCTGCACGTTCAAGTTCTGCAGCGCGTAGACCGGAGTGAGGCTGCGCAGATAGTCGGGAAGTTGTTCGAAGGCGATGCCTTGCACGTCGGCCCAGGCGCGACCGCGGTCCTCGTAGTACGTGAGGAAGCGAATCATCGCTTCGATGTCGCAGATGTTGGTGCCGGTGCCGCCGTAGGTGCGTCCGGCGTACAGACCCGGGGCCGAACCGTCGACGTCTCCCTCCGACAACGCCGAGAGGTCGACGTCGTACTGGGTCAGCTCGAAGGTCGGCGCGAACGAATCGGGTCCGACCACTCCGGCCGGCTGGAACAACGTGCGTCCACCTCCGCTCGAATTCTCGCTGTCCTTGTCGCCGCCGCTGCACGCGGCTCCGATCAACAGAACTCCAGCCATCACCGTGGCCGACCAGATGCGACGCATGGTCCCCCTCGCTCTCTCGGCGGCTGCGGGTCTGTCCCGTCCGGCCGCCCGTCGGAATGTATCAAGCATTAGAACTCCATTCGATTATGGGTCGTCACGAGGCGAGCCCGGCGCTCGCCTCACCGGGCGAGAGGCCGCGTCCGAGGAAACCTGGCACTTTTGTCACGGATTACTGTTCGCCGGTGACTCAGATTTCGACCCCTGACGTGGAAATGGCCCCGACCCTGCGCTTGGACACGCCGTCGGGACCTGTGAGGGGGCTCGTGCGGCCCGATGGGACCGGCGCCTTCCTCGGTCTTCGCTACGCCCGGGCCGACCGGTTCGCCCCGGCGGTTCCCGAGCCCGCCTGGGAAGGGGAGCGTGACGCCACCCACCACGGCCCGATCTGCCCGCAGGCCCCGGGCCTTCTGGAATCCACCATGGGCGCGGCCCTGCCGCCGATGGACGAAGACTGCCTCAGCCTCGGCGTGTTCGTTCCGCCGTCGGTGGTGGCTGGTTCGGCCACGGCCCGACCGGTCCTGGTGTGGATCCACGGCGGGGCGTACGTGAACGGCTCGGGTTCGACACCTTGGTACGACGGGTCGTCGTTGGCGCGTCGTGGCGATGTGGTCGTGGTGTCGATCAACTACCGGCTCGGCGTGTTCGGATTCTTCCGCGACAACAACCTCGGACTCCTCGATCAGATCGAAGCGTTGCGCTGGGCGCAGAAGCACATCGCCTCGTTCGGCGGCGATCCGAACAACGTCACGATCTTCGGAGAGTCGGCCGGCGGATCGAGCGTGGTTGCGCTGATGGCATCACCGCTGTCGGCCGGGCTATTCCACAAGGTGTGGTCGATGAGCCCGTCGATCGGTCAATACCGAAACGCGGAGCGCGGTGACGAACTCGCCGACAAGTTCCTTCAGGCCGCAGGCGTCGCTCACGACGACGAACTGCTCGCTTTGACGAGCGATCAACTCCTCGCCGCGCAGGGAGCACTGGTGGCCGAGAACGGTCGAGCGTTCGATTACTTCGCACCCACCTGGCCGGGTGCCGGGTTGCCGCGAGAGATCGTGAGTGCAGCAGCCGATCATTCGGCACGTCTCGTAGTCGGCACCACGCGTGACGAAAATCGTTTGTTCGGGGCGTTCTCTCCCGATGCGGCGTCGATGGACGACGCCAAGATGCGTAAGTTCTTCGCCGGCATGTTGCCCGACTGCGTCGACGAGGCCATCGGGCTGTATCGCGAACATCGTCCCGGCGAGACCGATGCTCAGTTGGTGATGGCGGCGCAAACCGATGAGGGATTCCGACAGCGTGCAATTCGTTTGGCCGAGAAGCGCGCGAGAGCCGGAACGCCGACGCACATGTATTGGTTCACCTGGGCCAGTCCGGCGTTCGGCGGGGTGCTCGGGTCGTGTCATGCGATCGACATCCCGTTCACGTTCCACAATCTCGATCAGCCCGGCGTGGAGTTGTTCACGGGTGATGGCGCCGATCGGGCGGTGGTGGCCGATCAGGTGGCCGCTCAGGTGTTGTCGTTCGCGACGGACGGGACCGTGGCGTGGTCGCCGTACGACATGGAGAGCCGCCGCACGTGGCGCTTCGACGTGGAGTGCGGCGAGATCGCCGACCCCGAACCCCGACTCCGAACCCTCTGGAGTTCCTGAGGATTCTTGGTGTTCTGGGTGAAGAATTCGCTGGAATCCAGCGAATTCTTCACCCAGAACACCACCGGGATCGGGTGTGCCACACCCCTGTGGTCGGGTGGGGTCATGTTCACCGCCCTGCGCTGCCCGCACTGCCACCACATGTTCCGGGTTCAACCCCACCGCGACCGCGACGCCTGGTCGGGTTCGCTCACCCGACTGTGCCCCGACTGTCGTGGTCTGCCGTCGTCACCGCCGGCGGTCCACAACGCCGCGTTGGTGTACGAAGGCTCCGCGCGTCAGTTGGTGTCCGACCTCAAGTTCCGCGGTCGCCAGTCGGCGGCTCGCGCACTCGCAGCCGAACTCGCTCGGGCCGTTCGTGCCGACGGTCGCACGTTCGACGTCGTCACTTGGGCTCCCACGTCGGCGCCGCGCCGTCGGCGTCGTGGTTTCGATCAGGCCGAGTTGATCGCACGGCTGGTCGCCCGTGATCTTCGTCTGCCGTGCCGGTGTCTGCTCGTGCGCGAGACCGGTCCGTCGCAAACTGGTCGCTCACGCCATGCGCGCCTGAGCGGCCCGACCTTCCGCGCCCGCCCCACGCGCACACCCATGAACGTTCTCGTGATCGACGACGTCGTCACCACCGGCGCCACACTGCGCGCAGCCGCTCATGCCCTCGGTTCGGCCGGTTGGGCCGAGGTCACCACACTCGCGGCTGCCGCCACACCCGATCGGCGTCAGATGCCGGCCAGGTCGCGCACCGTGGCGATCGCACCCGACTGATCGTCTTCCACCAACACGCCGTGCATACCCACCGCACGCGCCGCGTTCACATTCACCAACATGTCGTCGAGGAACGCGGTTCGTTCGGAGGATGCCCCCAAGCGCTCGAGAGCCAGGTGGTAGATCTCGGCATTCGGCTTGCGTAATCCGACTTCGTGACTGTCGACGATGTCGTCGAACAGACTCGGGAAGTCGACGAGGTCCCACCAACGTGAACGCAACT
>Ga0315901_10000469_pt1 | contig 60055 bp, 58 predicted proteins | sample LakEriMetagenome_10_FD_203761 | JGI IMG/M metagenome (GOLD analysis project Ga0315901, IMG submission 203761) | Freshwater fungal communities from buoy surface, Lake Erie, Ohio, United States - Buoy 2 MA116 | ecosystem: Environmental > Aquatic > Freshwater > Lake | place: USA: Lake Erie, Ohio... | reverse complement strand
GGATTGCGGAACCGCAGATCCACGTAGTTGTAGAAGAGGCTCGCACCGGTGCCGAACGGCAGCACGCGCCCCTCATCCGGGAATGGATCAAAACTGTGGTGGTGGCGCTCCACCAGCTCCAGGGGGGTGTGCAGCGCCATCCAGTGGATCAGGTTGGCCAGCTGGCAGAGGCCGCCGCCGATTCCCACCGTCACCCGCCCCTGGGACAGCTGCACCCCCGGCAGGTAGCCGCGCCCGGCGCTGGGCGGCCCCACCCGGCGCCAGAGGGACAGGGTTTCGCCCGGGCGGATCAGCAGGCCCTGGAGCCCGGGAATCGCCAGGCGCAGATTCACCACCTTGTTGTGCTGCAGCTGGGGGTCGGTGCTCCCCAGGCGCCGCAGCAGCAGTGAACGGTGGCGGATGATCCGCACCGGCAGGGGGTCAGCGCGCTGCTGGGCGGCGAAGCGGGTGCCGGTGCGCCAGTCGTGCCATCGGCGGCTCCAGCGCAGCTGGCGGATGCGGGCGGGGCGCAGCAGAGAGCGGCAGCGCTGGATCCATTCCGCACTGCCGCCCATCGATCCGCCTCAGATGAATCCGGCTCAGACCGGAGTGGGTTCCTGCTGGGGAACGCCCCGCAGGGTGAGGTTGATGCGGCCGCGGTTGTCGATCTCGCGCACCCGCACGGTGACCTGATCGCCGACGTTGACCACGTCTTCCACCTTCTCCACCCGCGCTTCGCTGAGCTGGGAGATGTGGATCATGCCCTCCTTGCCGGGGAGGATCTCCACGAAGGCACCGATCGGGATCACCCGGGTGACGGCCCCGCTGAACACCTCACCCTCGCTGACGCGGCGGGTGAGCCCCTCAATGATCCGCTGAGCCTCCTCGGCGGCGGCACCGTCGTGGCTGGCGATCGTGACGATGCCGCCATCCTCGATGTCGATCTTGGTGTTGGTGCGCTCGGTGATGCCCTTGATCGTGCGGCCGCCGGGACCGATCACGGTGCCGATCAGCTCCGGATCGATGCGGAAGCTCAGCAGGCGCGGGGCATGGGGGCTGAGGGTGTCGCGCGGCTTGTCGATCGCCTCGAGCATCTTCTCGAGGATGTGCAGACGGGCGGGGCGGGCCTGGTTGATCGCTTCGGCGACGGTGGTGACCGCCAGACCGGTGATCTTCATGTCCATCTGCAGGGCCGTGATGCCCTTCTCGGTGCCGGCCACCTTGAAGTCCATGTCGCCGAGGAAATCCTCGATGCCCTGGATATCGGTGAGGATGCGAACCTCCTCACCCTCCTTGATCAGGCCCATGGCGGCGCCGCTCACCGGTGCCTTGAGCGGCACGCCGGCATCCATCAGAGCCAGGGTGCTGCCGCAGACCGAGCCCATCGAGGTGGAGCCGTTGGAGCTGAGGCACTCCGAGACCACCCGCAGCACATAGGGGAAGGACTCCTTGCTGGGCAGCACCGGCAGCAGGGCCCGCTCGGCCAGGGCACCGTGGCCGATCTCGCGGCGGCCGGGGGAGCGCATCGGGCGCGTCTCACCGGTGGAGTAGGGGGGGAAGTTGTAGTGGTGCAGGTACGACTTCTCGTTCGAGGGATTGAGATCGTCCATCTCCTGGGCATCGCTGGGGGTGCCGAGGGTGGCGCAGGAGAGCACCTGGGTCAGACCGCGCTGGAACAGACCGGAGCCATGCACGCGCTTCGGCAGCACACCGGCGGCCGCCTGGATCGGCCGCACCTCGTCGAGGTTGCGACCATCGACGCGCTTGCCCTCCTGCAGGATCTGCTGGCGCATCAGCTTCTTGGTGAGGCTCTTGTAGCTGTTGCCCAGGGCCTTGCCGTTGCTGCTCACCGCCACCTTCACGGCGTCGTCGTCCTTGAGGGCGGCGATCTTCTCGGCGGCGGAGGCCTTGATGGCATCAAGCTGCTCATCACGCTCGGCCTTGGTCTTGGCGAACTGCTTGAGCACCTCGCCGATCGCCTTGCCGCATTCCTTCTCGAGGAAGGTGGGCAGGGAAGGATCGTCGCTGCGGCTTTCGGGCTTGACGGGCTCGATGCCGAGATCCTTGAGCAGATTGAGCTGGGCCTTGATCAGTTCGCCCACGGCCTCATAGCCGAAGTCGATCGCCTCGATCACATCCTGCTCGGGAAGCTGATTGGCACCCGCTTCCACCATGATCACGCCCTCCGGCGTGCCGGCCACCACCAGATCGAGGTCGGAGCGCTCGATTTCGCGGTAGCTGGGGTTGAGCACGAAGTCGTCGCCGAGCAGGCCGACGCGCACGGCCGCCATCGGACCATGGAACGGAATCTTGGCCAACAGGGTGGCCAGGGAGGCGCCGGTGACCGCGAGCACATCGGGCGGAACCCGCTCATCGAGCGACAGGCAGGTGGCAACGATCTGCAGGTCGTCGCGCATCCAGCCCGGGAACAGGGGCCGCATCGGCCGATCGATCAGCCGGGCGATCAGGGTGGCGCGCTCGGGGGGGCGGCTCTCACGCCGCATGAAGCTGCCGGGAATGCGGCCAGCGGCGTAGAGGCGCTCTTCGTAATCGCAGATCAGGGGCAGGAAGTCGATGCCCTCGCGGGGGGTGGAACGGGTGGCGGTGACCAGCACCGCCGTGTCGCCGCATTCGACCAGCACCGAGCCCCCGGCCTGGGGGGCGAAACGTCCGGTGGTCAGCCGGATCTCCCGACCATCGAAGGAGATCGACTGCGTCTGTCCTTGCACTGGGCTTTATGTCCTTTTTTGTCTGCTCCATCCTGGCATCCGGCCTCCGCCTGTCGACAGAAGGCGCAGGAAGAGTGCCGAAAGCGCGCAGCCCCAGGCCTGCCATGGGCGCACGCACCAAGGCCGAAGCCGATGTCCGCGGGCTGTGGGGGCCTGCGGCATCGGCTGGATCGGGTCTGGCGACGGGGATCGGAGCAAACCGCCGGCGGAGGACCGCCGGCGCCGCCATCACCAGCTGGACTTGACCACGCCAGGGAGCTCGCCCTTGTGGGCCCGCTCGCGCAGCTGGTTGCGGCAGAGGCCGAAATCGCGGTAGACCCCACGGGGCTTGCCGGTGGCCCAGCAGCGGTTGCGCACCCGGATCGGGGCGCTGTTGCGGGGCAGGTTCTGGATCTTGCGGTGAATCTCCAGGCGCTCCATCGGATCAGCGGCCGCCTCGAAGGCAGCCTTGAGGGCGGCGCGCTTGGCGGCGAAACGCTCCACCAGCTTCCGGCGCTTGACGTCGCGCGCGATCATCGACTTCTTCGCCATGCGGCCAGAGATTCGGGGTACTGGGATCTGGGATCCTACCTGCCAGGTGGCCGCCCCCCGGGCATCGGGGCCGGGCCGGTGCGCGATCAGCGGCTGAGCAGTTGCTGGATCACCGGGAGCTGGCTGGTGTCCTTGACGATCAACACCAGGCTCAGGCCCACCAGAAACACGAAACCCGACTGCAGGAACACCGTCTGGAAGCGTTCGGGGAGGGGGCGCCCCCGCAGGCCCTCGATCAGCAGCAGCACGAACTGGCCGCCGTCGAGCAGGGGCAGCGGCAGGGCGTTGAGCACTGCCAGGTTGATCGAGATCAGCGCGGCGAACAGGAACAGGCTGCCGCCCCCCTGGCGGGCCAGGGAGGCCCCCATCTCGACGATCTTCACCGGCCCGGAGACCTGGCCGGCGGTTTCGCCGAAATGGGTGACCAGACTGACGAAGCCATCGATGGTGCGGCCCAGGAGCTGCAGAAGATCCCGGCTGGCGACCCGGATCGGCTCCAGCGGCCCGCGCGGCGCCCGAAAGCTCTCAGCGCCACTGGGCTGCAGCTGGGCGCCGATGCGACCGATGCCGCCGAGATCGGCGGGGGTGAGGCGCAGGTTGAGGGGGGCGCCACCGCGGTCGGCCACCAGGGCCAGGGTCTGGTCCGGGGCTTGGCGGATGCGCTCCACCAGATCGCTCACGGCCCGCTGACCACCGGCGAGGGCGGTGCCGTCGACGGTGAGGATGCGATCGCCGGACCGCAGGCCGGCCGCGGCCGCCGCCTGGCCGGGCTGCACCCCGGAGACGAGCACACCGGGGGTGGTGCTGAAGCCGTCGGGGATGCCCAGCACCAGCCCCTGGGCCAGCAGCACGGCCCAGGCGAGCAGGAGGTTGGCCAGCACACCGGCGGCGATCACCAGAGCCCGCTGGGGCAGGGGCCGGTTGCGCAGCAAATCCGGGTCGTCCGCCGGCACGGGCGAGTCCTCATCGTCGTCGGGAAAGGCGACATAGCCGCCGAGGGGGATCGCCCGCAGGGCGAACTGGACGCCCCGCACCCGGCGCTGCAGCAGCACGGGGCCGAAGCCGATCGAGAAGCCGCTGACCCGGATGCCCTGCCCGGTGGCGGCCAGAAAATGGCCGGCCTCGTGCACAACGATCAATCCCGTAAGAATTGCCAGCGCAACCAGGACGTCCATTCCACAATTTCGTAGCGTCTGAGCATTCTGGTGGGTGACGCCCGGCGGCCGGAGAACGGCTTTCCGGGGCCCTGGGGGGAGCGGAGGCCGCGGGATGTCCCTGAAACGCCGACTGCATCGACCCGCGGTCGAGCCGACGCGGACGCGGCAAGGGCGACGGGTGGCCCTGGGGCTGCAGCTGCGCTGGCTGGTCGCCGCCCTGCTGCTGGCGCTGATCCCGGTCGCCGCGGACTGGCTGCAGCGCACCCTGCATTCCCTGCGCTACGGCCACACGATCACGGTGCCGGTGGGGGCGATGCCCGGCACCGGCTACCTGCGGCTGGCCGATCGGGTGGGGCTGTCGGATCGGCGCCAGCTGACTCTGCAGCTGGTGGAGATGGATGACCAGCGCGAGGTGATGGAGGGCTTTCTCAAGGGGCGCTTCGGGATCGTGCCGGTGAGCACGGTGGAGGCCCTGCAGATCTGCGAACTCGCCCCCAGGCGCTGCCCGATGGTGGTGCTGATCCTGGAGGAATCGCGGGGGGCCGACAAGGTGGTGGTGCGGCCCTGGGTGGAGGGGCTGGCGGGGTTGCGGGGCCGTCGGGTGGCGGTGATGCCCACCGGACGGAGCCGTTTTCTGCTGGCTCGGGCCCTGGCGACGGTGGGCATGAGCCTGGATGACGTGACACTGGTGCCCACCCCACCCCAGCGCATGCCCCGGCTGCTGCATCAGGGCGAGGTGGAGGGGGCGGCGCTGCCGGTGCCCTGGAGCGAACACGCCACCCGCCTGGGCACCAGCCGGCCGGTGTTCGACAGCAGCCGGATTCCCGGGGAGATCAAGCTGGTGCTGGCGGCCGATCCGGAGCTGCTGCGGACCCAGCCCGAAACGGTGGCCCGCCTGCTGCGGGTCTGGCAGGACGCCCATGCCTGGTCGGTACGCAACCGCGAGCAGGCGGCCACCCTGCTCGGGGAGGCGGCCAAGCTGAGCGCCAGCGGCGAGCTGCGGGCGGAGCTGGGCATCCGCTACCTGCCACTGGAGCAGCAGCTGGCGCTGCTGCGGCCCGGTGGCCCGCTCACCCAGGAGATCGCCTGGCTCGATGAGCTGCTGCACACCATGAATCTGCTCCCCCGCGACACCCGGCTGCCACAGGTGAATGACCGTGCCTTGAAGCGGGCCCTGGCGCTGCGCTGAGCCGACATCCCCGGGGGCGCCGCCGTCCTTCAGGCCGCCGGTTCAAGCCGGTCGCGACCCATGTAGGGCACCAGGGCGGCAGGCAGGCGGACGCTGCCATCGGCCTGCTGGCCGTTCTCCAGCAGGGCGGCCATCGTGCGCCCGATCGCCAGGCCACTGCCGTTGAGGGTGTGCACCAGGCGGGTTCCTTTACCCTCGCGGCAGCGGATCGAGGCGCGCCGGGCCTGGAAGTCGGCGCAGGTGCTGCAGCTGGAGATCTCGCGATAGGCCCCGGCCCCCGCCAGCCACACCTCCAGGTCGTAGGTGCGGGCGGCAGAGAACCCGAGATCACCGGTGCACAGCTCGATGCGGCGGTAGGGCAGCTCGAGGGCTTCGAGCACGGACTCGGCGTCGCGGGTGAGCTGCTCGTGGGCCGCCTCGGAGTCTTCGGGCCGGCAGAACCAGTACAGCTCCACCTTGTTGAACTGGTGCAGGCGGATCAGGCCGCGGGTGTCACGCCCATAGGAACCGGCCTCGCGGCGGAAGCAGGGGGTGTAGGCGCTGTAGCGGATCGGCAGCTGTTCGGCCGGGATGATCTCCTCGCGATGCAGGGAGGTGAGCGGCACCTCGGCAGTGGGCGTGAGCCACAGGTCGTCGTCGGCGCAGCGGAAGCTCTCCTCGGCGAATTTGGGCAGCTGGCCCGAGCCGGTGAGGCTGGCGCTGTTGACCAGGATCGGCGGCAGCACCTCCCGATAGCCACGCCCGGTGTGGAGGTCGAGCATGAAGGCGATCAGGGCCCGCTCGAGCCGGGCGCCGTCACCGAGCAGGGTCACGAAGCGGCTCTGGGCGATGCGTACCGAGCGCTCGGTGTCCACCAGACCGAGCCGCTCGGCGATCTGCCAGTGCTCCTCCAGGGTTTCAGCGGGGCCGGGGCGCCGCGGCTCTCCCCAGCGCTTCACCTCCACGTTGTCAGCTTCGCTGCGCCCTTCCGGCGTCAGAGCCGAGGGCAGGTTGGGCAGGCCGAGCAGCTGCTCGCGCAGGCGCGCCTCGAGAGCCTTCTCCTCCTCCTCAAGACCCGCGACCTGCTGCTTGATGGCATTGCCCCGCTCCCGCAACTCGCGCACCTCCTCTCCATCGGCGGCGGCACCGGCGCGGATGCGCTGGCCCACCTCCTTGCCGATGCGATTGCCCTCGGCCTGGAGGTTGCTGCGCTGCTCTTCGAGGGAGCGCTCCTGCCGGGCGATGGCCTGCAGGCCGGTGAGATCGACCTCGAGGCCCCGACGGGCCAGTTGGGAAGCGATGTGCTCGGGGTCGTCGCGCAGCAGACGCTGGTCCAGCACGGGCTCAGGACAGTTGGGGCGAGCCTACGGGGCAGGCTGCACCCCGGCGGCGCTCAGAGAACCTGAACCACCTCAGCCACCTCGGGGATGGCCTCCCGCAGCTTGCGCTCGATGCCCATCTTGAGGGTCATGGTGCTGCTGGGGCACGACCCGCAGGCCCCCTGCAGACGCACCTTGACGATCGGTCCATCGATTTCCACCACCTCGACGTTGCCGCCATCGGCCATCAGATAGGGGCGCAGCTCATCCAGGGTGCGCTCCACATTCTCGATCGTGAGCGCACGGGGATCGGCGGCGGCGGCGGGGCTTTCGGAGGACATGGAAACGACGGATGGCTGAGCGCATGCTACGGACAGCCGTGCGGGGCCTGGCTGGGCGGGGCGGGCTGATGCCGGAGCCGGGCACGCCGGAGCTGGCCATCAGGAGACGGCGCAACCGGCCGGGGCACCCCAGATCCACAGGCACAGACGCCGGCGGTGACACACGCCACGGCGGGTCACTGACGCCGTCTTTCTAGGATCAGCGGACCTCACCGGGCCTGCGGGCCCGGCCGCCGCCCGGCCACTGCATGACCGACGTTCCCGTTTCGCGGATCCGTAATTTCTGCATCATCGCCCACATCGACCACGGCAAATCGACCCTGGCCGACCGGCTGCTGCAGGAAACCGGAACGGTGGCGGCCCGCGACATGCAGGAGCAGTTCCTCGACAACATGGATCTGGAGCGGGAACGGGGGATCACGATCAAGCTCCAGGCGGCCCGGATGGAATACAAGACGGCCGATGGGGAGACCTACATCCTCAACCTGATCGATACCCCCGGCCACGTTGACTTTTCCTATGAAGTGAGTCGTTCGCTGCAGGCCTGTGAAGGGGCCCTGCTGGTGGTGGATGCCAGCCAGGGGGTGGAGGCGCAGACGCTGGCCAACGTGTATCTCGCCCTGGAGAACGATCTCGAGATCATTCCGGTGCTCAACAAGATCGACCTGCCGGGGGCCGATCCCGAACGCATCAGCGAAGAAATCGAAGCGATCATCGGCCTCGACACCAGCAACGCCATCCCCTGTTCAGCCAAAACCGGCCTCGGCATTCCCGAGATCCTGCAGGCGGTGGTGGAACGGGTGCCGCCGCCGCCCGACCGGGTGGAGGAGCCGCTGCGCGCCCTGATCTTCGACTCCTATTACGACGCCTATCGCGGCGTGATCGTCTATTTCCGGGTGATCAGCGGCACGATCGCCCGCAAGGACAAGGTGCTGCTGATGGCGAGCGGCAAGACCTACGAACTCGATGAAGTGGGGGTGATGGCCCCCGACCAGCGCCAGGTCGAGAGCCTGCATGCCGGCGAAGTGGGTTATCTGGCGGCCTCAATCAAGGCGGTGGCAGACGCCCGGGTGGGCGACACGATCACCCTGGCGGCGGCGCCGGCGGCCGAACCGCTGCCGGGCTACACCGAGGCCAAGCCGATGGTGTTCTGCGGCCTGTTCCCCACCGACGCCGACCAGTATCCGGATCTGCGCGAGGCCCTCGACAAGTTGCGCCTTTCGGACGCGGCTCTGCAGTACGAGCCGGAAACCAGCAGCGCCATGGGTTTCGGCTTCCGCTGCGGCTTCCTCGGCCTGCTGCACATGGAAATTGTGCAGGAGCGACTGGAGCGCGAGTACGACCTCGACCTGATCGTGACGGCGCCATCGGTGATCTATCAGGTGAACATGCTTGATGGCAGCGTGGAGATGATCGACAACCCGGCCACCCTGCCGGATCCGCAGAAGCGCGAATCGATCGAAGAGCCCTATGTGAAGCTGGAGATCTACACGCCGAACACCTACAACGGCACCCTGATGGAGCTGTGTCAGGAGCGGCGGGGTGAGTTCATCGACATGAAATACATCACCACCGATCGGGTGACCCTCCATTACGAATTGCCCCTGGCTGAGGTGGTCACGGATTTCTTTGACCAGATGAAGAGCCGCACCAAGGGATATGCCTCGATGGAGTACCACCTGATCGGTTACCGCAGGAATGAACTGGTGCGGCTGGATGTGCTGATCAACGGCGAAAAGGCCGATCCCCTCACCACGATCGTGCACCGCGACAAGGCCTATAACGTCGGCAAGGGGCTGGTGGAGAAACTGAAGGAACTGATCCCCCGCCAGCAGTTCAAGATTCCGATCCAGGCTTCGATCGGCAGCCGGGTGATTGCGAGCGAGAGCATCAGCGCCATCCGCAAGGATGTGCTGGCCAAATGCTATGGCGGCGACATCAGCCGCAAGAAGAAACTGCTGCAGAAGCAGGCCAAGGGCAAAAAGCGGATGAAGGCCATGGGCAAGGTGGACGTGCCCCAGGAGGCCTTCATGGCGGTGCTGAAGCTCAATCAGTAGCTGCCTCAATCAGGAGCTGCCTTCAGGCGGTTCCCTCCGCAGGCCACCGCACCAGCGCATCACGCCGCAGCACATCACGCCGCAGCACATCTGAGCGGTCGGTTGATTCGCGGGAGATTGACCGCTCGGCTGCGGCGGTGTTGCCGCGGCTCATCGCCCAGCACAGTCGTCCACCGCTGACCTGTTGCAACCAACCGGGGCTTCGCGCCCACGGCTGCCTTAACTGCCGCTGATGTCCCGGGCGCGGCAAAAGGCTCCGCCGGTGTTCCCATCATCCTGGTCGATGGTCGTCGTCACATTGTTCGGGCCTTCCATCGTGATGGAATAGCTCGGCGACCGGGGGTTGGTGACGTTGACATCGAAGTCGGTCACTTCACGGGCCACGAGATCATTCCTGGAGCCGACGCCAGTCAGCAGCCGACCGTTGACATCAATCGGTGGACCCTGCCGGCGCAGTTCACGCTGAACAGAGTTAAGCGCATAGGTGATCGTGGGGGTGCCGGTGTCACCGGGGAAGAAGAGCTCCAGGCTTCCATTGCCACCTTCGGCGCGCTCCGCCTGCTCGATCTCACGGTTGATCAGGTGCTGCACCCAGCCGCAATGATCCTGCAGATGCAGCAGCACCGCCAGGCGATTGCTACTGCGGATATGGGAAACCAGCATCATGATCGCGCCGAGCAGAACAACAGCGCCCATCGCCGTCACCAGCAGCAGTTCGGCAAGGGTGAAGGCACGCTCGGGCTGCCGGCCCCGGTGCGGGCCGACCAGAGCCAGGGAGCGGGAACGCAGAGAGATGGCCATGGGTCAGATCCTGGCGGTGATGGTGCAGGCCTGAGCACCACCCTCACCGCTGCTGGGTGTACCCACGTCGATCGCCCCCAGCAGCCCCTCCAACTGCAGGCAACGGGTCGGAGCACTGTCATCAGCCAGGCCGATGCTGATCACGATCGGACTGGCGGGCGGTGGGAACAGGGTTCCGGCGGGGGTGAAGGTGACGCTCACACTGGAAGCGACGGTGATGGCCTGATTGCCGGCGATGCCCTTGAGGGTGAACGGCTGAACGCTGCCGCAGGACGCGATCGGGTCCTGTTGGCCTGGTGGCTGGGATTGCAGCTGGCCAAGGGTCTTGGCATCGCCGATGCGGTAGGTGTCCTTGGCGATCGTCACCGTGCAGCTGTTGCCCTTGAGGGCGGCGCGGCGCACGGTTTCCAGCCAGCCGGAGAGTTCGATCAGCACCGCATTCACCTGTTCCCGCCGCCAGTCGCGCTGGCTGACCTGAACCAGCAGACCGGTGAGGATGACCAGCACCGCCACCGTGAGGATCAGTTCCATCAGCGTGAAGGCGCGTGGGCGCTGGCCCAGCCGCGGCAGGAAGGGGAAGCGGGCAGGGCGAGTCATGGGCACCAGGCGGCAACCGTGGGAGTCAACTGCACCTGGCGCAGCAGCTTGTCCTGACCATTTTTCCAGGACACCAGATAACGATGGGGACGAATCGACACCGTCTCCGCGCTCCGGCTGGCTGGATCCACGGACACAAACCGCTTGAGGGTGATGTCGGCATAGCCGGTGTTCAGAAGGGTGCCGTTCGGCTGGTTGGCACCAAGGGAACCCAGCAGTGACGTGAGCAGTCCCTGCTCGCAGAGTTCACCAAAACTGGGCGTCGTGGAACTCTGACGACCATCGACCAGAGGCGGTGCGTAGTGATCCTGATCAGGAGGAGAAGCCTCGCCGGGTTGATCGGCCTGCGTGATGCGACAAACGCCATCGGCAATCAGATCCACGCAGGTGTAGCGCTCGTTGGTCTCGAGGATGGAAGCCAGATCGCGGCTGATGGCGTACTGCTCGTGCAGGCGGGCCGTGATGCCACCGACCTGACGGGTGGACTGGTTGACCAGGTTGGAGCCACCGATGGCGGAGAGCAGCATCACCATGGCAGCCATCAACACCTCCACCAGGGTGAAGCCACGCGCCGGATCAGACATCGGGGAAGAACGCCGCACCATCAGCTGCCGAACCAGCGGAAGGAACGAACCGAGCGGGCCACCCAATCGAAGGAGGGCGGGTTCTGATCCCCCTCCAGGGCGAATCCCAGCATCGCCATGGCGGAGAGAACGCTGGAGGAGGAAATGGTCCATTGCACATCGCCACTGGTGGTGATCTGATTGGCCCAGATCACCCCCTCATAGGCGGAGCCACCGGTGACCGTGATATCCCCCTGGGGGAACCAGGCGAACACACCCAGTCCATCGGGAGTTCCCGAGATGGTGACGGTCTGCGTGCCGCACTCCGTACAGCCGAGCAGGGCGAAATCGGTGGCGGTGCGATTGTCTCCCGGCTGGTGGGTCAGGGTGCCATTGCCGGTGCTCCTGAGCACGGCACCGTCCTGGGTGAAGAACAGGCGGATCGGCCGTCCGGCCGTGTTGATCACGCTGATATCCAGACCGCTGTAGTCGAGCTCGGCCAGCCGGCAGTGCAGCTCCTTCTCCTCATGCACTGTGCAGAAGTCGGGCAGGGTTGCGGCGGTGGCATCCAGCGTCACGTCGTTACTCGGGCAATCCTTGAGCTTGGGATTGGCGGGCAGCCCTGTCGTGGAGGTGCAGAAGAGGAGCCCGCTGACATCCGACAGCCGGCTGATGGTTCCGGGTGCCCTGGTCTTGAGGGCCTCATCCATCTTGGGGATGTATTCGAAGGCCAGCACGGGCTGCACCGTCTGCAGGCCATAGCCGGAGGCCTGGGCTCTGAACTCGCAGTTCGCCGGATCACTGGCGATGCAGTAGAGGGGATCCACAGCATCGCCAGCGGTGTTGACGATATCAATGTTGCCGTTGACGGTGATGGCACCGCTGTCGTTCAGGGCCGCTCCAGCCACGAAGCCCCAGGCATCGGGAATGCAGACGCTGGCGCCATCGTTATCGGCGGTGTACACCACATTGCCGTGGGCACCACCGAACGAGACATCGCAACACTTGGGAACCAGCTGCAGCTCCTCCTCCAGCACCACGCTGCTCACCGTCTGGCCAGCCCGCAGCCTCAGGCCTTCCACCGCCAGGCGCACCGTGCCGCGACCGTCGGCCTGAAAGATGCGCAAGGTGGGTTTGTCATCGCTGGTGAGCAGCTGTTGGCGTTTGACCCACAGCAGGCGGTAGGCGCGGGTGGCCGTGCTCTTGTCGGTCACCGCCCCCGCGTCATTCAGATAGACGGTGTTGTAAGGAGTGCCCGTGCTGTTGGCGCCGATGTTGGGATTGGTGGCGAGATCGGGGTTGGAGGAATCGGCGGCGGGCAGGCAGGGGTTGCGGAAGTGATTGGGATCAGCCTCGGCATCGGTGCTGGTCCACAGATAGCCATCGGGATCCTCTGCAGAGCCGGCCTTGACGAGCAGGCCGCGGTTGCGGGGCCGGTTGAGCTCACCGATGATCCGGGTGATGCCGGCTTCGGCGGCATCACGGGCGTCGTTGCTCTCGCGCTGGAGCAGGGTGCTCAGCAGGCCATCACTGGAGCGCAGGGCCAGCATCAGACCGCCCACCAGCACCACCAGAGCGGCCAGCAGCACGAAGGGCAGCGAGAAACCCGAACTGGCGGCCGACCCTCGGCTGAGCTGACCCGGACGGGATCGGCCGGCACGGCACCGGCCTGCATGAGATCGGCCTGCATGAGATCGGCCTCGATTGGATCGGATGGGGCGAAGAAGACCCATGTGTCCAGGAGGAACCGCCGCAGGATCAGGCTAGGAACCCTGGGCGATTTGCACAGACCCCAGGATGATCGGGGACGCCGCAGATGGCCGCCGATTCGCTCCTGGCATGGCCGCCGCCGCCGGCCGTAGGGCCGGGAGGCGCACGGACGCCCGGTGGGAACCCTGAGCGGCGTTCGGCCACCACAGCCATCAGCATGCACGCAGGCAAACCAGCCGGCCCACCCGGGAGGCCCTCGGCCCCGGGGCCGGTGATCACAGCGAAGGCGGCGGCACCCGGCCGCAACAGCCTCCGCACCAGCGACCGCAACAGCCACACCACCCGCAGCAGCGCCGGCTTCGCGCTGCCCATGGCGCTGGTGGGAGCCATGGGGCTGCTGCTGGGCAGCCTGGCCCTGCAGAGCGCAGGCCTGGCGGCCCGATACCGCAGCGCGGTCGAGCAGCGACTGCTGCAGGCGGAGGATCGGCTTGCCAGCAGCGCCCACCGCCTGGTGGGCACGGTCAGCCGGCTGCACGGCTGCCTGCTGGCCCTTCCCCTGGAACGCTGGACCCAGGAGGGGGCGCTCTGCAGCACGTCGGGGCAGCGGGAGGCGCTGCTGGAGCAGACGGATGCGACCGGGCGGCTGGAGCTGATCCGCTGGCAACCCCTGAGTGCACCCGACGCCGGAGCCACGGAGGCGGAGGTGGAAGTGGAGCTGCAGCTGAGGGCCCACCCCACGGCCGGCAGCGACGCGGCGGCGGAACCGGGCCGGCGGCAAGTCTTCGTGTTCAGCCTGGCCGACGCTCCACAGCGGCCCCGGGATCTGCGCAGCCAGGGGCTGCGGGGGGTGCTGCCATGAGCCTGCTCGAGAACGTGGTGGCCGCCCTGCTGTTCAGCGCGGTGGCTGGGGTCTCGCTGGGGATCTGGTCGTTGGGGCTCAGCGCCGAAGCCCAGCGGGCCGAGCGGGAACGGAGCGGCGATCGGATCGACGCCGACCTGACGGCGCTGGAGGTGCGGCTGCGGGCCGGTGCGGCGGCCCTGCCGCCCGCCGGCGATTGCGCCAGCGCCAGCCAGCAGCTGGGGGCACTGGCCGATCAGCAACCACCGGCGTCCGGGCTGTGGCGCCAGCTGCGCGTGACAGCCCCGGATCCAGGCCTGGAGGTCACGGTCGGCCTGAGCGACGGGGGCCCCGGCAGCGCAGGCCAAAGCAGCGGGGCGGCACCACGGCAGCGCTGGTTCAGCCCGGCGGCCCTGGGCCTCTGCGGCGGCTGGGGAGGGGCGGATGCGACGCGCTGATGGCTTCAGCCTCACGGAAGCCCTGCTGGCGATGCTGATCCTGGGGCTGCTGGCGGCGCTGGCGATCGGCGCCGGTGGGCGGGGCCTGGCGCTGCAGCGACTGGAGAACGCCACCCGCCGGGTGCTGCTGGGGCTGGAGCTGGGCCGCAGTGCCGCCGAACGGCAGGGGGCCCCCTGCGCCCTCAGCCTGGGAGACAAGGGCTGGGGCGCCCCGGCGGAGGGGGGGCTGCCCGCCTGCCCGGGGGCGGAGCTGCCCCTCGATGAGGGGGTGGAGCCGGGCACGGTTCAGCTCAGCCACAACCTGCCGGCGGCGGTGCGCTTCAGCAGCAACGGCCTGGTGCTTGATGGCGGCAGCGTGCAGCTGCGCGTGCCCGGCGAAGCGCTGGTGCGCTGCGTGGTGGTGTCGTTGCCGCTGGGGATCACCCGGGTGGGGCGCCAGGGAGCGGCTGGCTGTGAAGCGGATCCGGGGCTGTGAGGCCGAGGGGCTGGATGATCACAGCCTGTCGTCTGGCCTGGGCCCTCCGTGGGAGAGGGTCTCAGTCCATGGCGATCGAGCGGGTACGCACCGCAAAGGGCCCGATGTTGGCGCCGCTGATCGAGGGCGTCAGGGTCACGATGACATTGTTGGCATCCACAGCGGCTGCGAGGGGGATGCCGGCGATCAGCCGGGCTGTTGTGGTTCCGGCCGACTGCAAGCGGCCGGACGTCTCAATCCCTGGCCCACAGCGGAACACGGTGGTGTTGGTTCCGGTGCCCGTGGTGTAGTAGTGAACCTGGCGATCCACCGGTGCGCCCGTGTTGGTGGCGATCGGCACAGCGATGCTGAACAGAAACGAATCCATGCTGGTGGCGCAGGGATTGCTGGCCGGTGGGGTCACGCTGACCGCGCTGCCCTCACCCACCTCATGGGAGAGGAAGCTGGTGAAGCGGCTCCAGTCGCTGCGGCGTTGCTGGGCCAGCTCCTGGGTCCGCTGCGAACGCACTACGGCGGTGATCACCGAGCTGATGGCCGCCATCACCAGGCCACCGATCACGAGCACGATCATGGCTTCGAGCATCGTGTAACCCGCCAGAGCACTGCGGGGAGGCCCCCCCCCAGGGGTACTGGGACGCTGGCACTGGCGGCAGGCGATGAATGGCACAGGGACTCAGATGCTGTCGAAGCTGGTGGCGGGGCAATCGGTGCCCACGGAGGAGGTGCCATCGTTGCGCCCCACCCGGATCAGACCCAGGACGGCGGAGAGACGCACGCAGCGCACCGGCGCCTGATTGGCGATGGCAAGCCGCACCTGAATGTCGCTGGTGGACGTGATCGCCTGGCGCGGGGTGAACACGATGCTGGTGGATGTGGCCCCCACCGCCACCGAGTTGCTCCCGTAACTGGTGGTGAGCCGAAGGGTCGGGTCTGAAGAACACCTTTCTGTGCCGTTGCCATTCACGACTTCCGCCCTGGCTAGCACAGCATTGATACCGAGCGTACCTGTACTGATCGTGACTCTGCAGCTTTTGCCAATGACTTCTGGCGCGCGACTGACCTCTTCCAGCCAGCCTGCGAGCCGCTGCGCCAGTTCGCCGGCCTGGCTGCTGCGCCAGGTGGCCAGGGAGTTGCTGATCGTGATGGTGCTGAGAATCACGATCACCACCGCGGTCACCAGCAGCTGCGGGATTGTGACGCCGGCCTCAGGGTTCATCCTGCGCTGGAGGCGTAGCGAATGGCTGGGCTTGTGGAGATCGCGGCGGCTGTGAAGACTCATGGGCACCAGTTGGCGGCGATCGGCACCAGATTGACCACCCGGGTGATCACGGCACGATTGTCGTTGGGAATGGTGCCTGTGTAAGTGATCTGCAGGCGGTTGGCGAGGCGCTGATCGGAATTGGCCGTGCCGGTGGAGATCGTGCGACTCAGACCTGCCGCCGTGGAGGCGGCGGGCAGTGCGGCGATCAGGCCCTGGAAGGTGGTTCCAATCGTGCCGTTGCTGCAGGCGGCACTGAACGTGGTCCACTGGGCGGTTTGGGCGGCGGTAGGCGTCTGGCTCTGGCGCGGGGAATAGTAGTTTTCATTGCCGGGAGACCGGTACACGCCACCCGCGTCGCGGCAGGTGGCGGCGGCGGAGATGGTGTCTGCCGTGGCGGTGCAGGGGCTCCCCACACAACACGTGAAGCGGCGATCCAGGGCCTGAATCGTCGCCAGGTCCTGGTCGATCAGAGCGTCCAGCTGGCTCAGGGTTCCCTGCCGGGCTGAAGAGCGATTGGCCACCGCCAGGGTGGTGGCGGCGCCGCCCAGCAGCAGGGCCATCAGGCCGCAGGCCAGCAGCATTTCCATCAGGGTGAAGCCGGAGCAGACTGGAGGCCGCGGGCGGCCGCTGGCACAGAACCAGACACCGAGGCCAGCAGGGCTGGTGATCCGGAGACGATGAAGACGCAGGGTCATGGTTGTCAGTACACGCGGGTGGTCACAGGGCTGCGGGCCACCCAGTCAAAACGGAATGGAGTGATGTTCGTTCCTGTACCACCCTGTGCGATATAGCAAAAACCGCTGCTGGCGCCAGTCGTGGGGCAGTTTGTGGCTGGCGCCCCAGAAGTAAAATTGCCGTTCAGCTGCAGATCGCTGGACCAGAGCGCACCCGCAACACTGGAGCTACCTCCAATATCGATGGTTCCATTAGAAAAGAAAACAAATATCGAAGCCGCCGAGCCGCTGCCTCTGTATTGAAATTCATTCCAGGTTTTGTCGCCATAGAAAGCCAGGCGACTGAACTCATCAGCCGGAGCATTGTCATTCACATTTGCCCCACAAAGCGCAGAACCGCCCCCGGCAGCGGGACAATAAACATGACGAAGATCACCACTTGTCACAAGCACCTTGCCAAACTCTTTTTTGGCACCAGGGGGCCTTGGCGCTCTATCAAAAAACAATGCGATTGTTGCGTCGCTTGTATTGAAAAAGATCGTAGCCGAGCTCAGTACAATGGACTCAATGCGGCAATGAAAATCCGCTATCCGATCCTGGACCTTGACACACTCGTCCACTCTGATGCAGCCCGGGGGGCTTGCCAGCTGCAACACATTGTCCTTGTCATAGATTGCCTCACAGCGCTCAATGTCTTGCCCATTTGAGGTAACCCGGAAATAGTTCAGACGGCCATCACCAATAGACAGATATTTCGTTGTCGCTGGCCCGCCAAACACGGGCACCACATCATTGATTACAATGGGCACAATAGGTATACTACCATCACTGACCTTGATACCGTCTGCATTGCAGTTCGAGCCAGCCAGAGCATCATCCGTAGTGACGCACAGTGCGGAGCTGAGATTGGTATTGGCAATGTTACCGTCCTTATCCACTATCTTCACGGAACCCGCCGAACCAGAAACAGACAATGTTCCGCCATTAAAGCCATAGAGCAGGCCGAGATCTGCGGTCCGCCCGCCACAGCTGCTCGCATCATTCCCAAAAACATTGGTGAGATTACCGCTGCTGTCGACAGGTCCCGAAAACGACCGATCACAGCACTTGGGAATCACCTCATACTCCTTCACCACCGTTGCCGTCGCGACGGGCGTGCCGTTGCGCACGACCCTGCCCTCGACCTCCAGCTGGAGGTAGCCCAAATTGCCCTGCCTGCCACTACCCGAAGGCGGCATGCTGAGATTCACATCGCTGTTGGGGTCGTTATCGACGTTATTGTCATAAGCTGGACTCGTCGCAGTCCTGGTCGCAGTACCACCAGAACCGGCGGTGTCATAGCGAAAAAGAAGGCGTTTGCCGCGGGGGTCAAAGGGAAACGTATTAGTAGGTGCGCTATAACGAACACTCCGCAACACATACTGGCCGTTGCCACCCGCCGACTTCCAGGTGTTCTCGCCGGCGGGCTTGAGGCTGGCCAATGGCTCAACGGCAGCCCCTGTGGTGCCCTGCAGACAGGGATTGCGCAGCAGGGGGTTGCGCTGATTGGGGTTGCTGGGTTGTCCCCAGCCATCCGGACTGGTGCCCGAAACCAACAAGCGGCGGTTGGCTGGCCGGTTCAACTCGCTGATGATCGCCACGATCCCCGATTCGGCGGCGTCAGCCGCTTCGCGGCGGGCGCTGAGCTGGAGGCTGCCGGCCTTGCCGGAGACGCTGCGCAGGGCCAGGCTGCCGGCGCCGACGACCGCCACCAGCAGCACCACCAGAACCATCGCCAGCGAAAAGCCGCGCTGCCGCTGCAGCCGGCCATCGGCGGCGCGCAGGAGCAGCAGCAGCAACCGGGGATTGTGATGGCGCGCCATCGTGCGCATGCGGGGGGGCACAACAGCTCATTTTGCCCGCTTTTGGACTGGTTGGCGCCCGTGGGAATGCTGATGCCAATCGATCGGAGTGAGCGATGGGCGTGCCAGCCGGGCGGCGCTGGTCAGCGGCGGGATGCACGAGCGCGGGATTCAGCCTGCTGGAGCTGCTGCTGGCCCTGGGGCTCGGCCTGTTGCTCAGCGGCCTGATCCTGCAGGCCCTGACGGCCGATGGCCAGGGACTGCAGCGCCTGCTGTGGCTGCAGCGGCAGGGACTGCTGCACCGCCGCCTGCTGGGACTGCTGCGGGGCGAACTGCTGCGGGCGGAAGCCCTGGAGATCGGCCGCGCCAGCGGTGCCGCCTGCCCGTTGGCGGGACGCACGCCGGTGCTGCATCTGCGCCTGCGCGGCAGCGGGGCGATCACCTACAGCCTCGGCGCCCCCCCCTCGGCCATCTGGCGACCCCAGGTGCTGATGCGCTGCGGCCCCGCCTACGGGCTCGATGGGGAACCCAGCACCGGCCTGGCCCAGCAACGGGTGGTGCTCGATGGCCTGGCGCGTCAGGGCCTGCGGGCCACCAGCCTCGCCCCCGGGCTGCTGCGGCTGCGGCTGGAGCAACCGGGCCGCAACGCCAACGAACCCGCTCTGATCACCAGCCGCGACCTGGCCCATGGCGGCCGCTAGCCGAAGCTCTGCCGCTCACAGCGCCGCAGCTGGGTGAGGGCATCGGGCAGCAGGGGCAGGCCGCCACGCATGGGTGGCGGGATCAGGCGGTCCGCCGCCTCCACCGCCTCGGCGTGGGCCTGGCGAGCCTCCTGGTAGCGGGGGTCATCATCGGGGTAGGCGCTGTCGGCGGCCGCCCAACGGGCACTGGCAACGGTGTAGGTGTCGTACACCGCAGCGATCGCATCGCTGTTGAGGCGGCAGAACAGGTAGCGCTCCTCACCGCTGGCCACCGGAGCCGGGGCCGGGGCCGGCTCCACCGGAGCGGTGGCGGCTGGCGCGGCCTGGCGTTCCTGCTCGATCGTGCGCAGGCAGTCGATGTAGGCCCGATAGCTCTCCATCGCCGTGGTGTTGGGCGACTGATCGGCGAGGCGCTCACGGCACAGTCGCTGTCCCTGTTCGGTGACGGCCGCCAATCCCCTGGGTTCGCGCCGCCCGCAGCCGCTGAGCCCCGCGGCCAGGGTCAGCACCAGGGCCAGGGCGGCGCCGGTCGTCCGGGGGGAGAGGGGCAGGCCGCGCGGCGAGCGCATGCGGGGGTCAGGTGATCCGTCGACTCCGCATCATCGTGCCGGTGGGCAGGGTGCCGTTGGTGTAAACCGCACCGGTGCTGGCATCCCGCAGGGTGAGCGTATAAAAAGGGCGCTGGGCGTCATCGAGGTTGACGTCCATGCTGCTGACCCCTTCGGCCACCAGTTCGTCGCTGGTGGCGGTGGGGCTCAGCTCGCCGGTCACCGTCACCGACGGCCCGCAGCGACGCAGGTTGGTGCCCGAGAGGTAGTAGGTGATGCTCTGGCTGGTGCCCGCCACCGTGAGCGTGAGCTTGGCGGTACCGGCGCTCGCCGGGGTGCAGCCGGCGGCGTTGCTGCTGGAGATCGATTCCTCGATGTCCTGATCCAGCAGGAACTGCACCCGGGTCCAGTTGTCCTGCAGCAGCATCACCGCCTCCATCGTGCGCCGGGAACGCACATGGCCCACCACCACGGCCACAAGGGTGAGCATCAGGGCGCTGGCCAGGGAGCCGGCGATCAGCAGTTCGGTGAGGGTGAAGCCGGGTGCCGCGCGCCGGCGCCCGCTCTGGCGGGAGAACAGGTTCATGGCAAATACACGCAGCTGTTGCCCTGGAGGGAGCCGATCTTCACGGTGCCGAGAATGCCCACCAGCCGCAGGCAGCTGGTGGCCCCACCGGAGGCGATGGCGACGCGGAGCTCCAGGGGATTGATGCTGGGTTGGGCCACGGTTCCGCGTGGCGTGAACGAGAAGGTGATGTTGCGGGGGGTGATGGTAAAGCGGGTGCTGCTGGGAACGGACTGGATGACCAGGGGCGAATGGGCCAGGCAGCCGTTGTCGATGGGGTCGGTGTCATCCATCTCCCTGGCGACGCCGGCCACGGCTCCGCCCTGCAGGGGATCGGGGGAGGTGGTGGGCACCAGGGTGACGGCACAGCGCTTGCCACGCAGAGCGGCACGGTGCACGCTGCCGACCCAGCCGGCAAGCTCGTTGACCACCGATCGGGACTCTTCGGAACGCCACTGCTCCTGGGCCCGGCTGAAGCTGATGGCGCCCACCAGGATCAGGATGCCGATCACCGAGAGCACCTCGGCCATGCTGTAGCCGTGCTCACGCCGGGTCATGGGCACCAGCCGGCCGTCGTGGGGGCCTGGGTGATCTGGCGCAGGATGGCGTTGCCTCTGGAGCGCCAGGTGATCGTGTAGCGATGCGAGAAGGGCTGGCCGATCGTTTCGGCCTCGCGCACCGCCGTGCGCGTGATGCCCAGCCTGCTGAGCTGGGTGGTGGCCGGCGTGGTGTTGATCAGGGTCACCAGGTCGTCGGAGAGGGCCTTGGCCTGGGCCGTGGCCGGACTGCAGAGGGCGAGAAACAGGGTTTCAGCTGAACTGCCCACCACGGGGTAGTACTCGCTCTGACCCGGCGGCGCCCCAGTCTTGATCAGGCAGGTCCCTGACTGGCAGGTGTACCTGTCGTTCATGCGCTGCATATTGGCTTCATCAATGCTGATCGCAAACTGCTCGGCCTGCCGCGCCTCGCTGCTGGCCTGCTGCCGGACGCTGAGGTTGAACAGGGCGACGCTGCCGGTTCCGAGAATGGCGAACAGCAGCCCACTGACCAATAACTCCACCAGACTGAAACCAGCTGGAAGGCTCTGACGCAGTCCCCGGCGCCGGCTCTGACGCAGGGCCTGAGGCAACAACAGACGCCGCTGCGGGCGCTGGATGGGTATCACCGTCCGAGCCAGCGGAAACGGTTGCTGGAGCGGGCCACATAATCGAACAGAATCGGATTGCGGCGGGTGCTCATGTCCGATCCGGGCATCAGGCCCATGTACTCCATCACATCGCTCAGGCCGGCGCCGGGCACAATGAACTGAACACTGCCGGTGGCCGTGATCGTGTTCGCCCACACCACCCCCTCAAAGAAGGTGTTGCCATAAAACTCCACCTTGCCGTTCGGAAAATAGGCAAACATATTCAAACCACCGGCAGCGCCGACAAGGCGGATGTTCTGGGTACCGGGGGCGGCGCAATCAGTGTAGGGGTAGTTCGCGATCGCAGGGTGTGAAGAGCCGTCGGTGTGATTGACATTGCAGCCGAAGATCGAGAAATCCTTGGTGCTGTCTGGCTGCAAGGAGCAGAAGGGCTTATCGGTACTATTACTGAAGGACACTGCCCGGCAATGGTAGATGGCATTTGTGCCCTGGAAACCATCAATCAGATAGTCGTTACTACTGGTGCTGGGCTTGACGAAATAGAGACGCAACCGGCTCAGACCCTTGGGATTCCCCGACGAAGCCGTGCCCACATGGTTGGTGAGCACCACCATGTCGGACGACTTGAGCGTGATGCGCTCCACGACACAGTGCACGTCTTCGGTATAAGCGTCGCGGGCGCAGTAGCCGGGAAGGTTGTTGGCGTCAGCGTTGACGGTCCAGACTTTGCATTTCTTTCCATTCTCCACCGTCGCGAGATCCGGGTCATTGGCATCGGCGGTTCCGTTCTTGAAGCAGCCGATGAACTGGGTGGTCGGCGCATTCGGTCCGGGCCGGCTGAGCACACCGGGAACCTGCGACCTGGTGAGCTGGGCGACCATGGCCGGATCGGCGGGAAACTCCTTGGCCACCGGGAAGTCGTCGGGGCGGGGATTGATCAGGGTGACGGAGATCGCCTGCTGCGATGACGACACATTGGAGCTGTTGCACACACCGTTGACATCGGCCAGGCAGAAGATCTCATTGATGTAGACGGGGGTGGTGCTGGTGCCGCTCCTGATCACGGTCGACGAGCCGCCGAGTTCGATCGTGCCGGTGCTATCGCCGGTGCCGCCCAGGAAGCCCAGGCCCAGCATCGTGCTCTGGTTGAGGCAGGCAAAGCTGCCATCGGCCTTGCGCTCATAGCTCACGTTGCCGTGGTTGCCCCCGAAGGAGACACCGCAGCACTTGGGAATCACCTGCAGATCCCTGCGCAGCCGGATCGTCGAGATCACGGTGCCATCGGCACGCAGGGACATGCCTTCAACCTCCAGCCCAAGCTCCCCCTCCGGTGGCGTGATCGTCTGGAAGATGTTCAGCTCGGTTTCCGGCCGCCTGGTGGCCGACACCAGCCGATAGGCGCGGGTAGCGGTTTCGCCATTACGGATGCGACTGCTGCTCACCGAACCGTCGGAGAACAGGTAGACGCGGTTGTAGGTGGTGCCGCTGCTGGGGGCACCGATGTTCACATTGTTGGCCAGATTGGGGCTGCCCGAGCCCGGACACTTGGAGCGGTAGGAGGTGACCAGATCACTCACGTTCCAGGGGGCGCTCTCGGTGGTGCTGCCCTTGGCGTGCAGCAGGCCACGGTTGCCGGGTTTGTTGAGCTCGGTCACGATGCGGGTAACCCCGATCTCAGCCGCCTCGCGGGCCTGCAGCCCGAAGGTGTGGAACACCGAGCCGAGCAGCCCCTGGCTGGAGCGGTTCGCCAGCGCCAGCCCGCCCGCCGTGAGCATCAGCGAAGCCAGAACCACCAGGGCCAGCGAGAACCCCTGCTCCTGCGGTGGGCCGGGTGGCAGCCCACCGGAACGCCCCCGCAGAAGGGAGTGGAAGCGAAGGGGATGGCGTGGAGCGGCCATGGCAAGGCCCTCAGGGGAGGTAGCGGGAGCTGCCGAGCGTCTCCGTTGCTCGGCAGGCTGTCTGCATATCCTATGTGATGCAGGAACAATCGCCCGCGACAACGCCATGAAATGGGCAAGCATGGGCGTTGCCGTTACGACCTTAAAAAAAGAGGTAATCTGCCCTAAACAGTTTTTCTCTTTTTTTCACGCACTTGGATACATCCACGTCTGAAACGCAGCGCAACAGCGAGCACGGGATCCCCGAGCGGGGACTGCGCGAGCAGGCGCTCGACCTGGTCGTCAACGAGCGCTATGAGGAGGCCGAGGCCCTGTATCAGCAGTTGCGCCAACAGGACGGCGATACAGCCCAGCTGCTGAACAACCATGCGGTCGTCTGCGGGGCCCTGGGCCAGCTCGAGCGCAAGCGCACGCTGCTCGAGCAGGCGATCGCCCTCGATCCGGCCTTCCGAGAGGCCCGCTTCAACCTCGCCGCCACCCATCTCCAACGCCAGGATGGGGCGAGTGCGCTGGCGGCTTACCAGGCCCTGCTTGCCGAGGAGCCCCAGTCGGCCGCGGCCCTGCGCGGCGTCGGCCGGGCGCACGCCTTGTTGCATCAGCCCCCTGAAGCGCTGGAGGCCCTGCAGCGAGCCTGTGACCTGGCTCCGGACGAGGTCCAGCACCGCCTGGATCTGGCCAGGGTGCAGCGAAGCGTTGACAGATCCGTGGAGGCCGAAGCGACCCTGCGCCGTGCGACGGAGCTGGATCCCGGCCATGGCCTGGTGGCCCGGGAACTGGCGGCGCTGCTGCATGAGCAAGGGCGGGTGGAGGAGGCCATCACCACGATGCGCAACGCGCTCGATGGGCAACCCGACAACTATGAGCTGCTGGTGGATCTGGGCGGCTACCTCCAGGAAATCGGCCGGGTCGAACAATCCCTCGATTACCTCTTCTACGCCATTTCGCTGGAGCCCTCTCGCAGTGCGGCGATCGCCCGTACGGCCGTTTCCATGCTCAAGCTGCATGACATCCAGCAGGCGATGCAGCTGCTGACCCTGGCCGAAAGCCTCGACCCGCTGGATTCACAGACCCTGAACCTGCTCGGCATCTGCCTCTCCGACTCCGGCCTGCCGAGCCAGGCCCTGAGCCGCTACCAGCAAGGCCTGGAGCACCAGCCCGACAACACGGAGATCCTGAGCAATCTGGTGGCCACCCAGCTGCGGCTGGGGCAGATCGATGCGTCGATCGCCACCGGCCTGAGAGCCCTGGAGATCGAGCCCTATCCGGAGCATGTGGTCAACACGCTGATGTTCACCTATGCCGCCCAGGCGGATCGCTGCAATGCGCAGGCCCTGACCCTGGGGGCGGGGTACAGCCGGCATCTGCGGGCCAAACTGCCCGCGCAGACCGCTGAGAGCCTGCAACGGCCGGCATTTGCCAGCGCATCGCCGCGGCAGCTTCGGGTGGGCTTTCTGTCCGCCGAAATCGGCTCCCATGTGGTGGGCGGCTTTCTCGAGGCGTTCGTGCGGTACTACGACCGCTCCTCCTTCCATGTGGAACTGCTCTCGATGGCGCGTCGGTTTGAAGCCCGGGGGGCGGAACTCGCCGGCTATGTGGATGGGGCCCACTCGCTGGAGGGCCTGCTGGACGAGCCCGCCCGGGAGTTCATCCGGGAGCGCCAATACGACATTCTGATCGATACCTCCGGCTTCACCCGCTGCTCCGGCATCCGTCTGCTGGTGCAGCGTTGCGCACCGATTCAGTGCCACTACATCGGCTTTCATGCCACCACCGGCATCGACAGCATCGACTACTTCATCGGTGATGACGACACCGCCGCGGCTGATCTGCAGCCCCAGTTCGTGGAAACCCTGTGGCGGCTGCCCCGCCCCTGGCTCGCGGCCACCCCCGGCGAACCACCACCGGCGGCGATCGCGCTGGCGGAAACAGCACAGCCGGTGCTGGGGTCGTTCAATCAACTGGCCAAGATCCGCGAGCAGACCCTGGAGCACTGGAGCGCAGCGATGCTGGCGGTGCCGGAGGCGATTCTGCTGATCAAGGATCGGCTGTGCGCAGATGATCCCAGCTGTCAGCGGATCCTGGCGGCCATGACCGAGGCCGGTGTCAGCGCCGATCGGATCCGATTCCTAGGAGCCACGGCCACCCACCAGAAGCATCTGGAGACGTACAACCGGATCGACATCGCCCTGGATGCCACGCCCTGGAGCAGCGCCACCACCGGCTTTGACGCCCTGAAGATGGGGGTGCCGCTGGTGGCGATCCGGGGCCAGTGCATGGCCGCACGCATGAGCAGCTCCCTGGTCAGGGCGGTGGGCCACCCGGAGTGGATCGCCGACAGCCCGCAGCAGTTCGCATCGATCGTGGCTGCTCTGTGCAGCGACATTGCCTCGGTGCGCCGGCAGAAACCGGCCCTGCAAACGACCACCCTGAGAAGCAGCCTGTTTGATGCCCCGGATCTAGCCCGTCAGCTCGGCCAGGCTCTTCAGGGGATGGCCACTGCGGGTTTGACGCCGGCTTAAAGCAGCCGAGGCAATAAGCAAAACATAAAAAAAGCCCCGCCATCGGCGAGGCTTGCTGAGTCAGGATAATGAAATCAGACCCCGGCACATGACATGGTGCCGGCGGTGGATACTGTGATCTTGGCCGATTCCACGGTGCTGGTCAGTGCGGTATTAAGGCATTTGAGACCGTTGGCCGTGCCTGACCAGGTGGCGACGTATTCGCCGCCACTGGAGGTGTCGCAGGTGCCGCCGGTGGTGGGCTTATCGCCCACACCGCCGGAAGCCAGCCAGGTGGCGCATTCCTTGCCGAGGCCCACCTTCTCACCGATGGCGGCTCCGGCGGCCGCCGCAGTGCGGGCACCGAGGAACTGGGGCAGGGCCACAGCCGAGAGCAGGCCGACGATCGCCACCGTGATCATCAGCTCGATCAGGGTGAAGCCACGGACCAGAGCCTTGCGGCGCCGCAGGCTGCTAAGCAGGGCCAGCTTGGTGCGGGGATCGAGGGGACGTTGAGGGGAGTTCATGATTTTTAACGGGAAGAGAGAGCGGGCTTCGCCAAGGGAGATTAATGAGGAATGCCGCGATCGCCGAAGTCGCAACTCAGTTGTACAGGGATTCATCTGATCCGTCAGTCGCACTGTTTCTCCCGACAGATCGCTGACACCGCAAGCGGTCTGGGCCCTGTTTGCCAACCAGGCTCAGTCACCTCCAACCGGCATAGAACAAAACATCGACCAATACCAGCTGTTTTCTTACAAACCTCTAATAGAGTTCCATCGGATCTATCACCTAAGTCCGCGACCCCTCCTTGCCCAGCCTCGCCCGCCCCATGGCCGCGCCCGTTCGATCGATCCGCCAGCAGCTGCTGAGCTCCAGCCTTCTGGCTGTGCTCGGGGGCTATGGGCTGCTGCTGGGAGCCCACGCCCTGTTCGCCGCCCAGGAGCGCCGCCACGATCACCGGGTCCTGATCACCTCGGTGCAGCAGGAGATCCTGCCGCTGGCGGCGCGGGCCAACGGGGCCGAGGCCCTCAGCGCACGGCTGACACAGCTGGTGAGCCCCAACCTGATCGTCTGGATCGAAACCGAGCAGGGCTACCCCTACCGGCCGCCCCGGCAACTGGGCGGCTTCCAGCTGCCGCAGGGCACCACCCTGCCGCAGCTGCTGATCCGCGCCAGCCTGCAGCAATCCAGCGCTGACCATCCCGCCATCGTGCGGGCCGGTGAGCGCACCTATCTGCTCAGTGCCACATCGCTGCGGCTGCAGGGCCAACCCCTGCGGCTGCAACTGCTGGAAGACGTCACCGCCAAGGTGGCAGGAGAACGGACGACCCGGCTGCTGCTGCTGTTGGCGGCGGCGATCGCGACCCTGTTCACGGGCCTGCTGCTGCGGCCGGCCCTGGCCCGGGGTCTGGCCCCCCTGCGGGACCTGGGTCGCCGCATGCAGGCGATCGGCAGTGAGAGCCTGGAACGCGATCAGCTCCCGTTGGACGCCCTGCCCCGGGAACTGCTGCCGATCGCCGGCGAGTTCAACGCACTGCTGCAGCGCTTGGCGGCCTCCTGGGAGCGGCAGCGGGATTTCGTCAACGGCGTCAGCCACGAGCTGCGCACCCCCATCACCCTGATCGGCAGCTACGCAGGGCGGCTGCGCAGGCGCGGCACCGACCTGGGGCCCGAAGAGAAGGACCAGCTGCTGCTGATCGAGGAGGAGTCGCAGCGGATGGCCAGGCTCGTGGCCGATCTGCTGGATCTGGCCCGCTCCGACGCGCGCCAGCTGCTGCTCGCCGACGAGCCCTTCGATGCCGGAGCGGCCCTGGAGCGGGTGGTGAGCCGGCTGGATGCCTCCTGCGGCGGCCGGCTGCGACTGGAGCATCTGTCGCAACCGGCGATGGTCTGCGGCGATGGCCAGCAATACGAGCACTGCGTCGCCAACCTGATCGAGAACGCGATCAAGTACGCCCCGCCCTCCACCGCGATCGAGCTGCGGCTGGAGCAGCAACCGGACGATGTGGTGACCCACGTGATCGACCGGGGACCGGGGGTGCCGGAAGAGGAGCGTCAGCGCATCTTCGACCGCTTCCAGCGCGGGCGTCACACCGCCTCGATTCCCGGCAGCGGCATCGGCCTGGCGGTGGTTCAGACCCTGATCCAGGGCATGGGCGGATCGGTGACGGTGGCGGAAGCCAGGGGCGGCGGTGCCGATTTCCAGCTCAGGCTGAGACGCGCACCTCTCCTTCCCGCAACATGAAGCCCACACCGCGGATCGTCTGAATCAGCGTGGGGGCCCCCACAGGTTCAAGCTTGCGGCGCAGATAGCGGATGTAGACGCCCAGCAGGTTTTCATCGCCGAAATGGTTTTCCCCCCAGACCTCACGCAGAATCTGCTCGCGCGGCACAACGCGGCCGGCCTGGCGCAGCAGACAGAGAAGCAGATCGTATTCGCGCACGGAGAGATGGATAGTGCAGCCGGCCCGCTGCACTTCCCGGGTGGCGGTGTTGACGCTGAGATCGTGATACAGCAGCTCGTCGGGCTCGCGCTCACCACGCCAGTAGGCGGTACGCCGCAGCATCGAACGCACCCTGGCCAGCAGCTCCTCGATCGAAAATGGCTTGAGCATGTAGTCGTCGGCACCCGAGTCGAGAGCCTCCACCCGGTCGCGCATGTCGTCGCGACTGGTGAGCATCAGCACGGGTGTGATCACACCGCTGGCACGCAGCCGCCGGCAGATCTCGACGCCGCTGAAATCCGGCAGGGTCCAATCGAGAACCACCAGATCGGGGGTGTCTTGACGCAGGGTCAGCAGGGCGCTCTGGCCGTCTCCGGCCTCGCGCACCAGATAGCCTTCGCAGCGCAGTTCGCCCACCAGAAAGGAGCGAAGACGGGCGTCATCATCCACCACCAAGACGTTGACGGATGCGGTGTCTTTTGATGCGGAGGAGTCAGGCACGAATCGGACCTTCCTTGAGCATGAAGCCCACACCGCGAATCGTCTGGATCAGGGTGGGTTGCCCAACCGGTTCGAGCTTGCGGCGCAGATAGCGCACGTAAACATCGAGCAGGTTGTCATCGCCGATGCTTCGCTCTCCCCACAACGCCTGAAGAATGTTGTGACGCTCATGCACAACACCGGGATGCCGGAAAAGATACATCAGCAGATCGAATTCTCTGGCCGTGAGGTGGATCGGCTGACCGCCGCGGGTCACCTCGCGGCTGGCGGGGTTGAGGGCCAGATCCGCCAGGCGCAGCCAGCCGCCATCGGGCTCATCGAGGCTGGTGCGGCGCAGGCGGGCGCGCACCCGGGCCAGAAGTTCCTCGATCGAGAACGGCTTGGTCAGGAAGTCGTCGGCGCCGGAGTCGAGCGCCTCCACCCGTTCACGCACCTCATCGTGGGCGGTGAGCATCAGCACCGGCGTGCTGATGCCGCCGCTGCGCATCCGCCGGCAGACCTCCACGCCGGTGAAGTCGGGCAGACCCCAGTCGAGAACGATGAGATCCCAGGCGTGACCTCGGATCTGCAACATCGCGTCCTGGCCGGTGCCCACGCCGAGGCACTCATACCCCTCGGAGGCCATCTCCGTGACCAGGAATGTACGAAGCTCGGGATCGTCTTCGACGATCAACAGCCGGGACGGACTCATCGGGCAGTCGCCGCCACCGTGAACAACCGCTGACAAGTTACCCCACCTGACAGGCTGTGGGGTCGTTCCAGGCGAGCGACAGCGCAACGGGCAACTCCGGGCTGAACGTGCAAACCTGAGACTGGAACGCTCCGGCCATCGCCTGACGCCATGCCCTGGGATCACGGCTACTACACCGGTCAGACCTACTGCCCCACGGTGATGCCGGAGATGGCTCCCGCCTGGATGGACTTCGCCGCGCTGGTCAAAGGCCAGGCACCACCCCGCGACCGGGAGGGCGCTCCCTTCCGCTATCTGGATCTGGGCTGCGGCACGGGCCTGGGGTTGTGCCTGCTGGCGGCGCTGTATCCCGAGGGCGACTTCCTCGGCGTCGATTTCATGCCGGCGCACATCGCTGAGGGGCGCTGGCTGGCCCGCAGCCTGCAGCTGGACAACGTGCGGTTCCTCGAGGGCGATCTGGTGGAGCTTGCCGACCGGCCCCAGTCGGTGGGCGAAGCCTTCGACTACGTGGTGGCCCATGGCCTCTACACCTGGGTGGACGCGACCGTGCAGGAAGCCGTTCTCAACCTCACGGAACAGGTGCTGCTTCCGGGTGGACTCTTCTACTGCTCCTACAACACCCAACCGGGCTGGCTGGGGCGCAGCGCCTTTCGGATGCTGGCCCGCCTGGAGCGGGATCGCCATCCCTCCCACGCGCCGCGACAGGCCTTTGACGCCGCCCAACGCCGCCTGGAGGCGGTGCTAAGCCATGCCGAGGCCCCCTTCTCCCAGAGCCAGCCGCAGCTGCTGCAGCAACTGCCCCAGGGCGCCGTGGCCCAGAACCTGAGTTATCTGTGTGGGGAGTACTTCGCCGAGGCCTGGCAGCCGCTCTATGTGAGCGAGGTGCATCCCCGCTTCCGGGCCCACAAGCTGGAACCCGTGGCCACCGCCACCCTCAGCCAGCTGCATGAAGGATTTCTCAACCCAGCCGTGGCGCCGCTGGTGCTGGAGGAACACGATCCGATGCTGCGGCAGGCCACCTTTGATCTGCTTCTGAACCAGGGCTTCCGGCGCGATCTGTGCGCGAAGGGGGTCCGGCCGCTGCCGGAAACCGTGACCCTGCAACGGCTGCTCGAGGTGCCGCTTCAGCGTCTGGACCTGAGACCCTGCCAGAGCTATACCTACCAGACGCCATTCGGGTTGATTGATCTCGAACCCAAGGGTGTACGGCAATTGGAGAATGCGCTCGGGAGCGGAGCGATGGCGATCGGGGATCTGTGTCTGTCGCTTGGCGAAGATCTCGACACCCTGCTTCCCCGGGTGTTGCTGCTGCTGGAAAACCGCCGCATCGGACTGGCCCGGGGCCAGGCCGCACCTGCCGCGGAGACGGTGCACAGGATCAATCAGCAGCTGCGCCGCTGGTGCCAGCAGGGCTACGGGATCAACCACCAGCTGCTTCCGGCGGTTGGTACAGCGCTGTCACTCCCCCTGGTGGAAAGCATGCTGCTTGACGGCCTGCTGGATGGGCTGAAGGAGGACGCGCTCACCAGCTGCATCCTGATGGCCCTGAACGCGAGCGGTGAGCCACTGCGCAACAAAGAAGGTCAACCCGTGCAGACCATCGAGGAGCAGGCCGAGCAGATCCAACGCATGCTCCAGACCATGGAGACCTGCGTGCTGCCGTTGATGATCCAGTGTGGCGGGCTGCACACCGCCGCGGCAACGCAGGGACCCTGACGCTGCGGGGCCTGACCAGGGGAGCCTGACGCTATGGGAGGGGGCGGATGCAGCCCAGTCAACCCAGCGCCATCCGAGCCAGCAACCGCTGGGCGATCACCTCCCAGTTGAAGCGCTGATGAACCAGGCGACTGCCGTCCTCCCCACCCCAGGCTCCAGCACTGGCCATCAGCTGCTCAATGCCGGCGATCAAAGAATCCAGGCTGGGATCGAGGGCATGGAGCCCCTCCCACTGGTGGTATTGACTGTCGATCTGAAGACCGAGCTCCGCAGAGAAATAGTCGTCGGTGGAGCCGCCGGCCGTGACCAGGATCGGCAACCCGCAGGCTGCCGCTTCCAGGGGAGGCAGATTGAAACCTTCAGCGCGATAGGGCGAAACATAGGCATCACAGCTGTTGTAAAGCGAGCGCAATGCCTCGATATCAAGATTCTCCGAAATGATCACGATATCGCCCAGCATCTCTTCACTGGGCAAGCCCTGACCACCCCGGAGCAGCATCTCCCGGAGCACGTCGGAGAGCGATCGTTTATACAGCAAGCTCTGATCCTTGATCACCAGCTTCAACGACGGAGCCTTCCGCTTCAGAGCCTCGAAAGCCGACAACAGAAGATCAATGCCCTTGTTCGTCGTCAGAGCGCCGATAGACAATAGCACAAAATCATCGGGCCCAAAACCGAAGAGCTGGCGGTAAAATTCCCGGAGATCAGATTCCACACGATAAAAGCATTGTGGATCGACAGCATGGGGAATCACGCTGATCTTCTCCGGCAAAAAGCCCGCCTGGGCAAAGCCAAGCCTGGACCAGGATGAGGGAGTGATCAGGGAGACGGCATCCGACGCATTGAACGCCTCCACACTCTTGCCGACAAGCATTCCATCCGAGACGCCATATTCCGAGGTGGCGAAGACGAACAGGCGCGAATCAGAGCCGACCGACAGATCGATGGGGAAAGCGATGCGATAGACAGCATCAAACGGCTCGTCGGCCTCAGGCTCGGGGATTGCCATCAGCTGCTCCACCACCTCAGGGGGCAAGCCGCTGGCATGCACATGGCGGTTCCAGTTCGGCGAAAAGGGAGGCAGATCCCGATGACGCAACCGCAGCGGCAGCTTCAGAAATTCACTCAACTGCCACTGGTTCACCAGGGAATACGAGTGGTTCAGATCCCGCCAGCCTTCCACACAGAGGGAAGGAAAGCGCTGGTTGGGTGAGTAGGCCGCATCCAGCGCCGCAGGCTGGCTTGGTGATTGCTCGCGGGAGCCCGCAGAGGGCACGGCAGCGGTGGCCTGGGTGGACGCAGCGGACGGAGCTGACGAGGCGGCTGGTGAGGCGGCTGGTGAGGGTGCAGGCAAGCCACCATCTCCCATGACTAATGCAACCGCGACGCCAGTCTGCGCAGCCTAGGTGCGTCCGTCGGCAGGACCTTTTGCCTCGCGGCAAAGGCTGACAGGGGAATGCTGCGGGCCGCGGTGAGCGCCGGCACCAGCCCAGCCCAGGCACCGATCCAGTCGCGTGCGGGAGCTGGCGACGCAGAGCGCTGGCGCCATGCCGTGATGGATGGGCGGCCCGAGCCGCCAGCGGGCGAACGGTCGTCTGTCGGCCCGGGGAGATCCGCACAGCCTCTGACAGGCGCGGCCCAACCCGGTTGAATGGGGGCACGCTGGCCCGAGCAGCCTTGGTTCTTCGACCCACCACCACCCTCGCCGGTCGACTGGCGCGCTGGGGGGTGCTGATCGTGCTGGTCTATGCCCTGGTGGCGCTGCTGACGCCGCTGCTGCTCCAGCTGGGGCTGCTGCCGGATCCCAACAGCGGCCTCGACAACCCGATCTATGCCGCGCCATCGGTAGGGCACTGGTGCGGCACCGATCGGCTCGGTCGGGATGTGTGCACCCGCACCCTGGCCGGCAGCGGTGTGGCCCTGCAGGTGGTGGCGATCGCCCTGGTGCTGGCCCTGCTGATCGGGGTTCCTCTCGGCATGGTGAGCGGCTATCTGGGCGGCGCGGTGGACCGCACCCTGGTTCTGCTGATGGACACCCTTTACACGCTGCCGGTGCTGCTGCTGTCGGTGGTGCTCGCCTTCCTGCTGGGGCGGGGCCTGCCGAACGCCGCGGCGGCCCTCTGCGTGGTGTACGTGCCGCAGTACTTCCGGGTGGTGCGCAACCAGACGGCCCAGGTGAAGGCCGAGCTGTTCGTGGAGGCGGCCCGCTCGCTCGGCGCCGGCCCGCTCTGGATCCTGCGCCGCTATCTGCTGCGCAACGTGATCACCTCCGTTCCAGTGCTGCTCACCCTCAATGCCGCCGATGCGGTGCTCGTGCTGGGTGGCCTCGGGTTCCTGGGCCTGGGACTGCCGGAAACCGTGCCGGAGTGGGGAGGGGATCTGCAGCAGGCGCTGACGGCGGTGCCGACCGGCATCTGGTGGACAGCCCTGTTCCCGGGGCTGGCGATGTTCGTGCTGGTGCTGGGCCTGTCGTTCCTGGGGGAAGGGCTGGAGAGCTGGCTGGCGGGTACGGGCACGGGCCGGAGCGACTGAACGATGGCGGAGCCGAACCCGAGCGCCGACTACAGGCGTTGTGTTCAGGCGCTGTATGGGGCCGGGGGTGGCGAAGAGCCCCTGGCCCTTGGCCTCGATGCCCTGGGGATGGACCGATGCCCGGCCTGGCGACAGGCGGCATCCGAGCTGCCAGCCCAGCGGGAGCTCTGGCTGAGCCTCGCCGATGGGGCGCTGATGGATCAACGGCTCGGTGAAGCGCTGGCCCTGGTTCGGCGGATGGACACCCTCTTTCCAGAGAATGCCGAGATCACGCACAAGACCGGCGTGATTCTGCAGATCGCCGGGGATGGTCCAGGCGCCGCGAAGCTGTACGAACAGGCGCTGGCGTTGAACCCGGAGCATCGCGATGCCGGCCTGGCCCTGGCGCAGCTGCTGGCGCGGCAGGACCCGCAGCGGGCCCAGGGACTGCTGCAGCGCTTTGCCAGCAGCGATGCCATGCCCTTTGATCAGGGTCTGGTTCAGCTGATCAGTCAGCTGGCGTCGCCTGAGGCGACCGACCGGAGCGCGATCGACACCACCGTGCAGGCCTTGGCCGCCGGCTGCGATCTCGACCAGCATGCCCGGCTGGTCGAAGTCCTGTTCCAGACAGGGCAGAGCGAGCGGGCGCGCCAGATTCTCGATCACCCCCCGGCGGAGAAGCAGGACTGGCCGGTGCTGCTGCATCGGTTCTCGATCCTGAGTCGCTTCCTGCCCAGTGACGTGGACGCGATCGATCCACTGAGACGGAAACTGATCCAGGACTACAACGCCATACCAGCGGTGAGTCTTGCCCTGAGCGCCCATGCCCGCGCCAATCACCGCTATCAGGACTCCCTCGACCTGGCCGCGACCGCGCTCGAGCCGCAGCCCGACCACCTCGCGCTCCTGCGCCTGGTCGCCGCCAACCAGCTGTCCTTAGGGCGCCACAGAGAAGCCATTGGCGTTCTGGAACGCTGCCTGTCGATCAACGCCCTGCAGGCCGAGATTCAGGCGATGCTGGGCTATGCCAGCTTCGCCATCGGTGAGATCGCAGCCAGCCGATCCTGGCTGCAACACAGCCTGCGTCTCAGACCCCGCGCCGGCCTGCACTGGCTGGATCTGGCCAAAGCTCTCTACCTGCACGGAGAGCCGGATCAGGCCCTGCTGGCCGCCTCGAACGCCTGCGAAGCCTCGCCCGGCCATCCCCACGCCACCACCATCCGTGGCCTTCTGCATCTGCTGCTGGGCAATACCGCCTCAGGTTGGTCTGACTACGAATCCCGGAACCAATCCCAGGGCGGCAGCCTGTGCGCCCCATCAGACCTGGAGCGCTGGGATGGAAGCACGGAGCTGGATGATCTCGTGCTGGTCAGCGAACAGGGCGCCGGCGACCTGATCCAGTTTCTGCGCTATGTCCCATTTCTGCGGCTGACCATTCCCAGGGTTTCGATTCTGGTTCCGGAGCGGTTCAGGAGCCTGATGGAGCTGGCGGGCGTGTTCAGTGCTGTATTTACCTACGGCGATTCGATTCCGATTCACGGCAGAGGTGGCTGGATTCCGTTCATGTCGGTTGCCGGCCTGCTGGGGGTTTCAGCCGACTGCGTGCTGATCGATGAGCCCTATCTTCAGGCCCCGGCGCCAGCGGTGGCGCACTGGCGCCGGATTCTCCATCGGGACGCTGTCGATCCAGCCGGCAAGCTCATCGGTCTGCATTGGCAGGGCAATCCGGCCGCCGAAGACAGCCTGTTTGCCGGCCGCTCGTTTGCGCTGGAGCAGCTGGCCCCCCTGGCCGAGATCCCTGGCCTCACCTTTCTCTCCCTGCAGAAAGGGACCGGCTCGGAGCAACTGAACCGCTGCAGCTTCCGCGATCGCTTCGCAGCCGCGCAGGCCGAGGTGGATGCCTGCTGGGATTACGCGGACAACAGCGCCATTCTCAGCAGCTGCGATCTGGTGATCACATCGGACAGCGGCATCGCCCATCTGGCGGGGGCCCTGGGGCGGCCCGTGTGGTTGCTGCTGGCCAGAACACCGGAATGGCGCTGGGGGCTGACAGGGGAGCGCACGGCCTGGTATCCGACCATGAGGATCTTCCGGCAGAACAGCGCCGGTGATTGGCACACCGTTGTGAAGGCTGTCAGAGCCGCTCTTGCAGAGGCGTGGGCCTCCGGTGATGATGATCCAACGCCTCTGTGATGATGGCCCGGGACTGATCTCAGGACCTGGAGACTTCGACGGAAAAAGCGGAGGGCTGCTCCGGTTGGCTCTCGGGTACAGGCAGCATCTCCACCGTGATCGGCAGACCATCGTCTCCGAAGATCCATTCGGTTCGCAGATCCGTGATACCTCCCTTGGGCAGGAGATGGGTGATCTCCACACGGGGCTTGTTGAGGCGGAGCTCGATGCTGGTGCACGGCCCCCAACGTTTGAAACCCAGCAGGGAGACCTGGCGATGCAGGCACAGATCAACCCCGCGCAGGCCAGGGGCCAGCCGCAACCAGATCCGCTCCGTTGGTGCAGCCAGAATCGGCTGCAACGCACGCGGCAGCGACCCCGGTGCGTACCGGTAGACCGACGCCTGCCACACCGGTCTGACGGCAACGGCAAAGCCAGCATCTCCGGCCGCAGGCTGAGGAGCAGCCGGCAGAGGCCGGCGGGAGGCCGGCCACCAGCGCCCCGGCTGAAACACCAGGCTCCCCAGGCTCGCGGATGCCGACAATTCAGGCAGGCCGGGCATTCTCCGTTGTGCCACCGACAACAACGACTGCCAGGAGCGGGAGGATGGATCCAGGCGAATCAACGCGTATCCATCCCGGCTGATGCGACAACGCGACCTTGAATCACAACGCTGGATGAGCGCCGATTGATCCTGCAGAGAGCCAAGATCAACCGCAAACCATTGGTAGCCGAGCCTGCTGGCCAATGCGGCCTCCTGAACCAGGCCAAGCCTCGAGGCCTGGGCAAAGGCGCTGTCGGCGGCACTGAGCTTGAACGCCCCGTAGTTGGTTGTGATGCCGCCTGACGGGAACGCCAGAAAGGTGTCGTAGACCCCCTTGCGCAGACGGCTCTCCAGCAGGCCTGTTTCCGGAAAGGTGATGTAGGGAGCAAACCAGAGACGCGAACGAGGCAGCAGCAGCTCCTTCAACGGCAGCTTGTCGGCGGCAGGTGGGCGTGCCAGGGACCGATCGAGGATGCTGCGGATCTCCAGCCAATGACTGCTGGCCAGCAGTTCAATTCCGACCCAGAGCGCGAACAGGCCCGCGAAGATCAGCATCGGATCGCGCGGTCGTCTCATGCCGGCTGACGCTCTACGGCCTGGGGCAGGCGAGCGGATCGGGCCAGCAGCAGCGCATCCAGAACGCTGGCAAGTAACAGAAGGCTGGCCCCATAGACAAACACCGTGTAGCGATTGAGGGAGCGCAGCACCGGACTGACCACGACCGCAAACACGGTGCCCAGCCCCCCCATCGTCATCCAGAGCAGACCCACCACGCTGACCAGAGCCAGCAGACAGGCAAAGAAGCGCAGCTCGCGGTTCGGGCGGCGCGCGGTGGGCAGCACCATCTGCCAGAGCGCCGTCATCCAGGCGATCGGGATCAGCACACTGCCGGTGGACCAGAAGAAGGATTCGGTGCCGACTGGAATGCCGCTCTCCCGGAGCGCGCGGGTGAACATCGGCACCCACAGGCTGGGGATCAGCCAGGTGAAGGGAAGAAGGCCGTAGAGAAACTGTTCGGAGGCCGAACGGGGAGTGGACCAGGCCACCGGCGGCCCGCCGGCGTTGCTGAGCAGCAGCTTGGGCAGGTAGGCCAGCAGCAGCACCAGCAGCACCCCGAGCAGAAACACCAGCCCCCGCCCGGCGATGGCCACCAGCGGTGCCAGGTCACTGGTGCGGGTGGTGGCGAGGAACAGCAGCACGGCGAAACAGGCGGCCAGCAGCAACACCACAAAAAAGACGTAATACTCCTGGCTCGGTACGCAGAGGGCGGCGGCGATCACGCCACTGGTGAGCACGGCGCGCCGGCCCGGCGGAGCCGCCGGCGGCAGCATCACCCGCCAGAGGCCATGGCAGGCCAGCAGCCCGGGAATCACCGGCCAGAGGGTGGCCAGCGACAGATGCCCCACCCGCGAGAAAGCGCAGGGGGCGGTGGTGATCAGAAACGCGGTCAGCAGGCTGGAGATCGGCTGAAACCCGGCGCGGCGGCAACTGATCAGGGCCAGCCCGAAGGTGAGCAGCAGGCCCAGGAGCAGGAAGCTCTGCAGCGCGTTGAGGGGGGAATGGTGGGCCAGCTGACAGCTGAGCCACTGGATGGCGCCGGCTGGGAGCGAAGCGGTGAAGGCGCCCAGGCCGGTCGCGCTGTCCGGCCCGACCCAACCGAGCTGAAAGTCGGCAGGCACGCAGGCACTCCAGAGGGCGAAGTCCTCCCAGACCTGATCGGCGCTGGGATGGCGCAGCATCAGAAATGTGGGCAGCCAGGCCAGAAGCGCCAGAACCACCAGGGTTGGTGCAAGCAGGCTGGTGAGCGATCGGCGCAGGGCGCCGGGCGGGTTGGGGCTGATCAAACCATCCGTGCCGGGATCTCCGGAAGTCATCGCTGCGCCGAGCTGAGGATAGGGCTGGCTGCGATAACCATCGGATCGGAGAGAGCGATCAGTGGTTCGGATCGGGGTTGCCGGCCTGGGTGGAGCTCCGGCAGGCCAGCGGCGCCACAGCCTGCCGGGAAACGCTGCGATCCGGCCCGGGGGCTGGAGCCGCACGGGCCAGCGCCCCGGCCCGACGGACTGGAGGCCGAACGCGTTGTGCCTGGCGCCGGCGATGGGTGGGTTCTAGGGTGAAAGGTGGTGGGCGCCCACCAGCAAATTGTTCATCCCTGGCCTGCCGCCCAACCGTTCGCCCAGACCCGCTAGCCGGTCATGACAACCCTGCCAGAGGTCAGGCGGCTGGTCTTCGTCAGCAGCTGCTTCAACGAAGCAGGCAATGTGCGCGACCTGCACAGGCGCTGCCGCGCCGTGCATCAGCAGATCGTGCAGCACCACCAGGGGGCTGAGCCACTCGCGTTTGCGATGGTGATTGCTGACAACTGCAGCACCGACGGCACCCTGGCTGCGCTGGAACAGCTGGCCGCGGAGGATTCTGCCGTTCTTGTGCTGGCGAATGCCAGCAACTACGGGCCTGAGGCGTCCGTCGCCAACGCGCTGACCCACACCAGGGACAGTGATCTGGTGGTGGTGCTCGCCTCCGATCTGCAGGATCCTCCGGAGCTGACCCTGACCCTGCTGCAGGAGCTGTGGCAGGCCCCTGGCTGCGATGGTGTGCTGGCCGTCAAAAGCCACTCCACGGGTTCAGCCCCGCTGCGGTTGTGCCGCCGCCTTTACTACCTGGCCCTCGGCTATTCCTCCCGTCTTCACCTGGTGCCGAGTGGGTTTCATGGTTTTGGCCTGTATCGCCAGCACGCCCTGGCCGAAGCGCTGGAACTGTGGCGATCCACGGGCTGGAGTCTGCGGTTGTGCCTGATCAATGGCTGTCAGAGCACGCGCAGCATCCGCTACAGGCAGGCTGAACGCAGCTGGGGCCGAACGTCGTACCAGGGGCTGGGCTATCCGAAGGAAGCCCTGATGGCCCTTCTGTCGGCCGACTCCACCGGCAGCCGGCTGGCCTTTCTGCTGGGAAGCGCAGGCTTGCTGGCGGCAAGCGGGGTTGGACTGTTCTTGCTGATCAACTGGCTGAGTGGCAACAGCGGCTATGAGCGAGGAGTTCCCACCGTGATGGCCCTGGTGCTGGGCAGCTTCGCAGTTCAGATGCTGATGATTGCACTGCTCTCCCTCCAGGTGGAGGAGTTGAAACTGGCGGGACGATTACGCCCCCGGGTTCGTCATCGGATCATTGGCCGACAGACCTGAACGCACTCTGAACGCATGCCGAGATCACCTGTGATGCGGGACACAATCACACGCTATGGAATCAACGGCATTGTCTTCACAGTCCTGGGACCATTGCTGTTCTGGATCCTCTATCCAGTGGGAGCCGTCATGGCATGGGCGATCACAGAAAGCAGCTGTCATCTGCTGCGATATTTATCCTTTCGGCACCTCGTCTTCCCCCGGTCCCGCGGCTACACGGTCTCACCACTGCGGTACATCGCCGCCGCCGCACCAACCGCGTTGATCGGCTTCACCGTTGTCGCCCTTCTGAAGACAGCGCTGGAGCGGAACGCGCTGGTTGCCCTCACAACAGCCACAACCATGGTGGCCGGCTACCTGATCAACCAGATCTGCTATCAAAGGCGCTGACACCAAAATCTCAGAGGCACGAAAAAGGCGAACTGGGAAGAGCCAGGCCATTCCCAGCGTCTCACCACGAACAAACGAGAGACAAAAAGAAAAGCAGCAAAAGCAACAAGAAATAACAGAAGAAGAATCAAACCGGAGTCCAGATGAGAACAGACGACCATGACAACGAACCCGGCGCCGGTCTGATGTCCAGCAGACCGGACACCCCGAGCAGCCGGGCTCAAGCCGCTTCAGGGTTGGGCATCAGGGTGACACCTCAGGAGTGCGCCTCAGACTCGCCCAGGTAGGAGCCGAACATGGCTGATCGGGCCGGCTTGACGCACAATGGGCACCGCCTTGCCATCGCCCGTGACCATCGAGCTGCACGTTCCCGTTTCGGTGGGGGAACTGATCGACAAGATCACCATCCTGGCGATCAAATTGCGCGAGATTGATGATCCTGTACGCCTTGAGCACATCCGCAGCGAGCACGCGGCCCTGGAAGCGGTGGCCCGCTCCGCCGATCTGCGCGCGCTGGATGGCCTTGAGCCGCTGGAGCAGGACCTTCTGGCCGTCAATGAATCCCTGTGGCGAATCGAGGATGACATCCGCGACTGTGAACGCCGGGGCGACTTCGGAGCCGGCTTCATTGCGCTCGCCCGTTCGGTGTACCGCACCAACGACCACCGGGCCGAACTCAAACGCCGGATCAATGTGCTCTGTGGATCACGCTATGTCGAAGAAAAAAGTTACAACGCCTACTGAAATGGCGATGCATCGCTCGCCTACAGCGATGAACAGCCGCTGATCCGGCTTAGGGCTGATCCGGCTTAGAGTCGAGACGACCTCGCCGCGGCGCCATGCCCTGGTGGCTCGATCTTCTGCTGCTGGTGGCCGCCGCCGCCCTGTGGATCAGCGGCAGCGATCAGATGGACGACGTCTGGCGCGTCTTTCAGCGCTTTCTGGCCTTCGTCGCCGCGATGGTCGTCCTCTTGGGCGGTCGCCAGATCCCGCTGGAGGTGGTGGTGCTGGGCGTGGCCCTGTGGCTGCCCAGCGCCCGCCGCTGCGAGCAGCGCGACCAGCTCTGACAGATCGCTGACACCCCCCCTCGGCCCGCCACCGCAGCCCTCAACAGCGGAATCGGACGCTGCGAGGCAGCGGCTCCAGGATCTCGCCCTCCGGCCCCAGCTGCGGATAAGGCCTCCCCTCGCGGCGGCACCAGGCGGCCACCTGGGGGTAGGCCCACTCGAACAGCAGCGTCCGGCGCTGCCCGGGCTCCAGCCCCTCGCCGTGCTGCGGCACCAGCCCGGCGGCCTCCCGCTGGCGCAGGGCCTCGAACAGCAGCGTGGCCGCCGCCACCGACACATTCAGCGACTGCACCATGCCCCGCATCGGGATGAAGATCGCCTGGTCCACCAGCCCCGCAGCGGTGCTGCTCAGCCCCCACTTCTCGGCCCCGAGCAGAAAGGCCGTGGGGCCGGTGAAATCACAGCGGCGGTAGTCGACCGCCTCCACCCCCAGATGGGTGCCGTACACCCGGAAGCCGCGGCCCTGCAGCTCCCGGATCATCGTCCCCGCCTCCGGGTGCCGGTGCAGCGCCACCCACTTCTCGCTGCCCAGGGCGGTGGCATTGGTGGTGGGGACCCGCCCCGCCAGGCTCACCGCATGGGCCTCCAGCACCCCCACGGCATCGCAGCTGCGCACGATCGCCGAGAGGTTGTGGGGTTTGTCCACATGCTCCAGCAGCACCGTCAGATCCCCCATGCGGCGATCGAGCACGGCCTTCAGACGCTCGAAACGACGGGGCAGCAGGGGCACGGGAGCGGCGGAGGGGTCGCAGGCGTCAGTCTGCCTGGGGGGGGCGACGCCGCTCCGACACTGGGGAGAGCGCAGCATCGCCCATGGCCCGTGACGGCTTTGATCAGCAGGTGTATGCCCTGGTGGGGCGCATCCCCCGGGGCCGGCTGGCCACCTACGGCCAGGTCGCCGAGCTGCTCGGGGCCTATGGCTGCGCCCGCCAGGTGGGCTGGGCCCTGCGCCGGCTGCCGCTGCCCTCGCCGGTGCCCTGGCAACGGGTGGTCAACGCCCGTGGCCGCATCAGCATGAGCCCGGGGCGCGAAGGCTCGGACTGGATCCAGCGCGAGCTGCTGCTCGCCGAGGGCATCCCGGTGGACGCCGAGGGCCGCCTGCCGCTGGCGACCTACCGCTGGCAGCCCCCGCTGCCGTGATGGTGTCCCTGTGACAGCCGACCGCGCAGCCGCTGCCGCAGCCGCCGCGACCAGCGGAAGGCCGCAAGGGCGCCGGCGGCGGGCAGGGGGGCGGGAACGCGAACTCCCCCATACGTTCCACTGTATGGGTAAGCACCCAAATAGGGCTCATCGTCGGTAGGAGCAATCCAGTAATAGTTATATACCGGCGGTGGCTGGCCATACTGGTCATAGCTGTCTGCAAAGCAAAGGCTATATCCGTTGCTGTTAGTCACCTTGAGCGAGCCTCTTTCAAACCAGCACAGCTTCCCTCGAGAAGCTCCACTGAAGAAGAAGTTTCGCCCCGAATCGTAGATCGAGATCTGCAGCGAGCCCGGCATGTATCTCAGAATATCGGTATCCCGAAAATTTTGATCGCCGATGGTGAACGAGAACGACAGATTAGAGATGCTTCCATACATGTCGCCAACCACATAATCGCCATCAGGAAGGTCGTTATCGATGCTCAGTCGCCCCTGGCCTACGAAGGGCTGGAGGGGATATTGCTTGCCGTCGATAGACCTGTCAACAAAGCCAGCATTGTCAAAAAACACATCAAACACCATTCCCGCCCGCACCGGCGCGGGCATCAGCAGGGGCACGGTCGCCGCTAGGGCCAGGCCCGTGAGCCCGGGGGCTCGCCAGGCCACCGGATGGCCCCCTCGCATCGCCAGGGTCAGCGCCCGGGCCAATGCAGTGATCAACCCCGCGGTCAACGCCCGTGCCATCGCACCACTCAACGGCTGGATCATCACGGCACCGATCACCGAGATCAGCGCCTGGGCTGACCCTATGGAGCCCGCCAGCGGTGGCTGCGTTCGTAAGCGGATCGTCACAGACGGCGCCGGCCATGGCTAACAGTGGGCCAGCACCCGTCACCGGCGCCCTTGCGCAACACCCCAACAGCCAGCTCCACCCTCGAGACCAAGGGTCTGCCGCCGCGGCTGCTGGCCTGGCAGGTGCTGCACGCCGTGCAGGCCGGCGCCTATGCCGATGTGGCGCTGGAGCGGCAGCTGGCCCGCACGGCTCTGGCCGCCCCCGACCGGGCCCTGGCCACGGAACTGGCCTACGGCTGCGTACGGCAGCGGCGGCTGCTGCAGGCCTGGATCGATGCCCTCGGCCGCCGCAGCGCCGCCCAGCAGCCCCCCAAGCTGCGGGCGATCCTCGAGCTCGGGATCTATCAGCTGCTGTTCTGCCAGCGGGTACCGGCGGCGGCGGCGGTCAACACCAGCGTGGCCCTGGCGCACCGACTCGGGCTCAGCCGTCTGGCGCCGGTGGTGAATGGATTGCTGCGGGAGCTACAGCGTCGCCGCGCGGCGATCGGGGCATCCGCTGGTGCCGCCGCAACTGGTGCCGCCGCAACTGCTGCCGCCGCGGACGCTGCCGCCGCGACCGCTGCCGATCAGACCGCGGGGGTCTCCACAGCGCCCCAGGCGGAGTGTGAACCCTGGCAGGGCCTGGAGCTCCCGGCCGACCCGATCCAGGCCTTCGGCCTGCGCCACTCCCTGCCCGACTGGCTGGTAGAACGCCTTCACGTGTGGCTGCCGCCGGAGCGGGCGGAGGCCTTCGCCCGTGCCGCCAACGCACCGCCGCCCCTCGATCTGCGCATCAACCGCTGCCGCACGAGCCGCTCTGCCGTGCTCGAGGCCTTCGCCGCCGCCGGCATCGCCGCGGCGCCACTGCCCGACGGCCCCGATGGCCTGACCCTGGAGGGACGCCCCGGCGATCTGCGCCAGCTGCCGGGTTTCACAGCTGGACACTGGAGCGTGCAGGACCGCAGCGCCCAGGCGATCGCGCCGCTGCTGGCGCCTGAACCGGGCGCGGTGCTGCTCGATGCCTGCGCAGCCCCGGGCGGCAAGGCCACCCAGCTGGCGGAGCTGCTGGCGGATCAGGGGGCGGTCTGGGCGATCGACCGGGCCGAATCCCGCCTGCAGCGGCTGGTCTCCAACGCCCAGCGGCTGGGACTGGGCAGCGTGCACCCCCTGGCGGCCGATGCCACCGACCTGCTCCAGCTGCGGCCGGATTGGCGGGGACTGTTCCAGGGCATCCTGCTGGACGCGCCCTGCTCCGGCCTGGGCACCCTCGCCCGCCATGCCGATGCCCGCTGGCGCGTCGATCCGGCCGGGATCGACACCCTCACCACGCTGCAGGAACAGTTGCTGGAGGCGATGGTGCCCCTGCTCGCCCCGGGGGGCCGGCTGGTGTACGCCACCTGCACCGTGCACCCCCAGGAGAACCAGGAGCGGATCCGGGCCTTCCAGCAGGCCCATCCTGAATTCACCCTGCTGCAGGAACAGCAGAGCTGGCCGGGGGAGGCGAGGGGTGGCGATGGGTTTTATGCAGCCGTGCTGCAGGCGCCTCAGGGCAGCGGCGGTGGCGGCGCCACGACCGGCGGCGGGGGCGGTGGCAGGGAGGGCTGAGGCGGCGGGGCCAGTGGCTCGGGGGCTGGTGCCGAGGGCTCCGGAGCAGGGGCGGGGGCAACGGCTTCGCGGCGGGGTGCTGGCTCGGCGGGAGGGGTCCAGCGGCGGGGTGGCGGTTCCGCCGGCTCGGGAGCGCTGGGCTCCCAGGTCTGGATGCGGGGCTGATTGGACGGCCCGGCGCGACGGGCATCGCGGTTGAATTCACGCTCGAGCTCGGCCCAGCGGCCGCGTTCGGTGGGATCGGGATCCTCCGGCGGCTGCCAGCTGGATTCACGGGCCGTGGGCGCCGAGCGGCGATCGTCCTTCTTGTCTTTCTTCTTCGGCGGTACGTAGGGAATGAATTCACCGGTGAGTTCCGGCTTGGGCGGGAACTCCTGAACCGGCAGATCTTTGACGATCCGCGACATGAACGAATACCAGGCGGAGGCAGCGGTGGCGCTGCTGCTGCCCGTCTGCCAGTTCTCGTCGTAGCCGAACCAGATCGCCGTGGTGAGTTGAGGGATCGAGCCGATGAACCACAGATCGCGGGCGCCCTCGGCGGTACCGGTCTTGCCTGCCACCGGCCGATCGCCCAGACCCGCCGGTCGGCCCGTGCCGGAGCGCACCACGCTCTCCAGCATGTACGTCACCGCATCGGCCACGTCGCTGCTCACGGCGCGCACCGGCTTGCGGGCATCGACGCGGCGGCTCCACAACAGTTCGCCATCGGGTCCGTAGATCTCCTCGAACGGCGTCGGCTGGACGTACACGCCCCGGTTGTTGATCGCCGCATAGGCGGCGGTCATCTCCATCACGGTCTTCTCGTTCGCCCCCAGCACCATCGATGGATACTCGCCCATCTCGCCGGTGATCCCCAGCTTGCGGGCGATGCCGATCACGCGCGGATAGCCCACCTTTTCGGCGGTGGCCACGGCGGCGGCGTTGAGCGAGTTGGTGATCGCGTTGAGCAGACTGACGCTGCCGCCACCCCCGGGGATGCAGAAGTCGCGGCTGCCATCCCAGTAACAGCGGCGCCGGTTGCTGATGCTGTCCTCGGGTCGCAGGCCGTAGGCGATGGCCGCCGTGTAGGCGAACAGCTTGAAGGTGGAGCCGGGGGAGCGCAGGGCCTGGGTGGCCCGGTTGAACTGGCTCTTCTCCCAGTCGGTGCCGCCCACCAGCGAACGCACCAGACCCGTACCGGGCTCCATCGCCACCAGCGCACCCTGAAGGCCGCCACCACCGCTGACGCTGTTGATGACCGACTGGGCTTCCTTCTGCCACTTCTCCTTGAGACCGGTGCGGATCGTCAGACCACCCACCTCGAGCTGCTCCTTGGTGAGGACCCGGGGCAGTTCCTGCTCCATCCAGCTGATGAACCAGGGAGCGGGGTTGGCGAAATACTTGGGCTCGGCGGGCTTGAGCCCCAGGGGGGCTGCATCGGCCTTGGCCAGCTGGGCGTCGTCGATGAAGCCGGCCTCGCGCATGCGAGTCAGCACGATGTTGCGCCGCCGCAGGGCAAGATCGGGATTGATCAGCGGCGAATAGACCGAGGGCGCGGGCGGCAAGCCGGCGATCATCGCCGCCTCCGGAAGGGTCAGTTGATCGGGGGTCTTGGAGAAGTACACCCAGGCGGCATCGGAGACGCCGTAGGCGCTGGAGCCCAGATAAACGAAGTTGAGGTATTGCTCGAGAATCTGCTCCTTGCTGAGCTGGCGCTCGATCTTGCCCGCCACGGCAGCTTCATTGAGCTTGCGCCAGAGGGTGCGGTCCTGGCTGAGGAACACCGTGCGGGCCAGCTGCTGGGTGATCGTGCTGGCCCCCTCCTCGACCGAACCCTGGCTGAGATTGCGCAGCATCGCCCGGCCGATGCCGACGAAATCGACACCGTCGTGCAGGTAGAAGCGGCGGTCCTCCGCCGCCACGAACGCCCGTTGCAGCAGCAGCGGCATCTTGCCGCTGGGCAGCTTGTCGCGGGTGGCCGGGCCCTGTTTGTACACCACCTGGCCGTCCGCCGACAGCACGGTCAGGGTGCCGGGCCGGTTGTAGGAGCTGATGCGGCGCGTATCGGGCAGCAGGGCATCGATGCCACTCACCAGGGCCCGCTGCCCCAGGGCCAGGCCGGACCCGACAGCCAACGCCGCCAGCACCGGCACGATCAGGCGGAAGGAGAGCAGAGGCAGGGGGGCGTTCGGTCGTTTCGGCCGCGGGGCTCTCGGCTGGGAGGCCGTCTCGGGCAGAGGGGTTCCGGTCAAAGCGTCAGGGTGTCGCCCGTGAGCTGGATGAGAGAACTGTGGCCGATGGCCAGGGCGGTGACCAGCATGCCAAGCACGAGGAAAGGCTGAGCGCTGGCCTGGTACTTGACGTCGTAGGCCACCGGATCGCGCAGCAGCCAGATGTCCTGGAAGGTGATCTGGGGAATGATCAGCAGCACCAGCAACACGGCGGCGAAATGCTGGCCGATGGCGATCAGCACAGCCACCATCGCGAGCTGGAAAATGTCGATCATTGCGGCACTGATCCAGCTGGCCTTCTCGATGCCGAACACCACTGGCAGGGAGCGCAGGCCGAGGGCACGGTCGCCCTCAACGCTCTTGAAGTCGTTGACGACGGCGATGCCAAGACCGGCGAGCGAATAGGCCAGCGTGAGCAGGGCCGTGGTCCAGGTGAGCTGGCCGAACAGGGCCTGACCGGCCCACCAGGGCAGAGCGATGTAGCTGGCGCCCAGGGCGTAGTTCCCAAGCCAGCCGTTCTGCTTGAGCTTGAGCGGTGGGGCCGAATAGATGTAACTGACGAAGGAACCACCCAGGGCGAGCAGCAGCAGCACCGGGGTGGTGTGACCGGCCCAGCGGTCGAGCCCCCAGGCCACCGCCAGCCCGGCAAGCAGCAGCACCCAGATCTGCACCTTGACCTGCCCGAGCGGGATGGCACCGGAGGGGATCGGCCGGTACGGCTCGTTGATCGCGTCGATCTCGCGATCGTAGTAGTCGTTGATCGTCTGGGTGAAGCCCGCCAGCAGCGGACCACTCATCACCATGCAGGCGATCGAGGCCAGCACGGGGCCGGGGCGCCACTGGAAGTGGCCGGAGGCAGCGGCACCACAGATCACCCCCCAGATCAGGGGGATCCAGGTGACCGGTTTCATCAGCTGCAACCGGATCTTCCAGATGCTGGAGGTTTCGGCAGCACCCTTCATGCCCAGCAGCTGGCGGGCGGCCGCTCCGGCCTGGGAGGCGTTCGGGGACTCCGAGGGAGTGGAGGCGGCGGGGTCGGCGGGGGCCGGTGCGGGGCTGTCGCTCACGGGCTGATGCGGCTCAGGCCGGGACGATCTCGTCATCGAACAGCCAGAGGGTGCGCCCGCCGGCCAGCTCGAGGACCACACCGATGCCCTTGCCGTCGGTCACCCGGAAATCCTTGACGGTGCCGGTGGGATCGGCCTTGAGGGTCTCCACCAGGTCGGCGGGGATGCGGTCACGAACCCGGGTGACCCGCACCCTCGAGCCGATGGTGATGGCAGCCTGGGACATGGCGCGATCGAAACGGTGGCGCAACCTTACCAGCGAGCCCATGGTCGCCAAGCGCATCATCCCCTGCCTCGACGTGGCCGATGGCCGCGTGGTGAAGGGGGTCAACTTCGTCGGCCTCCGCGACGCCGGTGATCCGGTGGAGCTGGCCTGCCGCTACAGCGCCTCCGGCGCCGATGAACTCGTCTTCCTGGACATCGCCGCCAGTCATCAGGGACGCACCACCCTGGTGGACCTGGTGCGCCGCACCGCCGAGGCGGTGACGATCCCGTTCACCGTGGGCGGCGGCATCGCCCATGTGGACGGGATCACCGAACTGCTGCGGGCCGGGGCCGACAAGGTGAGCCTCAACTCGTCCGCCGTCCGCGATCCCGAGCTGGTGGCGCGGGGAGCCGATCGCTTCGGCTGCCAGTGCATCGTGGTGGCGATCGACGCCCGCCGCCGCACCGACCCCGCCGCCGCTCCCGGCTGGGATGTGTACGTCAAGGGAGGCCGCGAGAACACCGGCCTTGATGCCGTGGCCTGGGCGCGCCGGGTGGTGGCGCTCGGTGCGGGAGAGATCCTGCTGACCTCGATGGATGGCGATGGCACCCAGGCGGGCTACGACCTGGAGCTGACCCGCGCGGTGGCGGATGCGGTGGAGGTGCCCGTGATCGCCTCCGGCGGTGCCGGTTGCATCGACCACATCGCCGCGGCCCTCGACGGCGGTGCCGGCGGCGGCGGCGCCTCCGCCGCCCTGCTGGCCTCCCTGCTGCACGACGGGGTGCTGACGGTGGAGGCGATCAAGACCGACCTGCTGGGCCGCGGGCTGCCGCTGCGGCCCCTCGAGGGCGCAGGCGATGGCGCAGGGCACAGCGCCGCGACATAGCTCGTTACATTGCAACGGCGACGCCCTGCGGCTCCGGCCTTGCACGCCCTTCTCGCCCAGCCCACCCCCGTCTTCACCGCCATCGCGCTGCTGATGGTGGCGGCTGTCGTGGGGCTGGTGGCCTGGGCACTGCAGTTGATGCAGGCCGCCACCGACCGGCAGGAGTTCTCGCTGATGCTGGCCGGCTGCATGGTCTGCTCCGCCGCCGTGGGCCTGGCCACGGTGATGGTGCTCACCCTCACCGGTCCCGGCCGTCTCGACGCCATCGCCCTCAGCTCGCCCCTGCCCGACGGCGAAGCCATCAGCCAGTTCGATGCGATCGTGCTTCCGTGGGATCAGGCCAGTGCGCCGATCCCTGCCGTTCCCTGACCCCCGCGCGTGAAACCGGGCGATCCGCAGGCGGTGCGCGAGCTGTTCGACACCATCGCCCCCCGCTACGACCTCCTCAACGACCTGCTCAGCCTCGGGCTGCATCGCCTCTGGAAGCGCCAGGCGGTGCTCTGGGTGCAGCCCCGGCCGGGCTCGACCCAGGTGGATCTCTGCTGCGGCACCGGCGATCTGGCGTTTCTGCTGGCCGAACGGGTCCGCCCAGGGGGCCGGGTGCTGGCGATCGACGCCGCGGCGGCCCCGTTGGAGCAAGCCCGGTGCCGGGCCGCCCGCTACCCCTGGCTGCCGATCCGTTGGCGGCAGGCCGACGCCCTGGCCACCGGGCTGCCCACCGCCGCCGCGGACGGCGCGGTGATGGCCTACGGACTGCGCAACCTGGCCGATCCGGCCGCCGGTCTGGTGGAACTGCGCCGCCTGCTGCGCCCCGGGGCCCGGGCGGCCGTGCTCGACTTCAACCGGAGCGAAGGACGCGTGGCCGAGCTGCAGCGGGCCTACCTGCGCCGGCTGGTGGTGCCCACCGCCGAGCGCTTCGGCCTCGCCGATCACTACGCCTATCTCGAAGCCAGCCTCGAGCGCTTCGCCAGCGGCCCCGACCAGGAGCGCCTGGCCCGGAACGCCGGCTTCCGCCATGCCCGTCACCGCCCCCTGGCCGGGGGCCTGATGGGCCTGCTGCAGCTGGTGGCCTGAGCCCCGGTTTCTGAGGATTCTCTTAATGCCGCCGCAGGTCACGCGACCCAGAGTGCGAGGGAAACCCTGCAATCACCATGGGCGTTCCCCTGTTCGACTTCGCCGCCAACATCGGCAAGAAGGTATTCCGGCGCGGTGAAGATCCGGCCAAGGCCGGCGCGGAGCTGAAACAGCACATCGAGAAGAACAACCCCGGCGTCAGCAACCTCGACGTCAAGGTCGAGAACGAGGTGGCCACCCTCAGCGGCACCGCCTCTGACCAGGCCGCCTTCGAGAAGGCCGTGCTGATCGCCGGCAACGTCGAGGGCGTGGGCAAGGTGGTGGCCGGCGAGCTGAGCGGCGCCGGTGGCGGCAGCTCGGAGTTCGTGCTGGTGGAGGACGGCGACACCCTCTGGGGCATCGCCGAGCGCTCCTACGGCAACGGCGCCCGCTACACCGAGATCTTCGAGGCCAACCGGGAGGTGATCGAAGACCCCGATCTGATCTTCCCCGGCCAGAAGCTGCGGATTCCCAAAGGGTGATGATGGGCCCTGCCTGACTGCCGCCACCTGTGATCAAGCTCAATCTCGGTTGCGGGCGGCGGCAGCTCGAGGGCTACGTCAACGTCGATGGCTACGCCGGCTGTGAACCGGATCAGGTGGTGGATCTGGAGAGCACCCCCTGGCCCTTCGCCGACAACGTCGCTGAGGAGATCGTCCTGCACCACGTGCTGGAACACCTCGGGCAGGACGCCAAGGTGTTCCTGGCGGTGATGCAGGAGCTCCATCGGGTCTCGGCCCCGGAAGCCCTCATTCACATCGATGTCCCCCATCCCCTCCACGACGACTTCCGCACCGATCCCACCCACGTGCGCCGGATCACCCCGCGCACGCTCTCGATGTTCAGCCGCCGCAACTGCGAGGAGTGGCAGGGTCTCGGCTATGCGATCACCCCGCTGGCGCTGATGTGCAACGTCGACTTCGAGCTGGAGGACACCACCTACCACGTTGACGAGGAGACCCTGGCGCGGCTGAGGGCCGCGGGCCTGCAGCTGCCCGACGACGGCCTCGAGGCCTACGGCGAGATTCTGCCCAATCTGTTCAAGGCGATCTCGATCACTCTGCGGGTGGTGAAGCCGGCGGCCGCCTGAGGCCTGCGTGTCACGATGAGGGCCCCCTGGACGGCCCCGCTCGGCGCCCGGCCGCCCGCCCCTCCGGCCCGCGCCTGCCAGGCCCTCGCAACGATGCATTTCCAGGACATCATCAGCACCCTCAACCGCTTCTGGGCGGACCAGGGCTGTCTGATCCTCCAGCCCTACGACACCGAGAAGGGCGCCGGCACGATGAGCCCGCACACGGTGCTGCGGGCACTGGGACCGGAGCCCTGGGCGGCGGCCTACGCCGAACCCTGCCGCCGCCCCACCGACGGGCGCTACGGCGACAACCCGAACCGCGCCCAGCACTATTTCCAGTACCAGGTGCTGATCAAGCCGTCGCCGAACGGCATCCAGGAGACGTACCTCGCCTCCCTGGAGGCTCTGGGCATCCGCCAGGCCGACCATGACATCCGGTTCGTGGAGGACAACTGGGAGTCCCCCACCCTCGGCGCCTGGGGGGTGGGCTGGGAGGTGTGGCTCGACGGCATGGAGGTGACCCAGTTCACCTACTTCCAGCAGTGCGGCGGCATCGACTGCCGGCCGGTGTCGATCGAGATCACCTACGGCCTCGAGCGCCTGGCGATGTATCTCCAGGATGTCGAGAACATCTGGGATCTGGCCTGGGACGGCAGTCGCAGCTACGGCGACATCTGGCTGCCCTTCGAAAAGGGTCAGTGCACCTACAACTTCGAGGCCTCCGACCCGGAACGGCTCAAGCAGCTGTTCGCCCTCTACGAGGCGGAAGCCAGCGATCTGGTGGCGGCCGCCCTGCCGGCCCCGGCCCTCGATTTCGTGCTCAAGTGCAGCCACACCTTCAACCTGCTGGAGGCCAGGGGGGTGATCTCGGTCACCGAACGCACGGCCACCATCGCCCGCATCCGGCATCTGGCGCGCCAGGTGGCGGAGGCCTGGCTGGCGGAGCGTCGGGCCCTTGGCTTCCCATTGATGAGTGAAGCCAAGCGATCCGCCTGGTATGCCGCCCATCCGGAGGATGACCCCGGCAGCGCCGGGAAGCCCCTCGCCGAAGCACCAGCGGCCGCGCGCTGAGCCCGTCGGCTGAACGCCTGTTCAGCCGAATGGTTGCTTCCGTTGATCCCGACAAGGCTGCGGGATCCATCCTCGCGATGCCGCCCGCGGCCGAGGGGAACCCTGGAGCCAGCGGCGTTCCCGCCCCATGGCTGCCCCCACCGGTCGCCCCGTCCCGCGCCTCGTGGGCCGGAACCAGGTCCCGTGGCTGGGACCTCTGCTGGTGGTGCTGGTGCTGGCGGGCCTGAGCCTGCTGGCGGGGTGCGCCCCCCGGCCGGGCCCCGGGGATCCCCTGCGCTGGCTGGCGGGGGGGGATGGCCCCGTGGAGATGCGGCTGGAGGGCCGGCTGCTGGAGGATCCGCAGCCCCTCGGCCAAGGTGGCGGCGCGGAGCCGGAGGCCTGCCGCGCGCTGCTGCAAAGCGCGGACGGACGCACGGAGCTGCGCTTTCGCCCCTGCCCGCCGCTGCGCCTGGGCTGGCGTCTGCGGGTCGCGGGCGCGCTGCGACGCCCCAGGCCGTCCCCCCACCCGCTGCTGGCGGGCAGCGCTGAACGCCTGGCCCGCCAGGGCAGCTGGACCCGTCTGGAGGTGCGCGAGATGGCGGTGCTGGAGCGACCGGCGACGCCGATCGCCGATCTGCGCCGCCGCCTCGCCGGGCAGCTGATCGCCGGCGCCGGGGCCGAACGCGGCGGGCTGCTCGCCGCCCTGGTGCTCGGCAGCGCCGTGGTGCCCCTGCCGGCGGACCTGCGCGACGCCTTCCGTGCCGCCGGCCTCTCGCACGCCCTGGCGGCCAGCGGCTTCCACCTGACGGTGCTGCTGGGGGCGGTGCTGGTGCTGGCACGGCCCCTGGGACGGCTGGCACGGCTGCTGCTGTCGGCGGGGGCGATGCTGCTGTTCCTGCTGCTGGCTGGCCCGCAGCCCTCGGTGGTGCGGGCGGTGCTGACCAGTGGGTTCGCGCTGGCGGCCCTGGAGAGCGGCCGGCGCGGCCGGCCCCTCGGCCTGCTGGCGCTGGCGGTGGTGCTGATGCTGGCCCTGCGGCCCGACTGGCTGGCCGATGTGGGCTTCCAGCTCTCGGTGGCCTCCACCGCCGGGCTGATCGTCAGCGCGGCACCGATCGAGCGGAGCCTGCTGCCGCGACTGCCCCAGCGGCTGGCCCCCCGCCGCTGGCTACCGGAACTGGCGGTGGTGCTGGCCGCCACGCTCTGGACCCTCCCCCTGCAGCTGCTGCATTTCGGCGCCGTGCCCCTGTACGCCATTCCGGCCAACCTCCTGGCCGCTCCGCTGCTGGCGCCGCTGACCCTGGGCGCCATGGCCCTGGCGGTGCTGTCGCTGGTGTTGCCGGCATTGCTGCCACTGCTGCTGCCACCGGTAGCCCTGATGGCCGCACTGCTGGCCGCCCTGGCACGCGGCATCGCGAGCCTGCCCCTGGCCCAGGCCCAGACCGGACGGGCGGAACCCTGGCTGGTGGCGCTGCTCAGCCTGGGGCTGCTGGGGCTGGTGCTGGAGGGAGCCGGGGGCCGGCGCCGCGCCGTCGCCCTGGCCCTGGTGGCCCTGGCGGTGGGGCTGCATCTGACGGCCCTGCGCGCCGATCAGCTGCTGCTGGTGCACCAGCCGGGCCGGGGCGGCAAGGATCTGCTGATCGCCCGCCACCGGGGGCGGGCCGCTCTGGTCGGCACCGCCGCCGACGGCGCAAGCTGCCGGCAGGCCCGGCGGCTGATCAGCGGCCTGGGGATCGGGCGCCTGGACTGGGCCCTGCTGCTGGATCCCGTGGCCTCCGACGATCCCGGCTGCTGGCACGCCCTGGCGGGACGGGTGATCGCCGACGGCGAGGGGGAGCCTCCCCTGGCGGCGGGTCAGCGGCTGGTGAGCCCCGGGCTGGCCTCCCAGGCCCTGAGCATGGACAGCCGTGCCCTGGCCCTGACGATCGGGCGGCGGCGCTGGCTGCTGCTGCCGGATCGGGCCGCCTGGTGGGCCGTCCGCCGGGAGACGGGCGGCAGGGCCGGGACGGAGGCGATCCGGAGCCTGGCCACCGATGGACTCTGGCTCGGCTTCCTGCCCGACGGGAGCGAGCTGACCCAGCTGCGGCGGCTGCGGCCCGGCCGGGTCTGGCTGAGCGGCGAGGGCGGGAACCGCAGCCTGCCACCGGGCTGGCAGCGGAGCGGTGCCAGCGGCTTCCTGCTGGCCCGGGGGGGCTGAGAGTAGATTGGCTCTGGCCCGTGCAGGGCCTCCGGAGATCCAGCCCAGGCCTGGCCTGGTGTCACCTGGATTACCGCGTGGAGAGGTGGCTGAGTGGTCGAAAGCGAACGACTCGAAATCGTTTGAAGGGCAACCTTCCGTGGGTTCGAATCCCACCCTCTCCGTTTCAGAGCTCAACACGGGGATTCCCAAGGGTTCCCGTGACGTCCCACTGATTCCCGAGACGCTCTGCGCTGCAGTGGCTGTTCTTCTATTTGCCCATCTCGCCAACACCCAAGGGCACTCCCCACGGTGATGGTGTCCGTGCGGGTGTGAGGGCTCCGTTGCCCTGAGGTCGACCTTGCCGTGGTCAGGGCCCCGGCTCCGCCAGTGCCGTTCACCGCCCACCAGGGAGGACCTGCGGCAGGTTCGGCGCATCAGACCTTCTCAGAAGTTCTCAGGGCCGCCCGCGACAGCCGCGATGAGCCGGAACGCCTTCTCCAGGGAGGCGGTATCCATCCCTGCGCCTCCTGCGCCGCAAAGCTGATCAGCGGCGGTTGGGATCGGGAGGATCGGATCATCCTCCGTGAGGACCAGATCACAGCCGGGTTTGTGCTGACCTGCGTGGCCATCCCCCCGCGGACTGCACGATCGAGATCCACGCCGAGCAGACGCTCTACTGAGTCACTGCGCAACCAGGAGCAGCCCAGGCGTGATAAGCAGCGGGCCTGAGCAGATGGGTGCCATCGGCCTCCCATTGGCGTGTCCACTGCAGCTGGTTGAACACTGAGCGCGTCTTGCCTTGCTCATCGCTCAGGGGTTCACGCTCCGCCATCGAACCAGCTGAGGGCGACGATGTGCTGAGGGCCATGGCGGACTCCAGAGCGGCGTCAGCCACGATGACGCCTCCATGAGCCGGAGCGATCCCCCCGGATGGGGACGATCGCTCCGGCTCAACCCCCATCCCCTCCAGGTGGGCAACCCGCCACTGACCAGGGTGCTGCGATGCCGCCAGAGCGCTGCTGGCGATGCCTGCACCCCATACTCAGCGGTCCGATTTGCCGCCGCCTCAGTGAACGCGGTGGCTCCCAAGGCCTGGGCAAAGGCAGGATCGCCCTCTGGCAGCTCCTTGAGCAGATGCAACGCCGCCGCAGAGGGATGCTCGACCGCGGGGCCCACCAGATCGCAGATCGCCCTGGACCCCCTTTTCTTTGAGCGTTGGTGAACTGGCAACCCAGCACCCTCGGATTGCCAAGCGCTGCAGATTCCGGTGCACGATGGCGTCACCATCCAGGCTGCTCGAGGCACCGTCCACAGGCAAAAGCTGGAGGACCTCAACCACTGCCTGCCGCACCTGCGCACGATCCCGAGCAGCTCGATCGGCACCTCAAGCGCGATCAGCAGGATCAACCGGATCAGCATGGTGATCCGAGCTGGCAACCCAGATCGATTCCAGGATCTTCCACCGCGTGATCGCTTGCCCCGGCTTTCGCACCAGGGGGTCCAGCAGGCTGCGCTCGGTGGTGGTGAGCTTGATCCGCTCCGCACCGCGAACCGACTGCGATTGACCCAGTTGGATCCTCGGTCCACTGATGTCCAGCGGCAGCAACAGATCCAGAATCACCAGGTCAGCCAACGCATGCTGGAAGACGTCCACAGCTTCCTCACCCTGACCGGCCAGAGCCACTCAGTCCCCGCGGAGCTGGAGGTGAAACTCGATCAGGCTGCGGATCCGCTGCGTATCGCCGACCAACAGGATCCACTCGTTCTTGATGTTCGCAGAGTGGCTCCATAGAAAGAAGGGAATCGTCGCTGGCCAGCACTGCTGCCCGCATGGATGTGCATCCAAGGATGGCCTTGCCTCCAAGCATGGCTTTGCCTCACTGATCTGAGGCGTTCACTTTTGGCCTGGGGGTGATCTCGATTCAGAGGCAAGCGTCATCTCTTCAAAGGCTTCACAACCCCAACAGGAGTCATCGCCATGGACCAACAAGCCCAGGCCTCGAAAAAGGCCCGAAGCCACCAATATGCAGAGTCCGAGGGAGGGATGTGGGAATCAGAAGACGATGCACTTCTTGACCCGAAAGCCATTGAACCATCCATGTATTTTGCCAGCCCTGAAAGCGAATCTGGATGGGGCTTTCACGCCCGGGCTGAGCGACTGAATGGCCGCCTTGCCATGGTGGGCTTCGCGGTCGGCATCGCCTTGGAACTTCTGACCGGTCAAGGAATTTTGCAACAGATTGGGCTATCTGCCTTGCTTCACCACTCCCGATAAGCCATGCACCTGCTGTCGCTCCTGCCCTCTGCTGGACAGGAGGATATGACAACAATCGCCGGATGCAGCGATCTCCATCTCCGCCTGATCCGGCCCACCCTACCAACCCTGATGCACACCAGCCACTTTTCTCAGAATAATACCAACACATCAAGGGGCCACGTATCATGATCCATTCAACGGCCGAAGTTCTGATGGCCTATCTTTTTGCGAGCGCTCTTTTTATTGGCCTGCCAGCCATCACATTCACCGTCGTCTTTTTGCCTGGCCTGATGCGTACTACCGGGGAAACAATCGGATCTTCTCGTCGCGAGGACAATGCCGATGCTGCTCCGGAATCAACGAGAGCCCCCTCCCTCCATTCTGCAAAACAGCCCTTAACGATGGCCAATACGGCCTGACGACGCTGCCGCTTGGACGCGTTCAGACGTTTCTCAAGCAGCCAACGTCAGAGCCGAAGAGATCAGCAGATCAGTGCCATGACGGTCGAGACGCGATGGGTTGAGACGGTCTCGTGGGCATCGCCCGACAAGCCGAATCAGGCGCGCAGCTGAAGCGGATGCCAGCGCCACGCCCTGGGAAGTCCCGCCTCTGCCGAGTGGCCACGCGTCAGCTCCAGAGACGATGATGGCCGATGAGTGGGATCAGGGGCGACGGGACGCCCTGTGATGCGGCCCCCATTGGCAGAGGGAGCCGAAGCGCTGCAGGGGGAAGGCCAGTCTCCAGGGCGCTGGAGACGCGTAGTCACGGTGTCAGATCGTCACGGTGTCAGAAACGATCCTTCAGATGTCCAGGACAGGGGTCTGCTCAGCCCCCCATGCACAGGGACACCCTCTCCGATTCAAAGAATCCCCGACAGCCTGAAGCTTGCATGCCTATCGGACACAGGCTCTGAAGTGCCGTCAGATTAGATCAGGAACCATGGAGACCAGACCACCGAACAGACCACCGAAACAGCAGATCCAGACCTAAAATGACCCGCCAGTGGCTGGTGAGTGCATGGTCACTCCCGAGGAACTGACAGCGCTGGACCTGCTGGTCTGGCTGCGATCCGGCGAAGCGGCATCAAAACGCCTCGGGATCAGTCAGCCCACCATCTCGCGCATCTCCAAGCGCGTGCTTGGTGTCTTCGGCTTGACACCGATCCGCAATCAGGGTGAGTGGGTGTTCAGGGGAAGCGAGGAACTGCTGAACCTGCAACGCGGCGTCCATCAGGAGCACCGCTGGCGCCAGGGCAACCCCCTGCGCATCGATGCCCAGTACTACTCAGGGCCGATTTTTCTGGGCAACGAGCTGCCGGACTGGATCGCCGGCAACTTCGATTTCCTCGACATCAACCTGCCCCTGAGCCTGCTGCGCAAAGGCGTGCTCGATGCCTGGATCGGCTGCCATCCGGACGTCCCTGCGGATAACGATCCGGAATTCGCCTGTTTCCACCTCACCCGCCTGCCGACCCACCTGGTGGTGGCACCCGACCATCCCCTGGTCGGCCTGGGCAGCAGGATCAGCCTCGAGGATGTGCATGCCTATCCGTCCCTGGCGCTTCCCGATGGAGCCTTCCCGGAGATTCAGCGACGACTCGAAGCGCTGGGGCTCTGGAATTCACCCAGCCGCATCAGTCGTTACGTGTTCTCGCGCTGGGAAGGTCGCACCGCTGATCAGCTGACCGTGGGCTATGCCACAGCCTTCACGATCGACCTCTTCCCCACTCCCCAGGTGATCCTGCCGCTGACGATCCCCCTGAGGGTCGGGGACACCCTCGTCGTTCCGCGCCGTTATCAGGCCCACCCCCGGCTGCTGGAGCTCGTCGCCCATCTCAAGCGCCGAGCCGCAGAACTGGCCCGCCTCCACCCCGAAGTGCAGCTTGCCTGAGGCTGCCGGGCAGCCCGCCGGGCAACCGTCCCAGCCGGGCCCAAAAGGGTGGCGGCCCCAGCGGCTCTGGCCGCAGGCGCACTGAGCGGTCGCCCCCCGGCGGCTGAACGCTCGAACGCCGCTGCGGAAGCTGAAGCCCCGGGGCAGAAACGCCCGGCCCGAAGCCATCAGTTGTATTCGCCCGGAATCGTGTTCTTGTGCACGGTGACCCGGTCGAAGCGCTGCCCTGACGCCCGCAGCAGCTCATCACCGGAAAACTCATAGCCCAGCCTCAGGGCGATCTGGGCCACATCGTCGGCCGTGGCGGCAGCGGTCACCTGCTGGCGCAGGGAGGCATCGTTCTGCATCACGGCCAGGAAGGCCTTGAGCTGATCCAGAGCCATGGGTCTGCCGCGGGATTGCACCATTGTCCCGCGGACCGGTTGATGGCGCGAACCCGGATATCCCAAGACGCAAGTGGGGTGGCGCTGCGGGTCTCCCACAAAACGGCCAGCGAGCGCCGGCCGATACGGTGGCGGCGCCGCTGCCGATGCCCCGTGCAGGCCCCCCAGCCCCTCCTGGAAGTGCTCAGGACCCTGCCTGAAATGGGGCCGGGCCGCAGGCGGCTGGTGCTGCTGCTCTCCCAGCTCGGAGACTTCGATTCACTGGAACTGGCCCAGGCCCTGGTTCCGGTGCTGTCGCGGCTGGAGACCGCGGGCATCGTGAGCCTGGCGATCGGCATCGGTGACGCGGCGGGGGCGGACCGGTTCTGCACATACACCGGCTTTCCACGCCAATCCCTGTTGGTCCGCAGCGATGCCTCTCTCCATCAGGCCCTCGGGCTCTACCCCGGTCTGCGCACGGCGGGCGGGGCCTGGCCCGGGCTGCTGCTGATGTGCGCCGGCATCGGCTCGCCGGGCACCCTGGCGGAGGTGGTCCGGGGGTACACGGGCGATCCCTCCGCTCCCGCGCGCATCGACGACGGCGAGGAGCTGCTGCGGATCGGCTCCCTGCCCCCGCTGCGCGGTGCCCTGTTCCGGGCCGCGGGGGACGGCAGCCACCTGCGCCCCTTTGAACTGGCCACGGTGCGCCTGCGCAACATGATCGAGGCGCTGAGCCACTGGCGCACCTACGTCCCCCGTCACGACCACCTGACCCAGCGGGGCGGCACCTTCCTGCTGGAGTGCGACGACAGCCTTCTGTACAGCCACCGCGACCCGGGCCTGCTGGGGTTCTCGGCCACCATGAACCGCCCCCTGAGCTTTCTCGATCCCTACCTGAGCAGCTGACAGCCGGCCTGGGGCTCGCCATCCCCCCAGCCGCTTCGGCCTGCCATGGGGCTCAGCGCCCCACCGGGCGAGCGGTGGTGGGGAGAACCGCCCGGGACCGCCCCGCCGGCTCCGCGCAGAAGTTCATGAACCCCCTTTACAAACCCGCAACGTTCCGTTACGTTGCTTGTGGCGGGATTCCGCCCATCTTTTCCGCCCCTCGGGGC
>Ga0315901_10000467_pt1 | contig 60142 bp, 56 predicted proteins | sample LakEriMetagenome_10_FD_203761 | JGI IMG/M metagenome (GOLD analysis project Ga0315901, IMG submission 203761) | Freshwater fungal communities from buoy surface, Lake Erie, Ohio, United States - Buoy 2 MA116 | ecosystem: Environmental > Aquatic > Freshwater > Lake | place: USA: Lake Erie, Ohio... | reverse complement strand
AGGGTGGCCGTATTCTCGGATTCGCCGCGTTGACGGTGGTGGGTGATGGCGATGGCCGCATTGGCATGGGCAAGGGCAAGTCCCGTGAGGTGCCGGTCGCAGTCCAGAAGGCGATGGATGAGGCCCGTCGCAAGATGATCAAAATCCCCTTAAAAGGTGGCACCTTTCATCACAGCGTGACCGGCAAGCACGGCGCTTCGACCGTGATGATTTCACCTGCACAAAAAGGTACCGGCATCATTGCGGGTGGTCCGATGCGGGCCATCTTTGAAGTGCTGGGCGTGACCGACGTGGTTGCCAAGAGTCTCGGCTCTACCAACCCTTACAACATGGTGCGCGCAACCTTAAATGGTCTGCGCCATATGCAGACGCCTGCCGAGGTCGCCAACAAGCGCGGCCTGTCGGTCGAGCAGATGCTGAACTGACCGGAGCGCTCTTATGGAAAAGAAAACCCTCAAGGTGACGCTGGTTAAAAGCCCGATTGGCACGCGCGAGTCCCATCGCGCGACGGTCCTCGGCCTTGGCTTAAAAAAGCTTCATCAGAGCCGCACGCTGGAAGACACACCGGCAGTGCGCGGCATGATTAATAAAGTCTCTTACCTCGTGCGGGTGGAGTAACACCATGACTGAACAGAACAAAGATTCGATGCGCCTAAACACCATCGCCCCGGCCGAGGGTTCGAAGCATCCCAAGCGCCGTGTGGGCCGCGGTATCGGCTCTGGCCTCGGCAAGACAGCAGGCCGTGGACATAAGGGCCAGAAATCACGCTCCGGCGGTTTTCATAAAGTGGGCTTTGAGGGCGGCCAGATGCCCCTGCATCGTCGCCTGCCCAAGCGCGGGTTCAAGGCGCCCTTTGCCCGTTTTAATGCCGAAGTGCGGCTTTCTGATTTGCAGGCCCTGCCGATTGATGAGATTGATCTTCTGGCGCTCAAGCAGGCCGGCGTGGTGGCCGAGCTCACGCGATCTGCCAAGGTCATTAAATCGGGTGAGCTGTCTCGCAAAGTGACCCTGCGCGGCTTAGGCGTTACCGCCGGTGCGAAGGCAGCCATCGAGGCAGCCGGCGGCAAGGTGGAACCCCTGCCCGAGGCCGCCCCGGTCAAGAAGCTGCCGAAGAAATCGGCCTGATTCAACGTCGCACAAGGGATCCTGATTCATGGCCGTTGCCAACGCTCTGAAAACCGACCGTTACGCTGATCTGCGTAAGCGGCTGGTCTTTTTGTTGCTGGCACTGGTGGTCTATCGGATTGGTGCCCATATTCCGGTGCCCGGCATTGACCCCGATCAGCTGGCCCAGCTGTTTAAGTCACAGGCCGGCGGCATTCTTGGGCTGTTCAATATGTTTTCGGGGGGCGCCTTGTCGCGCTTTACCGTATTTGCCTTGGGCATCATGCCGTACATCTCTGCGTCGATCATCATGCAGCTGATGACGGTGGTCTCGCCCCACCTTGAGGCCCTGAAAAAAGAGGGCGAAGCAGGCCGCAGAAAAATCACGCAGTACACACGCTATGCCACCGTTGGTTTGGCGATTGTTCAGGCCATCGGAATTTCGGTGGCCCTCGAGTCCCAGCCTGGTCTGGTGGTGGATCCGGGCCTGATGTTTCGATTTGTGACGGTGGTATCTCTGGTCACCGGCACCATGTTTTTGATGTGGCTCGGCGAGCAGATCACCGAGCGCGGCCTGGGTAATGGGATCTCAATCATCATCTTCGCAGGCATCGCCGCAGGTCTGCCGAGCGCCCTGGGCGGACTCTTTGAGCTTGTGCGAACCGGCTCCATGAGCGCGATCGTGCTGCTCTTTATCGTATTTCTAGTTGTGCTGGTGACAGCATTCGTTTGTTTTGTTGAGCGTGGACAGCGCAAGATTCTGGTGAATTACGCCAAGCGCCAGGTCGGCAATAAAGTCTATGCGGGCCAGACCTCTCATCTGCCGTTAAAGCTCAATATGTCGGGCGTTATTCCGCCGATTTTTGCCTCCAGCATCATTCTCTTTCCCGCCACATTGTCGTCTTGGTTCAGTTCGGGCGAGGGCGGCATGCGCTGGCTGTCGGACATCGCGGCATCGTTATCGCCGGGGCAGCCGCTGTACATCGCCTTGTATGCGGCCGCAATTGTCTTTTTCTGCTTTTTCTATACCGCCCTGGTGTTTAACAGCAAAGAGACCGCCGATAACCTGAAAAAATCAGGCGCCCTCATTCCGGGAATTCGTCCGGGCGATCAGACCGCGAAATTTATCGACAAGATTCTGATGCGCCTGACCCTGGTGGGTGCGGCCTACATCACTCTGGTCTGCATGCTGCCCGAGTTTTTAGTGTTGAAGTGGAATGTGCCGTTTTACTTCGGCGGCACCTCGTTGCTGATTATCGTGGTGGTCACGATGGACTTCATGGCGCAGGTGCAGGCCTACATGATGTCGCAGCAGTACGACAGCCTGCTGAAGAAGTCGCATTTCAAAACAGGAGGGTTCGCGCGGTAATGGCGAAAGATGATGCGATACAGATGCAGGGAGAGGTCATTGAGAACCTGCCCAATGCGACGTTTCGCGTGAAATTGGAAAACGGCCATGTCGTTCTGGGCCATATCTCCGGCCGGATGCGGATGCACTACATCCGTATTCTTCCCGGCGATAAGGTCACGGTCGAGATGACCCCCTACGATTTAACCCGCGCACGGATTGTGTTCCGTGCCAAGTAAGAAAAGAGGAAACGGCCTATGAAAGTGTTGGCATCCGTTCGGCGTATCTGCCGTAACTGCAAGATTATTCGTCGCCATGGCGTGGTCCGCGTGATCTGTACAGATCCGCGTCACAAGCAGCGCCAGGGCTAACTTTAGGGAAATCAGGAGCACACCATGGCACGTATTGCCGGCATCAACATCCCGAACCATCAACATGCAGAGATCGGCCTGACCGCGATCTTCGGCATTGGACGCCCCCGGGCCCGCGATATTTGCGACGCGGCTGGCGTTCCCTATGCGAAGAAAGTCAAGGATCTGACCGATGACGAGCTCGAGCGTCTGCGGGCCGAGGTCGGAAAACTCACCACCGAGGGTGATCTGCGCCGTGAGGTTTCAATGAGCATCAAGCGGCTCATGGACCTCGGCTGCTATCGCGGCATGCGTCATCGCCGAGGCCTGCCGGTTCGCGGCCAGCGGACCCGTACCAACGCGCGTACCCGCAAAGGCCCGAAAAAGGCCGCAGCGTCACTGAAGAAATAAGTCTCGAGAGGCAAGATCATGGCAAAAGCAGGCACGACGACTGGCGCATCACAGCGCACCCGTAAAAAAGTTCGTAAAAACGTAACCGATGCGGTGGCGCACATCCATGCGTCATTTAACAACACCATCATCACCATCACTGACCGGCAGGGCAATGCGCTTTCCTGGGCCAGCAGCGGCGGTGCGGGATTTAAAGGCTCGCGTAAAAGCACGCCGTTTGCGGCTCAGGTGGCTGCCGAGTCCGCTGGCCGTGTGGCCCTTGAGTGTGGTGTGAAAAACATCGAGGTCCGCATTACGGGTCCCGGCCCTGGCCGTGAGTCGACGGTGCGTGCGCTGAATGCGCTGGGCATCAAGGTGACACAGATTTCGGATATCACACCGGTGCCGCACAACGGCTGCCGGCCCCCGAAGCGCCGTCGCATTTAATTTTTGTAGTACAGGCCCCGGCCGCTTCTGCGGGCCGGGTTATTGAAAGACCACCGTCGGAGATTGCTCTGACATTTCGCAGCCGTTGTAATGCTGCGTTTTTCGAAAAAGGAATCGAAGTGGCACGTTATTCTGGACCACGTTGTAAGTTATCTCGGCGAGAAGGCACCGACCTTGGGCTGAAAAGCGCCCGACGCTCGCTTGACTCAAAATGTAAGCAAGACAGTAAGCCCGGCCAGCATGGCCGCACTTCAGGCGCGCGCCTGTCGGACTACGGCAAGCAGCTGCGCGAAAAACAAAAAGTAAAGCGCATCTACGGCATGCTGGAGCGCCAGTTCCGCCGTTATTTTGCCAATGCCAGCCAGGCCAAGGGCAATACGGGCGAGAGCCTGCTGCAGTTATTAGAGTCGCGGCTCGATAACGTCGTGTATCGCATGGGCTTTGGTTCGACCCGGGCCGAGGCCCGTCAGCTGGTCAGCCATCGGTCCATTCTGGTCAATGGCAAGTGTGTGAATATTCCCTCGGCCCATATCCGGCCGAACGATGTCATCTCGCTTACCGACAAATCAAAGGCCCAGGCCCGCGTGATCTCTTCGGTGCAGCTGGCCGAACAGAATGGGTTTCCCGCCTGGGTCTCGGTGGATCCGAAAAAGATGGAGGGTGTTTTCAAACAGCTGCCCGACCGCTCCGATCTGCCTGCCGATATCAATGAGAGCTTGATTGTTGAGTTGTACTCACGCTAATCACCCCGAAGGAACCGTATGCAAACAGCATTTCTAAAGCCGCGCATTATTGAAGTTGAGCCGACTGGTACGAATTCGGCCAAGATCGTGATGGAGCCCTTTGAGCGGGGATTCGGCCACACGCTGGGCAATGCCCTGCGTCGTGTGCTGCTCTCTTCCATGGAGGGCTTCGCACCAACCGAGGTGCAGATCGCAGGCGTGGTCCATGAGTACTCCACGATTGAAGGTGTTCAAGAAGATGTCGTGGATCTGCTGCTCAATCTTAAGGGCGTCGTGTTTGATCTCGAGGGCCGCAATGACGTTCTGATCTCGCTACGTAAGCAGGGTGGCGGCGTTGTGAAGGCCTCCGATTTTGATCTTCCGCATGATGTCAAGGTGATCAATCCCGATCACGTGCTGGCCCATGTGTCGGATAACACCAAACTCGAGTTGCAGGTTCGGGTTGAGAAAGGCCGTGGCTACGTGCCAGGCACGCTCAGGACAATGGCCGACGAGGGCAGCCGTGCGATCGGCCGCATCGTGCTGGATGCATCGTTCTCGCCGATTCGTCGCGTGAGCTACACCGTAGAGAGCGCCCGTGTTGAGCAGCGTACCGACCTGGATCGACTGGTCATTGAGGTGCAGACCAATGGCGTGATCAACCCCGAGGATGCCGTTCGTCGGGCAGCCCGAATTCTGGTGGACCAGCTCTCTGTGTTTGCTGCCCTTGAAGGCGGTGAGCAGGTCGCTGAGGCAGGCCGCGGCGTGAGCGTGGATCCGATGTTGCTGCGCCCGGTCGATGACCTGGAGCTCACCGTGCGTTCGGCCAACTGCCTGAAGGCAGAGAGCATTTATTACATCGGTGATTTGATTCAGCGGACCGAAAACGAGCTGCTCAAGACCCCGAATCTTGGCCGTAAGTCGTTAAATGAAATCAAAGAGGTCCTCGCCTCGCGTGGCCTGACTCTCGGCATGAAGCTTGAGAACTGGCCGCCCGCAGGAATGGATCGTTAATTAACAGTAATGACTTCGGGGGCCGTTTCCGGCTCCCGGATGTTTGAGGAGAATTTCATGCGTCACCGTCTCGGATTACGCAAACTAAATCGAACCTCCAGCCATCGGCTGGCGATGCTGCGCAATATGGCCAATGCCCTGCTGCGTCACGAGTCCATCCGGACCACACTTCCCAAGGCCAAAGAGCTGCGCAAAGTGGTTGAGCCCCTGATTACGATGGGCAAGAGTCCAACGCTGGCCAACCGGCGGCTTGCCTTTGATCGGCTCCGCGATCGCGAAATCGTGAGCAAGCTATTTGCAGAGATCGGTCCCCGGTATGCATCGCGTCCAGGCGGCTACTGCAGGATTCTGAAGTTTGGATTCCGGCCCGGCGATAACGCGCCAATGGCCCTCATGGAGTTGGTGGATCGGCCTGAGCCTGCTGCTGAGGCTGCCCCGGTTGAGCAGAAGGCTGCCTGAGCGATTCAGCGCTGGCCTTCTTTTAGCCACTTGGCAACGGTGGGTGCAAAATAAGTCAGCACCCCATCGGCACCCGCCCGCTTAAAAGCGAGCATCGACTCCAGAACAACTTTCTTCTCATCCAGCCAGCCATTGGCGCATGCAGCCTTGAGCATGGCGTACTCTCCGCTGACTTGATAAGCAAAGGTTGGCATGCCGAAGGTTTCTTTCACGCGCCAGACAATATCCAAGTAGGGCATGCCCGGCTTGACCATCACCATATCGGCGCCTTCTTCGATATCGAGGGCGACCTCACGTAGGGCCTCATCGGTGTTGGCGGGATCCATCTGATAAGTTTTCTTATCGGACTTTCCGAGCTGGGCCGCACTGCCAACGGCATCACGAAATGGCCCATAAAAGGCAGAGGCATATTTGGCCGCATACGACATGATGCGGGTGTGAATCAGCCCCTCGGACTCAAGCGCCCGGCGAATCGCACCGATCCGTCCATCCTGCATATCGGAGGGCGCAACAATATCGACGCCACACCGGGCCTGCGCCAGGGCCTGATCGGTGAGCACCTTGACGGTTTCATCATTGAGGATTCGGCCCGCATCATCAATCAGGCCATCCTGCCCATGGCTGGTGTACGGATCCAGGGCAACGTCGGTCATGATTCCGATCTCAGGCACATGTTTTTTTAGCGACTCAACCGCACGAGGGATCAGCCCTGCGGGATTGCAGGCCTCGCGGCCATCCGGCGTTTTTTTGCTGGGGTCGATCACCGGAAATAAGGCCAGCACCGGAATGCCGAGTGCGGCGGACTGCTCGGCGATTGGGAGCAGCCGGTCTAAGCTGACGCGGCTGACCCCGGGCATGGACGGCACAGCCTCGGACTGGTCCCTGCCCTCGGTCAGAAAGACCGGATAGATCAGATCTTTTGCTGACAATGAGTGCTCGCTCACAAGGTCTCGGGACCAGGCGTCGCGCCGGTTTCGGCGCATTCTCATCATGGGGAATTGGGCCATGGATCTTATTTCCACTTATCTTGTGTGGTTATTATTGGAAAGTTTTCTGTCTTGGACATATCATGAACACAGGCGACTTGTCGTCTCCCGCTTCTCCTCCCTGAGCGGGTGCCTAACCCATTTAGGCGTTCCCGCCCGGCGATCACCTCGCCGGGTTTTTTTTTGCAACCTTCGGCTCTGGCTGGGCAGATGGCAGGTGCCACCATTGTGCAATTTTTTCGACCGCCTCGTCGCGGCCCAGTCGCTGGGAGGCCGAAAAAAGGCTGACCGAGCAGTTTCTTCCCCAGGATGCTTTTTCTGCAGCAATCAGTCTGCGGGCCTGTGCCAGGGCGATCGATTGCGCGTTGCGGGTGAGTTTGTCGGCCTTTGTGAGCAGCACATGAATCGGCCGATTGCGGTGGTCGAACCATTGCAGCATTTGTCGATCAAGCGGGCCGAAGGGATGGCGAATATCCATGACCAGAATCAGGCCAACCAGGCTGGGCCGCGTCTCCAGAAATGTTGCAAGCTCCCGCTGCCAGCGGGCCTTGACTGCCTGGCTGACGGCCGCATAGCCATAGCCCGGCAGATCAACAAGCCGGCCGACCTCCTGCTCGTGGTGGTGCAGGGTGAAAACATTCATCAGCTGGGTGCGCCCTGGGGTCTTGCTGCTAAAGGCGAGCCGTCGGCGGTTGCAGATTAAATTCATGGCCGATGACTTACCTGCATTGGAGCGGCCAGCGATGGCGATCTCGCCGGGGCCGTCGGCGGGCAGTTCGGCTGTTTTCGATGCGCTGGTCAGAAAGCTGATGTTTTGGATCCAATCCTTCAGAGGCGGCATTATTCCGGGGGCTGACGCGGTCATCTCGGCGGTGGACTCGACTAAAATACGACGGTTCAATGTGATCGTTGCTGGGAGTGATTATGCGTTGCAAGTTTGACATGGTTCATAAGCGTCTTAGCGTGCTGAAAAATGCACTGCGGGCATCGTTGTCAGTGGCCTTGCTTTCATCGGCCATGGTGGTGGGCATCTCAACATCGGCAATGGCCGCTGATCCCGTGGCAACAAAGAAACCCGTTGATATCGCCAAAGGCAAGGCAGCGGCAGCAGCGGTCTGCGCAGGCTGTCACATGCCCGATGGCAACAGCATGATTGCTCAGAACCCGATTCTTGCCGGACAGCATGCTGCCTACATTGAAAAGCAGCTCGTTAACTTCCGCTTAAAGCCAGGTGCCAAGGCCCCGGAGCGTAACAACGCCATCATGCAGGGCTTTGCCACCATGCTCTCTGAAGAAGACATGCGCAATCTTGGCGCTTTTTATGCATCGCAGACACCGAAATCCGCCTCGCCCAAGCGCAAAGAATTGGTTGCAGCAGGCGAGCGCATTTATCGGGCAGGTGTTCCGGAAAAGGGTTTGCCGGCTTGTGCAGGATGTCATGGCCCTGGTGCTGCGGGGATTCCTGCCCAGTATCCGAGACTTGCAGGCCAGCATCCGGAATACACCGAGGCCACGTTGAATGCATTCCGCGGCGGCCAGCGCAAAAACAGCAGCCAGATGACCACCATCGCCTCGAAGATGTCGGACGCCGAGGTGGCCGCAGTCTCCGAGTACGTTGCCTCACTGCGCTGATGGCGTGAGCGGCCTGTAGGGCGCGGCCTGTCCGTTCGCTTGCGACGCGCACATGAATCAGACGCCTGCATCCCTTGAAGGGGCCGATTCGTCGGGCCCTTCAACCGCTGGCCTAGAACTCAAAGCCCAACATCCGCTTGTCGCGGAGGCTGTCGAGCTCCTCAGCTCAATGCGTTTTGCAATCTCCGCCCTGGTGGTGGTCTGTATTGCCAGCGCGATTGGCACCATCGTTGGCCAGAATGCGCCCTCCATCAATTATGTGAATCAATTCGGCGCATTTTGGGCCGAGGTATTTTCCGCGCTCGATGTGGTGCGGGTTTATAACGCCCCCTGGTTTCTGGTTGTCATGGGCCTGATGCTGGTCTCAACGAGCCTGTGTCTGATTCGCAATACACCCAAGATGCTCCGAGAGGCCCGCTCTTGGCGTGACCAGGTCCGTGATTCCACCTTTCCTGCATTTAAGCATCGGGCGGCGGTTGCGCTTACCGCGTCATCGGCGGAGCAGCGCTTGGCGGAATTTTCATTGGCCCTTCGTGAGCGTGGTTATCGTCTGCGGGCCGCAGCGCCGCAGGCAGCCGGCCGGCTGCCCTTACTGGTTGCGCGCAAGGGCACGTCGAATCGGCTGGGTTATATCTCGGCCCATCTCGCGATTGTGGTGATCTCTTTGGGGGGCCTGCTGGACAGCGAATTGCCGCTTCGGACCATGGCCTGGTGGACCGATAAAGCCCCGCTGCAGATGAATCAATTTCAAGGCAATGAAGTTCCGGGCAGCGCACGGCTGCCAGCGCATACGCCGAGCTATCGGGCCAATTCACTGGTTCCCGAGGGCGGCACCACGGATGTTGCGGTGGTATCGCAGGGCAATGGCTCACTGCTCTTAGACCTGCCCTTTGAATTACATCTCAAGCAGTTTCGTATCGAGTACTACCCCACCGGCATGCCCAAGCTTTTTGCAAGTGATGTCGTTTTAAAAGACAAAGAAACGGGCCAAGAGAAGACCGCCACCATTGAAGTTAACAAGCCCCTGATCCACCGGGGTGTGGCGATTTATCAGTCAAGTTTTGATGATGGCGGCTCCCATCTCAAACTGACTGCGTATCCGATGGCGGGCCCGATCCGCAGCGGACTGCCGGTGGAGCTGACGGTCGGGCAGAGCGTTGGCCTGAAAAATTCCCAGAGCAATCTCTCTTTGGAGCTCACGGGATTTAAGCCGATTAATGTTGAGAACATGGGCGAACCGCCGGATGACCGCGAGGCCGAAGACCCGTTTAAAAAACATGTCGCTACCGTGTTGTCGCCTGCCTTGAATTCCGAAAAATCCAAGCAGCTGCGCAATGTTGGGCCATCGATTAACTACAAGCTTCGCGATGCCAGTGGTCAGGCCAAAGAGTTTCATACCTACATGCTGCCGATCGAGCTTGAGGGCGCGCGGGTCTATCTGGCGGGCGTGCGCAACTCGCCGGATGAGCAGTTTCGTTATCTGCGTATTCCTGCCGACGCAAAAGACTCCCTTGATGAATTCATGCGGCTGCGGGCTGCGATGGCGGATCCGACCCTGCGGGCGGCGGCCTCACGCCGGTTCGCGGCCCAGTCGGCGCCTGCAAATGTCTCAGCAACGCTGGCCGAAAGCGCCCAGAAGGCCTTGGAGGCCGTCGCGGAAGGGGGCATCAATCAGTTGGGGCAGCTGCTGGAAAAAACAGTGCCCGAGGCCGAGCGCGAGCGGGCTGCCGAGGTCGTGCTGCGGCTTCTCACCGGCGCTTTTTGGGAGCTCTGGCAGCAGGCCCGCACCAAAGATGGCCTTCGGCCCCTTGAGCGCAATGAAGACAATGTCCGGTTTGCACAGCTGGCCCTCAATGCGGTGAGCGATGCCCAGCTCTTTGATGCGCCCCTGCTGGTGGCGCTCAATGATTTTCAAGAGGTCAAGGCCAGTGTGTTTCAAGTCACCCGCTCGCCGGGCAAGACCACCGTCTACATAGGGTGTCTGTTGCTCACGCTGGGCGTTTTCGCGATGCTCTATGTCCAGGAGCGTCGGGTCTGGCTGTGGTCTCAGAATCAGGGGGACGAAGTCGAGCTAAAAATGGCCGCCTCGACACCCCGCCAGACTGTCGATTTTGAAAAGGAATTTTCCGCTCTGGCAGCGGTCTTATCGGCCAACGGAGAACGTCGAACATGAATACAGCCTCATCCACATTGAACCCCACTGATGGTTTTTTGATCCGGCGCTGGGGCCTCTGGGATTTAGGCTTCGGCCTGCTGGCTGCCCTTGGGGCAGCCTTTGCCACCCAACGCTATGCCGCATTCATGGACATCTATGAACTGGTCATTCTCTGGTGTTGTGTGCCGGCGGCTGTTTTACTGGGCTATTTCTGGGCCGCGCTTCGGCCGTTTTTTATTGGATGTGCGGCGGCTTCGATTCTTGCAGTGGCAATGTATGGCGGGACTGCGGCGTCCGCAGAAAGTAATTTTCTTCTGAAGTATTTCCTGGCCTCACAGTCCGCCATCCTCTGGATGTGTGCCTTGTTCGCTTTTGCCACTGTTTCGTACTGGGTTGGCCTCTTCGCTCAGGGCCAGACGGCCCTATGGATGGGCAGCCTGCTGACCTGGTCGGCCTGCGTGATGGGATCGATTGGCCTGCTGGTGCGTTGGTATGAGTCGTATCTGATTAGCCCCGATGTTGGCCATATTCCGGTCAGCAATCTCTACGAAGTCTTCATTTTGTTTGCGGTGATCACCGCGATGTTTTATCTCTACTACGAAGGCCGCTACAAGACGCGCAGCCTGGGCGGGTTTGTCTCGCTCATTATCACTGCTGCAGTCGCATTTTTGCTTTGGTATATCGTGGCCCGTTCTGGCCATGAAATTCAGCCGCTGGTCCCCGCCCTGCAGTCGTGGTGGATGAAGATTCATGTGCCCGCCAACTTTGTGGGCTACGGCACGTTTTCCTTGGCGGCCATGGTGGGCTTTGCGTATCTGATTAAAGAAAATGCCCACACGACTTCCACTTGGAAGCTTGCGCCATTGTTTATTCTTGGCGTGCTCCTGTGTGCTGAGCCGCTGGTCTTTCGTCGCTCAGGCCTGCCCGATTACTGGGCCCTGTATTTCGGATTTTCTGCAGCCTTTATCGGCGCCGTGATTGCGTTGCGACGACGCATCGGCGCAGCCCTTCCGGCCCTTGAGGTGCTGGACGATGTCATGTATCGGGCCATTGCAGTGGGCTTTGCATTTTTTACCGTCGCCACCATTCTCGGAGCGCTCTGGGCAGCGGAGGCCTGGGGAACGTATTGGCAGTGGGACCCCAAGGAGACCTGGGCGCTGATTGTCTGGCTGAATTACGCTGCCTGGCTGCATCTGCGCATGATGAAGGGCCTGCGGGGCCAGGTGGCCGCCTATTGGTCCTTGATCGGTTTGCTGATTACTGGATTTGCATTTCTAGGTGTGAACATGTTCCTCTCTGGATTGCATTCCTATGGCACGCTCTGATGCAAAGCGTTTAATCCGCGGCGATCACCTGTCGGGCCAGATCACGCCCGAGTCGGTGGTTCATCGCCGGCGCGCGATTCTGCTGGCCGGTGCTGCACTGACTGCAGCAGGCCCGGGCCTAGTGCAGGCCTCGACACCGAAGCCCGCCTCTGCCTATGCACCACTTGCCGCAAAGCCGAGTCGCTACTCGATTCTTGAGCGGCCCGTGCCGTTTGAAGAGGCATCCACCTATAACAATTTCTATGAATTCGGCCTCGAAAAGGAAGACCCTGCAGAGCGGGCTCCGGGTCGTCTAAAGACTTCACCATGGAAAGTCACTGTTGAGGGCTTGGTCGCGCGGCCTCGCGAATTCGATATTGACGAATTAAGAAAGCTTGCGCCGATGGAGGAGCGCATCACGCGCCTGCGCTGTGTCGAGGGCTGGTCCATGGTGATTCCTTGGGTGGGCTATTCGCTGTCAGAGTTGATTCGGCGGGTCCAGCCGCTGGGCTCTGCAAAATTTATTGAATTCACTACCCTGGCGGATCCTAAGCAGATGCCGGGTCTGTCTTACCGTGCCCTGCGTTGGCCCTATCGCGAGGGCCTGCGCATGGATGAGGCCCAGCATCCATTATCACTGCTGACCTTTGGCATGTATGGCGTGATGTTGCCTGAGCAAAATGGTGCGCCACTTCGGCTCATGGTGCCGTGGAAGTATGGCTTTAAGAGTAGCAAGTCGATTGTCAAGATTCGGTTTGTAGAGGCCCAGCCGCCAACACTCTGGACACTCACTGCGCCAAAAGAATACGGCTTTTACGCCAATGTAAATCCCGAGGTCGCCCATCCACGCTGGTCACAGGCCACAGAGCGCGTCTTGGGCACTGATGCCTTGTTTGCCCCCCGGCGCAAGACCGAGCTTTTTAATGGTTATGCGGATCTGGTGGCACCGATGTATGCGGGCATGGATCTGAAGACCTTTTATTGATGTCACCGCGAACTGCATGGCAGCTGATCTGGCTGCTCTGCGCACTGCCGTTGGCCGACCTCGTGTTTCGGATTGCGGCCCAACAGCTGGGGGCCAATCCGCAGGAGGCAATTCTGAGAGCGACGGGCCTTTGGAGTCTGACGCTGCTTCTGGTCACACTCGGTGTAACGCCGTTTCGCCAGTGGCTGCGCTGGCCTGAATTGATTCCGTTGCGAAGAATGCTGGGCCTGTGGGCGTTCGGTTACGCCTGTATTCACCTGCTTGCATTCTGGGCCTTCGAGCATGATTTTGATCTGGCTGGTGTTGCCGCTGATGCACTAAAGCGGCCATTCGTGACGGTAGGGCTGCTGTCATTTGGGCTCATGCTGCCAATGGCCTTGACCTCCAATACCGCCGCAATGCGACGCCTAGGCCGCGGATGGAAACGGCTACACCGTGTTATCTATGCAATTGCACTCTTGGCGTGCGTGCATTTTTTTCTACATCGGGCCGGCAAGAGCAACTTTATTGATCCAGCGATCGCAAGCGCGGTCGTGCTGATCCTTTTGGGATCAAGAATTTATTTTCGAAGATAGTCGGGAATCGATTCGGCCGCGATGAGGTCGGTGAACTCCTCTCGTCGGCGAATCAGGTGGGCCTGGCCCTGCGCATCAATCAATACCTCGGCAGCCCTCGGGCGGCTGTTGTAGTTCGAACTCATACTCATGCCGTAGGCGCCTGCTGAGAGCACCGCGAGCAGGTCGCCAGCGGAAAGCGCAAGCCGGCGGTCTCGGGCCATCCAGTCGCCACTCTCGCAGACCGGTCCGACCAGATCCCAGATGGCTTCCGGTGCGGCCGAGGGCGTGACTGCGACGACGCCATGCCATGCCTCATACAGCGCAGGCCGCATCAGATCATTCATGGCGGCATCGATAATCGCAAAATTCTTGTGCGGCCCCGGCTTTAATAAATCAACGCGCGTGAGCAGCACACCGGCATTGCCGACAATGGCCCGGCCAAATTCAAACAGGATTTCGGGCCGAGGACTGCGGCGTGTCTGCTGCCATTGCTGCAGCCGATCAAAAACCGCTGACAGAAGTGCCGCAGGCGTGGGCGGCGTCTCATCGTCATAGCAGATGCCCAGGCCGCCACCGAGATCAAGATGTTGAATCTCAATGCCTGCAGCGCTGAGCCGATCGGCAAGCGCAAGCACGCGATCCACGGCCTGCAGAAAGGGCGACAGGCTCGTGATCTGTGAGCCGATATGGCAGTCGATACCCGCGATCTGCACGCAAGGCATTGCCTTGGCCTGCCGATAGACCGCCTCGGCCTGATCCATGGGAATACCAAACTTATTCTCTTTGAGGCCTGTTGAGATATAGGGATGGGTCTTCGCATCGATATCGGGATTGACACGCAGTGAGATCGGCGCCACCCGCTTCAGTCGGGCTGCCACCTCTGCAACCCGATGCAGTTCCGCCTCGGATTCAATGTTGATGCATTTGATGTTGGCAGCTAAGGCTGCCGCGATCTCGGAGTCGGCTTTCCCAACACCAGAAAACACGATTCGATCGGGCTGCCCTCCTGCCGCAAGCACCCGCTGGAGCTCGCCTACCGAGACAATGTCAAAGCCCGCACCCTGGGCGGCCAGCAGCGCAATTAAAGCGAGATTGGAATTCGCTTTTAACGCATAACAGATGAGCGCATTTTTTTCTGCGGCAGCTGCCGCGAATTGCTGATACGCCTGAAGCAGTGTTCGCTCGGAATAGACATAACAAGGCGTGCCAAAGGCCTGAGCAATCTCGGTCAGTGGCCGGCCCTCACAGCACAGCACGCCGGCTGAATTGCGATGAAAACGCGTCCCTGCAAGGGGGCCAGAGGATGCGGCGGTAGCATTCATTTTTTTGGCGGCGGTGTCGACACGTTGGCGGGCGGACTGGATGATGCAGGGTCGGCTGCGTTGGCCGATGCTGGTGCAGGGAACTGGGGCTTGGGCAGGGTAAGCGGCCCCTTTTGGCCGCAGCCGACTAGAATCATCGCCATTAAGGGCGCGAGCCGATAGCCTAAGTTGCGCTTTCTATTCATGGAAGAGAAGTATGACCGAAACTGAATTTCTGGATCAGGCCGCCAAGGTCTGGGATGCAATCGAACGCAGGGCTGATGCATGGTCGCAGGACGACGACACTGAAATTGAATCAGGCCGTCATGGGCCCGTCCTGGAATTGGAGTTTCCCTCCGGCCGAAAGCTGGTCTTGAATTTGCAGACCCCGATGCAGCAGATTTGGCTTGCTTCGCCGCGCGGCGCATTTCATTTTGGATGGCAAGAGGGCGCCTGGATCGACACACGCTCGGGATCTGATTTTTGGAAGGTCTTTATGGAGCAGGCCAGCCTGGAGGCAGGCCGGCAGTTGGCCGACACCGACTAGGCCGTTTTATCTCAGGCCAACACTGGCCACGCCTACGCCCGGCCGGCTCTCCTGGGTGTAGAACTCGCCCCCGATATTCAGTACGCCATTGGGCATCGCGCGACTGCTGGCGGGCGCCTTGGCAAGCGCGACTTTGGCGAACTCCATCCAGATGGGCAGTGCAAGGCCGCCGCCAGTCTCGCGGTCGCCCAATTTTCTTGGCTGATCAAAACCCACCCAGGCCACTCCCACCATGCTGGCGTTATAGCCCGCGAACCAGGCATCCATCGAGTCATTGGTCGTGCCCGTTTTGCCTGCCAGATCCGCGCGTCCCAGAGATAAGGCCCGCATCGCCGTTCCTGATCGCACGACCTCCTGCATCATGCTGTCGGCAATAAAGACATGCCGTGGATCCATCACCCGCTGACTCTCATTGCCTGCCTTGGTGGGCTGCGCCTTGGCCACGGTTTTTCCCTTGAGATCGACGATGCGATCGATCAGGTAGGGATTGATCCGAAAGCCGCCATTGGCAAAAACGGCATAGCCACCCGCCATTTGCATCAGGCTAACCGAGCCGGCGCCGAGCGCCATGGTGAGGTAGGGCGGATTCTTCTCGGGCTCAAATCCGAATCGTGTGATGAAGTCTTGCGCATATCGGGGGCCGATGGAGTGCAGCACACGGATCGAGACCATATTCTTCGATTTGGCCAAGCCGGTTCGCATACTCATCGGGCCATCAAATTTCCCATCGTAATTTTTGGGCTCCCAGGCCTGGCCGCCGGTCTGGCCTGGATCAAACTGCACCGGCGCATCGTTGATGATGGTGGCCGGAGAAAACCCCCGATTCAAAGCGGCTGCATAGATAAAGGGCTTAAACGCAGAACCCGGCTGCCGCCAGGCCTGTGTGACACGGTTAAATTTATTGCGATTGAAGTCAAAGCCTCCCACCAGTGCGCGGACTGCGCCTGTCTGGGGATTCAATGCCACAAAGCCGGATTCGACTTCCGGCATTTGTGTAATTTCAAAGTTATTATCGGCCAGCCGCACAATGCGAACGACCGCGCCACGCCGCAGACGCTTTGCCGGCGGTGCCACCGAGGACAGGCCGGGGCCTGCAAACTTTAATCCATCACCCGAGATCTCGATCCGTTGGCCGCGGGCCCGACGAACCACGACCTTCGTATCGCTGACATCAATCACAATTGCAGTCAGCAGTTCATCGCTATCGGGCCGATCGTTTAAGGCGTCTTCGATCGCATCCTCTTGGGCGTCGCGCGCGCTTGGCAGCGTGATAAATGCCTCAGGCCCACGCCAGCCTTGGCGCCGATCGTACTCCATCAGGCCATTGCGGACCGCTTTATGAGCGGCCCGCTGCTCTTCGGCTGTGATCGTGGTGTAGACCGTCAGGCCGCGGGTGTAGGCCTCTTCTTTGTATTGATCAAAGACCAGCTGGCGAACCATCTCAGCGATGTAGGGGGCCCGCACTGGAAAATCATCGATTCGGCCGATGACCGTGATTTTTTCTTTTTTCGCGGCCTCGGCCTGCCGTGGGTTAATGAGGCCAAGCTTCTCCATTCGGCCGAGCACGTAATGCTGCCGCAGTGTTGCCCGCCGCATATTGGCAGCTGGGTTAAATGCCGAGGGTGCCTTGGGCAGGCCCGCCAGCATTGCGGCCTCAGCCAGCGTGATTTGTGAGATCTCTTTGCCGAAATAGGTCTGTGAGGCCGCGGCAAAACCGTAGGCCCGCTTGCCCAGATAAATCTGATTTAAGTAAAGCTCAAGAATCTGATTCTTGGTGAGCTTGCGCTCGATTTCAGAGGCGAGCAGCACCTCATAGATTTTTCTTGTGAATGTTTTTTCCGATGATAGAAAAAAGTTTCTCGCGACCTGCATGGTGATAGTGCTGGCCCCCTGGGACTTGCTGCCGGAAAACACGTTGGCGACCATGGCACGGGCAATGCCGAGAAAATCAATGCCACGGTGCTGAAAGAAGGAGTCGTCTTCGGCGGCCAGAATGGCCTGCACCAGGACCTTGGGCACATCGGGCAGCCGGACCAGGCTGCGACGCTCTTCGCCAAACTCTCCGATCAGCACGCCATCGGCCGTCAGGACACGCAGCGGCATTTTCGGCTGGTAATCTGCCACGGCATTAATCGGCGGCAGTCGGGGGGTGGCCAGGGCGATCACCAGCAGGCCGATGGCCACAACTGCCACCAATGCCGCAATAAGAATTCCGAGCCAACGCAGGACCACACCCATAAGCGCAAGTGTATCGCCTGCTAGACTGCATTCCATGCGAAACATCGTGTTTATTGGCCTTATGGGCGCTGGAAAAACCACCGTGGGCAAGCGGCTGGCCAAGCGCCATGGGCTGCCGTTTCTGGATACGGATCAGGAAATCGAGCGGCGCTGTGGCGCGAGTGTCTCGACCATTTTCGATCTGGAGGGCGAGGCTGGCTTTCGTCGGCGTGAAGCAAAAATGATTGCGGAGGCGATGGCCCTTCAGGACACAGTCGTGACCACGGGCGGCGGCGCAATTTTGTTGGAAGAAAATCGCAAGGCCCTCAGCCAAGGATTTGTGATCTATCTGGATGCACAGCCGCAGCATCTCTGGACCCGTCTTAAGCTCGACACCAGCCGGCCGCTTTTAAAACAATCCTCTGATCCGCGGGCCACCCTGGAGGCGCTTTACCGGGATCGCGATTCCCTTTATCGCGCGATTGCGAATCTGATTGTTCCCACGACCCGTGCCTCGGTGACGGTCGTTATGCGCGCGATTGAGCAGGGCCTTAGTGATGCAGGATATTTCCATCATGAAAACGCTTAAGGTGTCACTTGGTGATCGGAGTTATCCGATCTGGATTGGTTCAGGCGTCAATCGTCTGCAGTCCTGTTGGCAGGAGGCGCTGGCACCGGGCCGCGTTGCCCTTGTAACCAATGATCGTGTTGGCCCCCTGTATGCCGAGGCAATCGCGCAGCAGCTGCGCGAGTGGAAATTTTCAGTCGTGGTGATTCAGCTGCCGGATGGTGAGCAGACCAAAGACTGGCAGCATCTGAATCTGATTTTTGATCAGCTGATGGCACATCGATTTGAGCGTGGCGAGACACTCGTGGCACTCGGCGGCGGTGTTGTCGGTGATATGGCAGGCTTTGCGGCGGCCTGCTATCAGCGCGGCATGCGATTCGTTCAGGTACCGACAACGCTGCTTGCGCAGGTAGATTCATCGGTCGGCGGAAAGACCGCAATCAACCACCCGCTGGGCAAAAATATGATCGGCGCTTTTTATCAGCCCGCCGCAGTGCTGATTGACACTGACACACTGGCCACCTTAGCCCCCCGTGAGTTCAGCGCTGGTCTTGCGGAAGTCATCAAGTACGGCTGTATTTTGGATGCTGAATTTTTTTCTTGGCTTGAGCAATCCATTGATGCTTTGCTTGCGCGCGAGCCCGCTGCACTGACGACAGCCATTACGCGTTCCTGCGAACTGAAGGCCCAGGTCGTGGCGGCCGATGAGCGCGAGTCAGGCCTGCGGGCGATTTTGAATTTTGGCCATACCTTTGGCCATGCCATCGAGGCGGGCTTAGGCTTCGGGTCCTGGCTGCATGGTGAGGCGGTCGGCTGCGGCATGGTCTTGGCAGCCGATCTCTCGCGCCGACTCGGTGGCATTACTGCGGAGCAGCAGCAGCGTATTGTTCGGCTGGTAGCCCGGGCAGGCCTTCCCGTTGTTCCACCGAAATGGCCCGCGGCCCGTTACCTTGAGCTGATGTCGCATGACAAAAAGGCCCAGTCCGGCCGAATTCGTTATGTGGTGCTGCGCAGCATGGGTGCCGCAGAGACTTCCGCAGTCGAATCGGAACTGATTACTGAGGTGATAGAAAAAGCGATTGCATCAGGGTCAGACTCAGGCGCATGATGTAGACGATTAGTGCCCAAGAGGAAGCCATGGCGCGACAGGCCCGTGATGCACGTCCCGGAAGAACCTATCACTTGGTTCAGCGTGGGCATGATCGTGCCGAGATTTTTCGGGACGATCAGGATCGCAAGTCCTACCTCGAATCTTTTCTTCAGGCCGCGGTAAGTTTTGGCCTGCGCGTGCATGCATTTTGTTTGTTAAAAAGCGAGGCCCACTGGCTGGTCACGCCACAGCGTGCGGATGCCATGGCCGATGTCGTTCAGCAGGTTGGCCGCAGCTATGTCCGGCGATTTAATTCTCGGTGGTCACGGCAGGGCACGCTCTGGGAGGGCCGTTACCGCGCATATTGGATTGATGAGCCGGCCTTTGGACTCTTGGTGCAGCGGGCAATCGAATGCCTTCCTGCGCGTGAAGGCCTGTGCAGTCGGCCCGCCGACTGGGCCTGGTCAAGCCTGGCCAGCCATCTTGGACAGATGCCCGAGCCACGACTGACCGCACTCCCGACTTATTGGTCAATGGGCAATACGCCCTTTGAGCGGGAGGCCAAATATTCCGGGGTCTTCGATCAGGCCCTGGCCGAAGACATTTGGGAAAACATCCGACGCGGGCTGGCCAGTGGCCGACCATGGGCCACCGAGCAGCTGATGGCCAGTCTTTCCGCAGAGGAGCGGGCCCGATGGGTCCGCAGGCCACGGGGCAGGCCGTCTAAGGGCAACGGGGAATTCTAATGAAATTATATGTCCCCTATTTTTATTGAAGATTGACACAGGCCTTTTTAAATTATTGTCTGACCCCAAATAAAATTCAGTTTTTACAAGGCTTTAAGAGCGATTTTTTCTTGATGTGATGGCGGGCCCGCGGCTATAGTTGTCGGCCCGAAAACTTATTGCCACGCATCATGATCTCCGCCCAAGGCCTCTACGACCCCCGAAACGAACACGACTCCTGCGGCGTCGGTTTTGTCGCCCATATCAAGGGCAGCAAATCCCACGAGATCGTCAGCCAGGGCCTGCTCATTCTTCGCAATCTTGATCATCGGGGCGCTGTTGGCGCCGACGCGCTCATGGGCGATGGCGCGGGCATTCTGATTCAGATTCCCGATGCATATTTCCGAGAGGAAATGACCAAGCAGGGCGTGGCCCTGCCGCCGCCGGGGGAGTACGGCGTGGGCCAGGTGTTTTTGCCGAAAGAGAGCGCCTCTCGGCTGGCCTGCGAACAGGAATTAGAGCGTGCCGTTCGGGCCGAAGGCCAGGTGGTTTTGGGCTGGCGTGATGTGCCCACCAATCGTGAAATGCCGATGTCACCCCGTGTGCGCGATAAAGAACCCGTGATGCGGCAGATCTTTATCGGACGTGGCGCCGATGTGATTGTGCAAGATGCGTTGGAGCGCAAGCTTTACGTCATACGCAAGACTGCCTCGAGTGCGATTCAGCGACTTCGGCTCACGCACAGCCAAGAGTATTACGTACCCAGCATGTCGAGCCGCACCATTGTCTACAAGGGCCTGCTGCTTGCCGATCAGGTCGGCGACTATTACCTGGATCTCCAAGATTCGCGCTGCACTTCGGCCCTGGCCCTGGTCCATCAGCGTTTCTCTACCAACACCTTCCCACAGTGGTCACTGGCCCATCCTTATCGAATGGTGGCCCACAACGGTGAAATCAACACCGTCAAGGGCAATTACAACTGGATGCGGGCCCGCGAGGGTGTGATGAGCTCGCCCGTGCTGGGCGCGGATTTGCAAAAGCTTTATCCGATCAGTTTTGCAGGTCAATCGGATACGGCGACCTTCGATAACTGTCTTGAGCTGCTGGTGGCCTCCGGATATCCGATGGCCCAGGCGGCCATGATGATGATTCCCGAGCCCTGGGAGCAGCACGCCACTATGGACGAAACGCGTCGGGCGTTTTATGAGTACCACGCCGCGATGCTGGAGCCCTGGGATGGCCCCGCCTCCATCGTGTTTACCGATGGACGGCAGATTGGTGCGACCCTGGATCGCAATGGCCTGCGGCCCTCGCGCTACTGCATTACAGATGACGATCTGGTGATCATGGCTTCTGAGTCGGGCGTCTTGCCTGTGCCCGAGTCCAAGATCGTCCGCAAGTGGCGACTGCAGCCGGGGAAAATGTTTTTGATTGATCTTGAGCAGGGCCGAATGATCAATGACGAGGAGCTCAAGTCCTCGTTGAGCAAAGCCAAGCCATATAAGCAGTGGATCGAGAATCTTCGCATTCGGCTCGATTCCTTGGGCCAGGCCGATCGTTCCCCGGAGACTGGGCAAAGCCGGGTCAGTCTGTTGGATCGGCAGCAGGCCTTTGGCTACAGCCAAGAGGACCTCAAGTTTTTGATGGCCCCCATGGCGGCCAATGGCGAAGAGGCGGTGGGATCGATGGGCAACGACACGCCGCTGGCTGTCCTGTCCGATAAAAACAAGCCGCTGTACAACTATTTCAAACAGCTCTTTGCGCAGGTGACCAATCCGCCGATTGATCCGATTCGGGAGGCGATTGTGATGTCGCTGGTCTCGTTTATCGGGCCCCGGCCTAATCTCTTGGACATCAACCAGGTGAACCCGCCGATGCGGCTTGAGGTCAGTCAGCCGATTCTTGATTTTGCAGACATGCAGCGGCTGCGCGACATCGAGCAGCATACCCAGGGCAAATTCAAGAGCTATGTGCTGGATATCACCTATCCCCTGCAGTGGGGCCGTGAGGGCGTGGAAGCCAAGCTCGCATCGTTGTGTGCCGAAGCGATTGATGCGATTCAGTCGGGTAAAAACATTCTGATTGTGAGTGACCGCAATATCGGGCCCCAGTCGGTGGCGGTGCCTGCGCTGCTTGCGCTCTCAGCGATACACCAGCACCTGGTCCGCGAGGGCAAGCGCACGCTGGCCGGCCTGGTGGTAGAGACGGGCTCCGCCCGCGAGGTCCATCATTTCGCGGTGCTGGCGGGCTATGGCGCAGAGGCCGTGCATCCGTATCTCGCCATGGAGACACTGGCCGCCCTGCATCAGGATCTTCCGGCAGAGCTCTCAGCAGAGAAGGCGATTGCCAATTACGTGAAGGCAATCGGCAAGGGCCTTTCAAAAATTATGTCCAAGATGGGCATTAGCACCTACATGTCCTACTGTGGCGCGGCGATCTTTGAGGCCATTGGAATTAATCGCGACACGATTGATCAGTATTTCACGGGCACGCCCAGCCAAGTCGAGGGCATTGGTGTCTTTGAAATTGCCGAGGAGGCCATTCGCACCCATCAGCTGGCCTTTAGTAATGATCCGGTCTTGGCCGAAATGCTGGAGGCGGGTGGCGAGTATGCCTGGCGTGTCCGGGGTGAGTCGCATATGTGGACCCCTGATGCGATTGCCAAGCTGCAGCATTCGACACGGGCCAACAACTGGAACTCTTATAAAGAGTACGCGCAGATCATTAATGATCAGAGCCGTCGCCATATGACCTTACGCGGACTGTTTGAGTTTCGCGTCGATCCTGCCAAGGCCATTTCGCTCGAAGAGGTGGAGCCCGCCAAAGAGATTGTGAAACGGTTTGCAACCGGTGCGATGTCGTTGGGCTCGATTTCGACGGAAGCCCACACCACGCTGGCCATTGCCATGAATCGGATTGGCGGCAAGAGCAATACTGGCGAGGGCGGCGAGGATCAAAACCGTTATCGCAATGAGCTCAAGGGTATTCCGATTGCCAAAGGCACCCGTGTGTCGGAGATTATTGGCAAAGACGTGATTGAGGTGGACTACGAGCTCTCGGAAAACGATTCTTTGCGCTCGAAGATCAAGCAGGTGGCCTCGGGCCGTTTCGGCGTTACCGCGGAGTATTTGGTCTCAGCCGATCAGATTCAGATCAAGATGGCCCAGGGCGCGAAGCCGGGTGAAGGGGGCCAGCTGCCTGGCGGCAAGGTCTCGCAATACATCGGCAAGCTGCGGCACTCGGTGCCTGGCGTTGGGCTGATCTCGCCGCCGCCGCATCACGATATTTATTCGATCGAAGATCTGGCCCAGCTCATTCACGATCTCAAGAATGTGGCGCCCCACGCCTCGATCTCAGTCAAGCTGGTCTCCGAGGTCGGCGTGGGCACGGTCGCCGCTGGTGTTGCGAAAGCCAAGAGTGATCACGTTGTGATTGCTGGCCATGATGGCGGCACCGGCGCATCGCCCTGGTCGTCGATTAAGCATGCCGGCACTCCCTGGGAGATCGGCCTGGCGGAGACGCAGCAGACCCTGGTTTTAAACGGGCTGCGCAGCCGGATTCGTGTGCAGGCCGATGGTCAGATGAAGACCGGCCGCGACGTGGTGATTGGTGCGCTGCTGGGTGCCGATGAGTTTGGGTTCGCAACCGCACCGCTGGTGGTGGAGGGCTGCATCATGATGCGTAAATGCCATCTGAATACCTGCCCGGTGGGCGTTGCCACCCAGGATCCAGTGCTGCGTAAGAAATTCACCGGTCGGCCAGAGCATGTCGTGAATTACTTTTTCTTTATCGCTGAAGAAGTTCGGCAGATCATGGCCCAGCTCGGCATCGCGCGGTTTGACGATCTGATTGGGCGCGCTGATCTTCTCGATACGCGCAAAGGCGTGGCCCACTGGAAGGCACGGGGCCTGGATTTTTCTCGGCTCTTTTACCGGCCAACGGATGCCCATGGGCCGGTCTATCACACTGAGACGCAGGACCACGGCCTGAAGAAGTCTTTGGATAACGTCTTGATTGAAAAATCGCGTCCGGCCATTGAACGTGGCGAGCGGGTCCATTTCATGGAAGTGGCCCGAAACGTCAATCGGACGGTTGGCGCAATGCTATCGGGTGCGCTGACGCGCCAGCATCCCGACGGACTTCCCGATGACACGATTCGTATTCAGCTCGAAGGCACGGGCGGCCAGTCGTTTGGCGCATTTCTCGCCAAGGGCATCACCTTATATTTGATTGGCGATGCCAACGACTACACAGGCAAGGGCCTCTCGGGCGGCCGCGTGGTCGTGCGTCCGAGCATTGATTTTCGCGGCGTGGCCCATGACAACATCATCGTGGGCAATACGGTGCTTTATGGGGCTACTGCCGGTGAGGCCTTCTTTAGTGGCGTTGCCGGCGAGCGATTTGCAGTTCGGTTATCGGGTGCGACCGCTGTCGTGGAGGGCACGGGGGACCATGGCTGTGAATACATGACGGGCGGCAAGGTGGTGGTTCTGGGCAAGACGGGAAGAAACTTTGCTGCTGGCATGTCGGGCGGCTTTGCCTATGTATTTGATGAAGATGGCGGCTTTGCGAGCCGCTGTAATACCGCGATGGTCGCCTTAGAAAAATTGCCGGCCGAAGATGATGCAGAACTCAAGAAGCTCATCGAGGATCATCACCGTTGGACCGGCAGCCGTCGGGCCCGCGAGATTTTGGATCAATGGGCATCGGCTCGGGAAAAATTTATCAAAGTCTTTCCGCATGAATACCGTCGCGCACTCTCTGAGATGCAACAAAAGAAGGCAACACAAACAGACAAGGTGGCAGCATAAATGGGCAAGATCACAGGCTTCATGGAGTTTGAGCGGCTAGAGGAAGGCTATTTACCGGTCGAGCAGCGACTCAAGAATTACAAAGAGTTTGTGATCGGCTTAGACGATACGCAGGCGAAGGTCCAGGCGGCCCGGTGTATGGATTGCGGCACCCCCTTTTGCAACAACGGCTGCCCAGTGAACAACATCATTCCGGATTTCAATGATTTGGTCTTCCGGCAGGATTGGAAGCATGCTCTGGAGACGCTGCATTCGACCAATAACTTTCCTGAGTTCACCGGCCGTATTTGTCCTGCGCCCTGCGAGGCCGCCTGCACCCTCAACGTCAACGATGACCCCGTTGGCATTAAGTCGATTGAGCACGCCATCATTGATCGTGGGTGGGCCGAGGGCTGGGTCGTGCCACAGCCAGCCCCTACAAAAACCGGCAAGACCGTTGCGGTCGTCGGCTCCGGTCCGGCGGGCCTTGCGGCGGCCCAGCAGCTTGCGCGGGCCGGACATACGGTGACCGTCTTTGAAAAAAATGATCGCATCGGTGGACTGCTGCGCTATGGCATTCCTGATTTCAAGATGGAAAAGATTCACATTGATCGGCGCGTGGAGCAGATGCAGGCCGAGGGCGTTATTTTTAAAACTGGAGTGCTGGTGGCAGCGCTCCCCGCCGAGGCCAAGGTCACCAACTGGGCGAAGACTTCAATCAGCCCGAAGGAGCTGATGGCCGCATTTGATGCGGTGCTGCTGACCGGTGGTGCCGAGCAGCCACGGGATCTGCCTGTGCCGGGCCGTGAGCTGCGTGGCATCCATTTTGCGATGGAGTTTTTGCCGCAGCAAAATAAGGTGAATGCAGGCGATCCGCTTGAGGGCCAGATCCGTGCTGACGGAAAGCATGTCATCGTGATTGGCGGTGGCGATACTGGCTCGGATTGTGTGGGCACATCGAATCGTCATGGTGCAGCAAGCGTGACCCAGTTTGAACTGATGCCACAGCCGCCCGAGCATGAGAACAAGGCCCTGACCTGGCCGTATTGGCCGATCAAGCTGCGGACATCCTCCAGCCATGAAGAAGGTTGTGATCGGGAGTTCGCGATTGCGACCAAAGAGTTCATGGGCGAAAACGGACAGGTCACCGCCTTAAAGAGTGTGCGGGTCGAATGGAAAGACGGCAAGATGGTGGAGGTCGCCGACTCGGAGCAGATCCTGAAGGCCGATCTGGTCTTGTTGGCCATGGGCTTCGTTTCGCCGATCGGATCCATTGTCGAGGCATTTGGTGTCGATAAGGATGCACGTGGTAACGCGCGGGCCAGCACCGAGGGCGACCGTTGCTACGCCACAAACGTTAAAAAAGTGTTTGCCGCCGGAGATATGCGACGCGGCCAGTCACTGGTGGTCTGGGCGATCCGCGAGGGCCGCCAGGCGGCCCGGGCGGTGGACGAATTTTTGATGGGCGCATCGGCACTGCCGCGCTAAATGCACGCTGAGCAGAACCGGTAAATTTTCTGTGCCGAATGTAGCGATGAGATCACGCCTGCCGAATGTGGGCACCACCATCTTTACGGTGATGTCCGCCCTTGCCAATCGCAACAGCGCCGTCAATCTCGGCCAGGGCTTTCCCGACTTCGAGCCAGATCCGGAGCTCTTGGATGCAGTCAATGCGGCCATGCGGTCTGGCCATAATCAATATGCACCGCTCAATGGTGTGGCTGCCTTACGTGAGGCGGTCGCAGAAAAAATTAGCCTGCTGTACGGACGCCGTTACGACCCTGAGACCGAGGTCATGATCACCGCCGGGGCGACCCAGGCCCTGATGACCGCTGTCTTGGCGCTGGTGCATCCGGGCGATGAGGTCATTGTTCTCGAGCCGGTCTATGACAGCTACATTCCCAGCATTGAGTTGGCCGGGGCGCAGGCGATTCGCGTGCCGATGACATCGGCCTACCGCGTGGATTGGGATCGCGTCGCATCGGCCGTTTCACCCAAGACGCGGGCCATCATGGTGAACTCTCCGCACAATCCATCGGGAATGATTCTCCGCGAGGCGGAGTTACGAATTCTTGAGTCCATCGTGCTGCGGCATAACCTGCTGGTGATTTCGGATGAAGTCTATGAGCACATGATTTTTGATGGCGAGCCACATCGCAGTGTCAGTGCATTTCCGGCCTTGGCCGAGCGGGCCATTGTCGTGTCGTCGTTTGGCAAGACCTTTCATGTGACTGGCTGGAAGGTGGGCTCGGTCGTCGCCCCGCGGGAGATCATGGCCGAGTTTCGCAAGGTCCATCAGTTCAATGTCTTTGTGACCAATAGCGTCATGCAGGTCGGCCTGTCTGCCTATATGCAGAATGCCGAACGCTACCTAACGCTGCCGCAGTTTTATCAGCGAAAGCGGGATTTTTTTCGCCAGGGCCTTGCAAAGACGCCGTTTCGGCTCTATCCCTGCGAGGGAACTTTTTTTCAGCTGGTGGATTATTCAGCCATCTCGACGCAGTCAGAGCTTGATTTTTGTAAGTGGCTGACCACCGAGGTTGGGGTAGCCGCGATCCCCATGTCGGCATTTCATCAGGATCCCGTCGAAAATAAAACCATTCGGTTTTGCTTTGCCAAAAAAGAGGAGACCCTGTCGCGGGCCCTGGAGCGGCTCGCGACACTGGCATGATCCTTCCGGCCATTCCAGAGATGGTGTTTGTCGATCTGGAGACAACCGGGGCTACCGCGACCCGGGACCGCATCACCGAGATCGGCATCGTGCAGGTCTCAGCCCGTGGCGTGGAGCGATTTAATCAGCTGATTCATCCTCAGGCGCGGATCCCTGATTTCATTGCGCGACTTACTGGCATTACCGATGAGATGGTGGCGGATGCGCCCGGTTTTGAAGCGGTTGCTGGGGATCTCATAGATCGGCTGACTGGCAAGCTTTTCATCGCACACAATGCCCGCTTCGATTACGGTTTTTTGAAAAACGAATTCAAGCGATGTGGCATCGATTTTCGGGCCCGTGTCTTATGCACAGTGAAACTCTCTCGGGCCTTGTTTCCCGATGCGCCGCGGCATAACCTCGATGCGTTGATTGAGCGGCATGGACTGATTCCTTCGGGCCGGCATCGGGCCTTGGCCGATGCGGATCTGATTTTTCAATTCTGGGAAAAGCTCTGGTCGTTATTTTCGGCAGAGGTGTTGCAGCAGACGATCGCAACATTGACTGCCCGGCCCGCCTTGCCGGCGCAGCTTGACCCCGATCTTCCAGAGAGAATTCCCGAGGGCCATGGGGTCTATCTCTTTTATGGCGAGAATAGCCTGCCGCTCTATGTCGGCAAGTCAAATCATCTGCGCAAACGGGTGCTCTCACATTTCGCATCGGATCACGCGCGCGGCAAGGAGATGAGCCTATCGATGCAGGTGCGGCGTGTTGATTGGATCGAGACTGCCGGTGAGATTGCTGCATTGCTGCTGGAGTCGTCGCTCATTAAAAAATTATTGCCGACCCACAATCAGCGCCTTAGGCGCAATAAAGAACTCTGTTCATGGCGGGTCGCGCCCCAGCTGGAGCCTGCGCCAGATGGCCCCAACGCCGCGCAGGCGGAGCTGGTCTGGGCCAGAGATTTAAACCTTGGCGCCCAGCCCGATTTGTATGGGATTTTTCGCAGTCAGCGCGATGCTGTGGAGATGCTCACCGAGATTGCACGCAAAGAAAGCCTCTGCAAGGTCTTGCTGGGACTCGAGAAGGCCGCGCCAGGCGCAGCGTGCTTTGGCTTTCAGTTAAAGACCTGCCGCGGTGGCTGTATCGGCCGCGAGCGTTTAGCGTTGCATCACGCGCGGCTGCTGATGGCCCTCTCGAAGATGCGCCTGCCGGCCTGGCCGCATCGGGGTCCGATTGGTCTGCGTGAGGCTTCGGTCGTGCATGTGGTGGATGCCTGGTGCTATCTCGGCTCGGCCAGTCGAGAGGATGAAATCCATAGCCTGCTTGCCAATGGCAGGCCCGAGTTCGATCTGGATGTTTATAAAATTTTGCGTAAAGCCATGCGCTGTCTGCCCACGGTTGCGCTATAAAACACTTTTCTTACCCTTGCAGGCATGGATACCAAAACCTTCACCATCGGACGAATTCAGCGTGCCGACTACGAGCCTCGCGATCGGCAGCTCGTATTGCATTTTCAAGATGGCAGTCTGCGCCGCTATCAGCCAGTCCCCAGTGAGGTCTTTCGGCGCCTGTGCAATGCCCCCAATCCCACCACCTATTGGGAAGATCGCATCGCCGAGGAATATCCCCAGGCCCGGGGCAAGTCGCATGCGGATGCCGAGACAGCGCAAAAAAAGCTTGACGATCTCTTTGGCTGATTCAGAGTCCGAACCCATCACTGCTGAATCCGCAATGGCAAGTCATTGTGAACGTCGGCGGCAGGGGCGCCGGCAGGCGATGGCGGGGCTTGCTGCAGCCCCCTTTGTCGGCCTGACGTGTCCGGCCTTCAGTCAGGATCGGGCCGCAGTCGGCCAAGATCGGCAGGCGATTGCCGCCCTGCAATCTGGCGGCCTTGCCTTGATTCGCCATGCCATCACGGTTCCGGGGGTCGGAGACCCGCCGAACTTTCGTCTCGGTGATTGCAGCACCCAACGCAACCTCTCACCGCAGGGACGGGAACAATCCCGAGCAATTGGCCGCTGGTTTTTGGAGCGCGGCCTTCGGCCAGATCGTGTGCGATCCAGTCAGTGGTGCCGATGCCTGGAGACCGCAAGTGAGGCATTTCGTTCGATGGGCCGAGGGCCCGAGATTCCGATTGAGCCCTGGGTCCCACTGAACTCTTTTTTCCAGGGGCAAGGCGACCGTGAGCGTCAGCTTCAGCAGGCCTTTCAGGCAGCCCGCACTCTGGCGCAGCGGCCCGCCGCATCAGGCTTTGAAGTCTGGGTCACGCACCAGGTGACGGTGACTGGCCTGACAGGCCAGTATGTGGCGATGGGAGAAATGCTGGTGGTTGCCTACGATGGTCCCAATAAGCCACTCAAACTATTGGCCGCCGCGATTGCCTTTTAGAACATTGGCCAGATAGCGTCCGGTATGACTCTCGGCACACTGGGCCACCGCCTCAGGTGTGCCGGCCGCCACCAGTTGTCCGCCACCATCGCCACCTTCGGGGCCGAGATCAATGATCCAGTCTGCGGTTTTAATGACATCGAGATTATGCTCAATGATGATCAGGGTATTGCCACCATCTCGCAGCGTTTGTAGGACTTTTAACAGCAGGGCGATGTCATGAAAGTGCAGCCCGGTGGTCGGCTCATCAAGAATGTAGAGTGTTTTTCCGGTGTCACGCTTGGAGAGCTCCTGCGAGAGCTTGACCCGTTGGGCTTCACCGCCGGATAACGTCGTAGCACTCTGTCCCAGCTTGATATAGCCCAGCCCAACGTCAATCAGTGTCTGCAGCCGTCGAGAGATATTGGGTACCGCACGGAAAAATTCCATTGCCTCATCAATCGTCAGGCCAAGCACTTCAGCAATATTTTTTCCGCGATATCGCACATCGAGGGTCTCACGGTTATAGCGCAGACCATGGCAGACATCGCAGGGCACGTACACATCCGGCAGAAAGTGCATTTCAACGCGGACCAGGCCATCACCCTGGCAGGCCTCACAGCGGCCACCCTTGACATTAAAAGAGAAGCGGCCTGTGTCATAGCCACGTTCGCGGGCCGTGGGCGTCTGTGCGAAGAGCTCGCGGATTGGCGTAAAGAGGCCCGTATAAGTGGCGGGGTTGCTTCTTGGTGTTCGTCCGATTGGGCTCTGGTCCACGCTGATGACCTTATCGAAGAACTCCAGGCCCTCAATGGCCTCCATGCCTGCGGGCTCGAGATGGGCGCCATTGATTTTTTTCGCTGCCGCAGCCACGAGCGTATCGTTGATGAGGGTTGATTTCCCAGAGCCCGATACGCCGGTAATGCAGACCATCAGTCCGCAGGGGATCTCTGCCGTGACCTGCTTGAGATTGTGTCCGTGGGCGCCCACCACGCGCAGCCAGCGCTCGCCTGGGCGCTGACGCTGTTGAGGAATCGGTATGCTGCGCTGGCCGTTGAGGTATTGGCCAGTGAGTGAGCGGGGTGCACTCAGAATATCTTGCAGGCCACCAATGGCGACCACTTCACCACCATGCTGGCCTGCACCTGGCCCCATGTCGATGATGAAGTCGGCGGTGCGAATGGCATCTTCATCATGCTCGACAACGATCACGGTATTGCCCAGATCACGCAGTTTTTGCAAGGTCGACAGCAGGCGGTCGTTGTCACGCTGATGCAATCCGATGGAAGGCTCATCGAGCACATACATCACACCGGAGAGGCCCGCACCGATCTGGCTGGCCAGCCGGATGCGCTGGCCTTCGCCGCCCGAGAGCGTGGCCGCCGAGCGATCCAGAGTCAGATAGTCCAGGCCGACATTGATGAGAAATCCAAGGCGTTGAGAAATTTCAGAAAGAATTTTTTCACCAATCGCCGCCCGCATGCCCGAGAGCTGCAGCTGCTCGAGCCGCTGCAGTGCGGATTTCAGCGGCATGGCCGCCAAGCTCGGCAGATCAATGTCATGGCCTGGCGCTCCAACTCGGACGAATCGGGCCTCAGGCCGAAGCCGCGATCCTGCGCAGGCCGGGCAGGCCTGGATGCTGCGGTAGCGGCCGAGTTCTTCCTTGACTGCAGCAGCATCTGTCTCTCGCCATCGGCGCTCCAGGTTGGGCAGGATGCCCTCAAACGGATGCCGTCGCGTGATGAGCGCTCCGCGGTCTCCCGGGTAGCGTAGGGGCAGCACCTCATCGCCGGAGCCATGAAGAATCACTGACTGAATGCGATCCGGCAGCTGCTCAAACGGCGTTTCGAGATCAAATTGGTAATGATCCGACAGGCTCTGCAGCAGCTGAAAATAAAATGCGTTGCGCCGATCCCAGCCTTTGATGGCGCCCGATGCAAGGCTTAAGTTGGGAAACTGAACCACCCGTTTGGGATCAAAAAATTCAACGGTGCCGATGCCGTCGCACGACATGCAGGCCCCGGCCGGACTATTAAATGAAAAAAGTCCGGGCTCGAGATCCTTCAGGCTAAATCCACATTCAGGGCAAGACAGCGTGGTCGAAAAGACATGGGCATCGGACTCTGCCAAGGCCGGACTGCTGTCGTCTGCCTCGCAGCTGACCAGGGCCCGTCCGTCACCGAGCCGCAGCGCAGTCTCTAAAGACTCTGCCAGACGCTGTGTGATTTCTGGTTTAACTCTGAGCCGATCAATCACGACATCGATCGAGTGTTTTTGGTTTTTATTTAAACCAATGAGCTGATCGATATCGCGCAACAGTGGCGGCTGGTGTTCGGTCTGCACCCGGACCCGGACAAAGCCCTGCGCACGCAGGCTGTTGATGAGTTCGGCATGCTCTCCTTTTCGCTGTGAAAGCACCGGCGCAAGAATGGTGAGCCGAGACTGCTGCGGCCAGGCCAGGATCTGATCCACCATCTGAGAAACGGTCTGAGATTCCAGTCGGTGATGCGGATGCTGAGGGCAGTGGGCTACCCCAGCCCGTGCAAACAGCAGCCGGAGATAGTCGTGAATTTCCGTCACCGTGCCAACGGTGGAACGCGGGTTGTGACTGGCGGCCTTCTGTTCGATGGCGATCGCTGGCGATAAGCCCTCAATGAGATCGACATCCGGTTTTTCCATCAGCTGCAGAAACTGTCGGGCATAGGCCGATAAAGACTCCACATAGCGCCGCTGGCCCTCGGCATACAGGGTGTCAAAGGCCAGGGAAGATTTTCCCGATCCGGAGAGTCCGGTAATGACGATCAGCTGATGCCGCGGTAAATCGGCATCAATGTTTTTCAGGTTATGGGTCCGGGCGCCGCGCACTCGAAGCAGTGATTGCGGGAAAAGCGATTGCATAAGCCAGGCCGTGAAGGGTTCGCGTGTGGGTTGGGGTCAGCGTGATTGGGCCAGCGCGACGCAGCGCACTTAAATCAAAAGGCCAATCGACTACTATACCCCGTGGTTATGACTCAAGCAGCCTCAACGATTCGCTTCACCGGCCAGGAATGGCGGGCCTGTCTGGCCCTCTCCATGCTCTACGGCCTGCGGATGCTCGGCCTGTTTCTTGTCTTCCCCGTGCTGGCCGCTGAGTCTCAGGCACTTCAGGGCGGGGATGATCCGATGTGGGTCGGCATCGCTGCAGGCATCTATGGACTGAGCCAGGCACTTCTGCAGATCCCGTTTGGCGCAGCCTCGGATCGTTATGGCCGCCGCCGCGTGATTCTGATCGGCCTGGCGATCTTCGCCTTCGGAAGTGTTGTCGCAGCACTGGCCACAAGCATTGTTGGCCTGGCCATTGGCCGGGCCCTGCAGGGCGCCGGCGCAATTTCAGCTGCGGTGACTGCATTTTTGGCAGACTCAACACGTGAGGAGGTTCGCACGCGAGCGATGGCGATGATCGGTGCGACCATTGGACTCGCATTTGCGCTGTCTTTGGTGATGGCGCCAGTGCTCTCAGCGATGTTTGGAATGTCGGGCCTCTTCTGGCTGACGGCAGCGCTGGTGGTCATGGCGATGATTCCCGTGATGCGAATGACAGAGCCTGCCCGACGGCAGACTCCCGAGATTTCATTTTCTGATATTCAGCGCATTGTGCTGCGCGATGGCCAGCTGATGCGGCTGAATCTGGGCATCTTCATGATTCACATGACCCAGACCGCGATCTTTGTGGTGGTCCCGCTGGCCCTTATTCAGATGGGCCTCGATCTGCATGATCACTGGATGCTCTACCTGCCGGTGGTGATGGCATCTTTTGGCCTCATGCTGATGCCAATTTTCTGGTCCGAGCGAACCGGCCGCAGCCGGCCCGCATTTCTTTTTGCAATCGCATTGATGGGCGCATCGATTGCGGGCTTTGGCCTTGCGGCATCTTCGTTGTGGGCCTGGGCGGTGTTGCTGCTCGGATTTTTCACCGCATTTAATGCCCTGGAAGCGTTTCTGCCGTCCTGGGTCTCTCGGGTGGCGCCGTCCTCGCATCGGGGGCTGGCCCTGGGGGTCTATAACACCACGCAATCCCTCGGGCTTTTCTCCGGCGGCCTGCTGGGCGGCCTAATGGCCAAGGCCTTTGGCGCAGCCGCAGTCTACTGGGCCTGCGCTGCCGCGATCCTGGTTTGGGGCATCATCTCTCTTGGACTGAAAGAATTGGGCCCCCGCCGGCCCCGGGCAGCTTAGCCAAATGGCTAATCGTCAGGATCGGGCTTCTCGTCCATGCTGTGGCTGTCCCACTACCGGGCGTTTTATCAGGAGATAAAGTTATGTTGATGGTTGGAGTCGCAAGAGTTGGCAATGATCCGGTTGCACGCTATACCCCCGATGGCAAGCCTGTCATGGATATTTCATTGGCCTTTGATTACGGCCGCAAGGGCAATGATGGCCGCCGGCCTACCCAGTGGGTCAACGCCACCATGTGGGGCGACCGCGTTGAGCGTCTGCAGCCCTATCTATCAAAAGGCTCCCAGGTCTTCGTGACGCTGTCAGAGCCGCATATCGAGACTTATGAAAAAAAAGACGGCAGCGGCCAGGGATTTTCGCTCAGGGCGCGCGTCACTGAGCTGGAATTTGTGGGTGGCCGCCGCGAGGAATCCGCCGGCGAGTCCGCTGATGCGCCCGCCGCGGCCCCGTCCCGGCCAGCGAAGTCAGCAGCCAAGGCGCCAGGTTTTGACGACCTGGACGACGACATTCCTTTTTAAGTAAATTCCTCCCCCGATTTGGGGGCAGGGCAGCCCGCTGTTGTGCCCGAAGGCCGATGGTGTCGGGTAAAATCAGCTCTCTAATTCGATCGCGCCGCCTTTGCGGCGCGCGTTTTTTGAGCACAGCGAAACGCCATGCCCATTTATCCCTACCGTTGTGAAAACTGTGGCTTTCAGAAAGATGCCCTGCAAAAACTTTCTGACGCTCCGCTGCGGGACTGCCCAGAGTGTGGCCAGCCCCGCCTGGTGAAGCAGCTCACTGCTGCCGGCTTTGCCCTGAAGGGCACGGGCTGGTATGTCACGGACTTCCGTGACTCAGGAAAAAAAGCGGGCCCATCAGATGCCGCAAAGCCGGCGGCGGCAGCCGCCGAGGCCAGCAGCGGCAGCGCGAGCGACACCACTTCGGCAACGCCCGCTGCGGCTGCTGAATCCACCTCGACCTCCTCGGCCACAGCATCGGCATCGGCCCCCACATCATCTGCCACAGCACCATCGTCGGCCGCGCCGCCCGCATCGGCCGCCGGAGCCTAACGCAAGTGCCTATGCAGATTGTTCGGTCGCACTTTAAGCGCTATTTACTTGCAGGCCTGCTGCTGTGGACGCCGATTGCGATCACGATTTGGGTGATCACCTGGGTCTTTGATGCCCTCGATAACGTTCTGCCGGTTGCCCTGCGCTCTGAAGTGCTCTTCGGCGTGCATGTGCCGGGATTCGGCGTTTTGGTTGTGGTGTTATTCATTCTGATTACGGGATTTCTTGCCGCGAATCTGATTGGCCAGAAGCTGGTGGAAGTCTGGGAGGGCGTGATGCGCCGTATCCCACTGGTGCGCTCAATTTATTCCTCGGTCAAGCAGGTGAGCGATACGATTCTGTCGCCGAATGGCCAGGCCTTTCGTCAGGCGGTGTTGGTCCAGTATCCGCGACACGGCAGCTGGACCATTGGGTTTCTCACGGGAATGCCCTCAGCAGAAGTTGCCGCCCACCTGCCTGCGGATTGCGTCTCGATTTATGTGCCGACCACGCCAAATCCAACATCAGGATTTTTTCTGATGATGCCCCGGGCCGAGGTGATCGAGCTCTCGATCGGTGTTGATGCGGCCCTGAAGTATGTGGTGAGCATGGGCACGGTGCCACCACTTCCCACCGCACGGCCAAAGCCATAGGGCTGACGCTGCCGGGCGACCTCTCGTTTAGGAAACGTTATGCGATCTCAATACGCCGGCTCTGTTTGTACAGAGCAGCTTGGACAACAGGTGACCTTATGCGGCTGGGTCCACCGGCGCCGGGACCATGGCGGTGTCATTTTTATTGACCTGCGTGATCGTGAGGGCCTGGCCCAGGTCGTTTGTGATCCGGACCGTCCCGAGATGTTTAAAACTGCCGAGACGCTTCGTAATGAGTTTTGTATTCGAATTACCGGCCTGGTTCGTCCGCGGCCGGACGGCACTGCAAATCCAAATCTAAAAAGCGGCGAGATTGAAATTCTCTGCCATGAGATTTCGGTGCTGAATCCATCGGTGACACCGCCTTTTCAGCTCGATGACGACCACCTCTCGGAAACGACAAGGCTGACCCATCGCGTGCTCGATCTGCGTCGGCCTGCAATGCAGAAAAATCTCATGCTGCGTTATCGGGTTGCAATGGAAGTGCGCCGCTATCTTGATGCCGAAGGTTTTATCGATGTCGAGACGCCGATGCTGACAAAATCAACGCCCGAGGGCGCCCGGGATTATCTCGTGCCTTCGCGGGTCAATGCGGGAGAGTTCTTCGCGCTGCCGCAGTCGCCGCAGCTGTTTAAGCAGCTGCTGATGGTCTCGGGATTTGATCGCTACTATCAGATTACCAAGTGCTTTCGCGATGAAGACCTGCGGGCAGACCGGCAGCCGGAATTTACCCAGATCGACTGCGAGACATCGTTTTTAAATGAGACCCAGATTCGGGAATTATTTGAGCGTATGGTTCGGCGCGTCTTTAAATCTGCCATCGATGTTCAGCTTGCCGAGCCCTTCCCGGTGATGACATACGCCGAGGCCATGCAGCGTTTTGGCTCGGATAAGCCCGACCTTCGGGTCAGGCTGGAGTTCACCGAGCTGACCGATGTGATGAGGTCCGTGGATTTCAAGGTCTTTTCCGAGCCCGCGAATCATTCCGCAGGCCGAGTGGCGGCCCTGCGTGTTCCCGGGGGTGCTGCAATTTCGCGTGGCGAGATTGATGCCTACACGGAATTCGTCAAGATCTATGGCGCCAAGGGTCTGGCCTGGATCAAGGTCAATCAAGTGGCCCAGGGCCGCGATGGCCTGCAGTCTCCGATTGTGAAGAATCTTCATGATGAAGCACTCGCTGCAATTCTGAAGCGTTCAGGCGCGCAGGACGGCGATCTGATTTTCTTTGGCGCTGACAAGGCCAAGGTCGTTAATGACGCCCTTGGCGCCCTCCGGCTGAAAGTCGGCCATAGTGACTTCGGCAAGGCGCAGGGTCTCTTTGAAGCGGGTTGGCGTCCGCTATGGGTGATTGATTTCCCGATGTTTGAGTACGACGATGAAGCCAAGCGCTGGGCGGCAGTCCATCATCCGTTTACAGCGCCGAAAGACGGCCACGAAAATCTTATGGACACAGATCCTGGTGCCTGCCTGGCCAAGGCCTACGACCTGGTGCTCAATGGCTGGGAGCTGGGCGGCGGATCGGTTCGAATCCATCGGGCTGAGGTCCAAAGCAAGGTGTTCAGTGCTTTGAACATTGGCGCAGAAGAGGCCCGCGCGAAATTTGGTTTTCTTTTAGATGCGCTTCAGTATGGCGCACCACCCCATGGCGGCATTGCCTTTGGACTGGATCGGCTGGTCACACTCATGACCGGTGCTGAGAGTATTCGCGATGTGATTGCATTTCCAAAGACGCAGCGCGCCCAATGCCTGTTAACACAGGCCCCATCGCAGGTCGATGAAAAGCAGCTCAGAGAGCTGCACATTCGGCTGCGGGAGGCGCCGCGAGTCTCATGATTCGGCCGCTCAGTAGCCTTGGCTACTTGGCATCGGCTGTGCTCATGGGGGGTGCTTTGGGCCTGCTGCGCGGCCCGGCAGCAATCGCGGTCAATCCTGCGTTGTTGTTGATTCCTTTTTCGATTGCTGCAGCCGCCCAGATTTTTTTTCGTAAAGCGAACCGCGTTGCGCAGCAGCCGGACCCCGGTGCTCGGCAGCAGTTGCAGGCGGCGCTCATCACCGGCCTGCCGATTGCGCTTGTTGTGCTTGTCAGTGAGTCGATATTGATTTTGGACTGGCCGTCGGCTGCCGGCGTTACTGCGGGCTGTGGTGCCGGTGTTGCGGCCGGGCTTATGGCAGAGCCGATGGGCCCGGCATCGTCTTCAGCCTATCGGATTCGGGTGCTGCTGCTGTATCTTGCGGCGGGAATCGTGGCGCTTTCCACGCTTCTGACAAGTCTGCCGCCAGCAGCATTCTGGGTGGTCAGTGCAGTCATACCTGCTTGGCAGGCCCGACGCCTTGCGTTGCGCGATCAGATGGAGGATGCCGCCAGAATGCTTGTTGCATCTATTCGACTCTTTATGGCGGTGCTAACGATTGCACTGGTGCTGCCGGCTGCACTGATGCTGCGTTGATCATGCCAAGCACCCGTTGCCGAAAATGACAGGCTTCAAAATACCCGAGTCGGTTCTGGTGGTGATTCACACGACAGATCTGCGGGTGCTGTTAATTGAACGGGCCGATCATCCTGGCTTTTGGCAGTCGGTGACCGGCAGCCGGCATGCCCTCGATGAGCCGCTGCACGAGACCGCACGCCGCGAGTTATTTGAAGAAACAGGAATTACGGCTAACCATGGATCAGGGCCGCAGCTGCTGAACTGGGAGTTCTCGCAGACATACGAGATCTATCCCCACTGGCGGCATCGTTACGCTCCGGGCGTTACTGAGAATGTCGAACATGTCTTTAGTGTTTGCGTTTCGCATGACACGCCCATTCGCTTATCAAGCCGCGAGCACACCAATTTCCAGTGGCTGCCCTATGCTGATGCAGCAGAGCGCTGCTTCTCGTGGAGCAATGCGAAAGCGATTCTTGAGCTGCCCGCCCGATTGCGCCAGGGATGAACATGCCGGATGCCTTAATCCGGCCCCCGATTGAACTCCTGCAGGGGTCCGAAGAATATTTTCCGCAGCTGATCGGGGCGATTGATGAGGCCCGAACGACGGTCTACCTCGAGTCGTACCTGATTCATGATGATCCTCCAACCCGGCGTGTTCTGGAGGCCTTGATTCGGGCGCGGCAGCGCGGGGTCGCGGTATTCGTGCTACTCGATGGCTTCGGGGCCGCCTCCGAAATGGGCTGGGCCAAGGCCTTATTGATGGCCCACGAGATTCAGATTGAATTTTATCGGCCAAGAGTGAAATGGCGAGCGCCAAATACTTGGCGTCGATTGCATCGAAAGCTGGCCTTAATTGATGAGCAGACGGCATTTGTCGGCGGTATTAATTTGATTGGAGATCATTTCGATCTGGCCCATGGCCAACTCCCGCGGCCACGTCTTGACTTTGCAATTCGTGTGGCCTCGGCGGTGCCCGTTGCGGCAATTTCTCGGGTCATGCGGCGGACATGGTGGCGCGTGAGTCTGCGTAATGCGTTTCGCGGCAGCCTGGGCCGCTTAATGCGTGCTGACCGGCGTCAGACGGAATTGGCCCGACTCCGTGAGGCATGGCGCCGCACGCGACGGCATTTGCGCTGGAGAGCACCCCGGGCGCGGCGCCGAATGTCTCGGCGGGTTCGGCTCTTGCTGCGGGACAATCTGCGGCATCGCCGTGATATCGAACGCTGGTATCTGCTGAGTATTGTCTCGGCCCGGACTGAGATTCTGATTGCCAATGCGTATTTCGTTCCCACCTTTCGTTTTCGTCAGGCCCTGCTTCGGGCGGCCCAGCGGGGGGTCCGGGTGCGGCTTTTGATTCAGGGCAATAGTGATCAGTGGTGGACCCACTGGGCGACCCAGGCGCTGATCGGTGAGCTGGTCGCTGGTGGAGTTGAAATCTACGAATACACAGAGAGTTTTTTGCATGCAAAGGTGGCCGTGATCGATGATGCGCTGACGGTGGGATCCTCAAATATTGATCCTTTCTCGCTGGCATTTTCACTTGAGGCGAATCTGATTGCAGAGGATGCGGCGCTGGCCGCACAGCTGCGGCAGCGGCTTCAGGCGGCCTGTGATCGTGCATCGCGGCGCCTGCTGCCGGTTGGCCAACGGCGTGGCCTGCTGCGCGCCCTGGGCCGCGCTGCATTGATCACATTTGCGCTAACGGCACTGCGTATCTTTATTGCGTTTAGTGGCAGCAGCCTCAGGATGCGTTAACGTGGCAGCAGCACATTCAAAAGCGCGTCGTATTTATGGTGTGGACTTCAGCTCTGCGCCAAGCAGACGCAAGCCCATCACCATTGCGATTGGCCACTGCAGCGGCGCCCACTATTTGCTGGATCAGGTAGTGGCGGCGCCGAGTTTTGAGGCCTTTGAATCTTTTTTAAATCATGTGGGCCCCTGGATTGCAGGATTTGATTTGCCGTTCAGTCTTCCGCGGCCACTCATTGAGCATTACGGCTGGCCAGCCCAGTGGGCTGAGTTTATTCAGTGGTATGGCGCACAGGATCGACAACAGCTGCGTCAGATATTCAAGGCATTTTGTGATGCTCGGCCGGCCGGCAGTAAATTTGTCTATCGCAGAACCGATCGGCCCGCAGGGTCGAGTCCGGCCATGCGTTGGACCAATCCGCCGGTGGCATGGATGGCCCATGCCGGTGCGCCGCGAATTCTCCGGGCCGGCCTTTTTGTGCCGGGACAGCAGCCGATCGATCAGCCACCTGATCAGGCCCGTGTGGCGCTGGAGGCCTATCCGGGATTTACTGCGCGGCAGGTGAGTCGCAGCTCGTATAAAAGTGATGAGCCGGCCAAGCAGACGCCAGAGCGCCGTCGGATCCGCGAGCAAATTCTCGAGGCCTTAATCATGGGATCAGCAGGCCTGAATTGTTCGCTCACTCTGAGTGCAACGTGGCGGCGACATCTGCTAAACGATGGCAGCGGGGATCTCTTAGATGCGGTGATCTGTGCACTTCAGGCGGCCCATGCGAGCCGGCTGCCCCGTTATGGCTTTCCAAGCGATCTGGATCCTTTAGAAGGCTGGATTGCCTCGGTGCCACCACCGCAGGCGCTTTAGATAAGATCCGCGGATGCGACATTTCCCGGCTGTTGAGCGGCCCAGCAAAGATTTTCCTCTTCCGCCCGGGGCGCCGCGGGGTGAATGGCAGACACTGGCTGCGCTATTGCCTTACTTGTGGCAGTACAGATGGCGGGTCGGCATCGCGCTCTCATGCCTGGTGCTTGCCAAGGCGGCCAATGTAGCGGTGCCGGTGGCGTTAAAAGAAATTGTTGACGCGGTGAGCCGCAATCCGACCATTGCGCTGGCGGCGGTGCCCCTGGGTTTGATTGCTGCCTATGGCCTGCTGCGTGTTCTGACCAGTCTATTTACCGAATTACGGGAGGTGGTGTTTGCCCGCGTGACCCAGCAGGCGGTGCGGCGTATCGCGCTGCAGGTGTTCGAGCATCTGCATGCACTGTCGCTGCGTTTTCACCTTGATCGGCAGACCGGTGGCCTCACGCGGGATATTGAGCGTGGCACACGCGGTGTCTCGAGCTTGGTGTCATTTACTTTGTACTCGATTCTGCCAACGATCATCGAGGTCGGCATGGTGTTGGCGTGGCTTATCGTGCACTACGAGGTCTGGTTTGCGGTGATTACCGTTTCTGCCTTGGTGGTGTATGTGATTTACACCATTGTGGTCACCAATTGGCGGACCAACTTTCGCCGAGAGATGAATGATCTCGACTCCCGCGCCAATACGCGGGCTGTGGACTCTTTGCTGAACTACGAAACCGTCAAATACTTCAATAACGAGGCCTTCGAGGCACAGCGCTACGACCGCAGCATGGCCCGCTGGCAGGAGGCCGCCATCAAAAGCCAGACCTCGCTGTCGATTCTCAATGTCGGCCAGTCGCTCATCATTGCGATTGCCGTCACGCTGATGGTCTGGCGGGCAACGGTGGGCGTTGTCGAGGGCCGTATGAGCCTGGGAGATCTGGTGCTGGTCAATGCGTTCATGATTCAGCTCTACATCCCTTTGAATTTTCTTGGCGTGCTGTATCGAGAGATCAAGCAAAGCCTCGCCGATATGGAACGGCTCTTTGGATTGCTGGCCGAACATCGTGAGGTTGACGATGCACCACAGGCCCAGCCGCTGGCGCTGCATCATGGTGAAGTGGTGTTTGATCGGGTGGTCTTCTCTTATGATCCCGCCCGCCCGATTCTGCGCGACGTCAGCCTGACGCTGCCCGCAGGAAAGACAACCGCCGTCGTGGGCTCCTCTGGCGCGGGGAAGTCCACCCTCTCGCGGCTGCTGTATCGCTTCTACGATATCCAGTCCGGCGCGATTCGGATTGATGGCCAGGAGATTCGGGCTGTGACGCAGGAGAGTCTGCGCTCGGTGATCGGCATCGTGCCGCAAGACACCGTGCTCTTTAACGACACCCTGGACTACAACATTCGTTATGGCCGGCCGGGCGCCTCTGATCAGGAGGTCTTGGCGGTGACGGAGGCGGCCCACTTGTCCGCCTTTGTGGCCAGCCTGCCAGAGGGCTTCAAAACCCGGGTGGGTGAACGGGGCTTAAAGCTCTCGGGCGGCGAGAAGCAGCGGGTCGCAATCGCCCGGGCCCTACTCAAGCAGCCCGCCATCCTGATTTTTGATGAGGCCACCTCGGCCCTGGATTCCGAGTCCGAAAAGGCGATTCAGCAAGAGCTCAACGAGATCTCCCGCGGCCGCACCACTTTAGTGATCGCACACCGGCTATCCACAATCGTGGATGCAGACCAGATCGTGGTGCTTGAGGGGGGCGGGATTATCGAGCGGGGCCGGCATGCGGAACTCTTGGCGCTTGGCGGCCGCTACGCTGAGCTCTGGGAGTTGCAGGCCAAAGAGGCCTCGGAAAACCTTTCCCCGCCGCTGAATAAGTAGTTTCCCCGGGGGCGGCCCTCCGCCAAGATTTGGGGGAGACAGTATCCTTGTCCTTCGGATCCATCTTTGTTTTCGCTAAAGGAAGAGTTCAAATGAAAAAACAGCTGTTGTCGTTCATGCTGGGGGTCGCCTCGTTGGGCTTGGCCGCCACGGCCCAGGCCGATACCTTGGGCAAGATCAAATCCAGTGGTGCAGTCACCATGGGGGTTCGGGAATCGTCGGGCGCCTTGTCGTACACCTTGGGCGATGGAAAATTTGCGGGATTTCATGTGGAGATCTGCGAGCGGGTTCTGGCCGATGTGCAAAAACAGCTGGGGCTGGCAAAGCTGGCCGTTCGCTATCAGCCGGTGACATCTCAGAATCGCATTCCGCTGGTCCAAAACGGAACCGTTGATATCGAGTGTGGCTCAACGACCAATAACGCGACCCGTCAGAAAGACGTTGCATTTGCCGTGACGACCTATGTCGAAGAAGTGCGGATTGCTGCTAAGGCAAATTCTGGCATCACATCGATTAACCAGCTCAACGGCCGTAAGGTTGCGACAACCACTGGAACCACCTCGGTTCAGCATCTGCGTAAACATGAGCGGGCAACCGGCGTCAATTTTGAAGAAGTCTTTGGCAAGGATCATTCAGACAGTTTTCTGCTGCTTGAGTCCGGCCGGGCCGATGCCTTCGTCATGGACGGATCGATTCTTGCCGGCAATATCGCCAACGCGAAGAATCCCGCTGATTTTCGTATCGTCGGCGAGGTACTCTCGGTTGAGCCGATCGCCATCATGATGCGCCGGGATGATCCCGCGTTTAAAAAGGCAGTCGATGACAGCATCATCCGCATGATGCGTGATGGCTCACTGGCCAAGCTCTGGAATAAATGGTTTGAGTCTCCCATTCCGCCACGGAATGTAAAAGTAGGCCTGTCGCTCTCAGAGAGCACCAAGGCGGCTTGGGCAAATCCCAATGACCGTCCGATGGAAGACTACGCCAAGAAGTAACGCCTCTTGACTTCGATAGGACCCCCTGCGCGAGACCACCCGCGTAGGGGGTTTTCACTTTTATGACTTGGGATTGGCAGGTTTTTCTTCAGGACACCGGGGGTGGTCAGACCTACCTCGACTGGATGCTTTCGGCCTGGGGCTGGACGCTGGCGGTGGCCTTTCTCGCGCTGATAATTGCTCTGGTCTTTGGGGCATTGGTGGGCACGATTCGAACGCTGCCCAATCATCGGCTTTCTTTTCGGCTCGCAATCGGAGTCGGACATGCCTGGGTTGAAATCTTTCGCAATGTGCCGCTGTTGGTCCAGATTTTCATCTGGTATCACGTCATTCCGGCGCTGATCCCGGCGCTCAAGGGCCTGCCGGGGTTTGTGCTGGTCGTGGCCGCACTGGGTTTGTTTACCTCAGCACGCATTGCTGAGCAGGTCCGTGCCGGCATTCAGTCCCTGCCGCGTGGCCAGCGTTATGCCGCCATGGCGCTTGGCATGACCACTGCCCAGTCCTATCGGCTGGTGATTTTGCCGATGGCGTTTCGCATCATCATTCCGCCGCTGACCTCCGAGTCGATGAATATCATTAAAAACTCGTCAGTCGCCTTTGCAGTTTCTGTGGCGGAACTGACACTGTTTGCGCTCCAAGCCCAGGAAGAGACCTCTCGGGGCATTGAGGTCTATCTGGCGGTGACGTCGTTGTACATGGTCTCCGCATTTACTGTGAATCGCCTGATGGCCTTTATTGAGCGCCAGGTCCGTGTGCCGGGATTGATTGCAGCAGGCCAGGCAGGGGGCCACTGAGATGAATCTCGATCTGAGTTTTTATTCCTGGGAGGTCATCAGCCGTTACATCTTGCAGGGATTCGGATTCAGCATTCAGCTGACCGTGTTGGCCACGCTCGGCGGATTATTTTTCGGCACGCTGCTGGCCTTGATGCGGCTGTCGTCGCAGCGCTGGCTGCAGTTGCCGGCTGCGATTTATGTCAATGTGATGCGATCCATACCTCTGGTGATGGTCATCCTTTGGTTTTTTCTGCTGATTCCTTTCATGATTGGCCGGCCCATTGGCGCAGAGCTTTCCGCCACGATCACGTTTATTGCATTTGAGGCCGCTTATTTCTCTGAAATCATGAGGGCGGGAATTCAGTCGATTCCGCGGGGTCAGGTCCACGCTGGCCAGGCGCTTGGCATGACCTATAGCCAAAACATGCGACTGATCGTGCTGCCTCAGGCCTTTCGAAATATGCTGCCGGTCGTTCTGACCCAGACCATTATTCTTTTCCAAGATACCTCCCTGGTCTATGCGATTGGTGCTTACGACTTACTAAAGGGCTTTGAGCTGGCCGGTAAAAACTATGGCCGTCCGATTGAGGCCTATCTTCTTGCAGCAGCAGTTTATTTTGTTATTTGTTTTGGGCTATCGCTGATCGTGAAGCGACTGCAGGAAAAAATCGCCATTATTCGTTAGGGTCGAGGTGCCGCTATGGCCATGATTGAGTTTAAAAATATTAGCAAGTGGTACGGCAGCTTTCAGGTGCTGACTGACTGCTCGACCCAGCTGCAAAAAGGCGAGGTCGTGGTCGTCTGTGGGCCTTCGGGCTCGGGCAAGTCCACGCTGATTAAATGTGCCAACGGCCTAGAGCCCTTCCAGAAAGGCGAGCTGCTGGTCAATGATGTCTCCGTGGGCGACCCCCGGACGGACCTGCCCAAGCTGCGTTCACAGATTGGCATGGTGTTCCAGCACTTTGAGCTTTTTCCGCATCTGTCCGTGATGGAGAATCTGACGCTGGGCCAGATCCGGGTCTTGGGCCGCAGCCAGGATCAGGCAGATGCAAAAGCCAAGGCGTTGCTAGATCGCGTGGGCCTGTCGATCCATGCACAGAAATTTCCGGGCCAGCTTTCAGGCGGCCAGCAGCAGCGGGTGGCCATTGCGCGGGCATTGGCGATGGATCCAATCGCCATGCTCTTCGATGAGCCTACCTCGGCCCTGGATCCCGAAATGGTCAATGAGGTGTTGGATGTCATGGTGGCGCTGGCCAAAGAGGGTATGACCATGATGGTCGTGACCCATGAGATGGGCTTTGCCCGCAAAGTCTCGGATCGGGTCGTATTTATGGATGCGGGCTGCATCGTCGAAGACTGCTCCAAAGAGGAATTTTTTGGTGCACCGCGAAGCCCGCGGGCCCAGGAGTTTCTCTCTAAGATTCTGAGCCACTGATCGGCGATAATCGCCGGATGACTTCATTTTCAATCGCAGTCATTGCAGGCGACGGGATCGGCACCGAGGTCATGCCGCAGGGGGTGCGCGTGCTGGAAGCGGCTGCGCGTCGGCTGGGCCTGAACCTTCGGCTAGACCATTTTGAATTTGCCTCCTGCGCTTACTATCAAAAGCACGGCGAGATGATGCCGGCCAACTGGAAAGAAATTGTTGGCGGGCATGATGCAATTTTTTTTGGCGCTGTGGGCTGGCCCGCTACAGTGCCCGACCATGTGTCACTCTGGGGCTCGCTGCTGAAGTTTCGCAGAGACTTTGATCAGTATGTCAATCTGAGGCCGGTGCGGCTGATGCCGGGCGTGCCCTGTCCACTGGCAGGCCGTCAGCCGGGCGATATTGATTTTTTTGTCGTACGCGAAAATACCGAGGGCGAGTATTCATCCGTCGGCGGCATTATGTTTCCGGACACTGAGCGCGAGATTGCTGTCCAAGAGACCATCATGAGCCGCACTGGTACAGATCGGATTCTGCGTTTTGCTTTTGAGCTCGCCAAGCGGCGGCCAAAACGTCATCTGACTTCTGCAACAAAATCAAATGGCATCGCGATTACCATGCCATGGTGGGACGGCCGAGTTCTTGAGATGTCAAAGGCCTTCCCCGAGGTGCGTGTCGATAAATATCACATTGATATTCTCACGGCGAATTTCGTGCTGCATCCTGACTGGTTTGATGTAGTCGTAGCCAGCAACTTATTCGGCGATATTCTTTCTGATCTCGGACCGGCCTGCGCTGGAACAATTGGAATTGCGCCTTCTGCGAATTTGAATCCCGACCGTCGATTTCCTTCGTTATTTGAGCCGGTGCATGGGTCCGCGCCCGATATCGCTGGAAAGGGCATTGCGAATCCGATCGGCCAGATCTGGTCAGCGGCACTGATGTTGGAGTTTCTCGGCTTTCCACAGGGCCACGATCTCATTCTCAACGCGATCGAGCAGGTCCTTGCGGCCGGCCCGAAGACGCGGGATCTTGGTGGATCGGCAGGTACCGAAGAGGTCGGACGGGCGATCGCTGATGCCGTCGCTGCCAATGACCTGCCGTCGATGCGGCCCTCTCTTATTGCCTAAGTCTGTTTCGTCTCGTGAATTCTTCTGAACTGAAATCCCTACTGCAAAAAAGTTTTGATGCTGCTGTTGCGGCGGCCGATCCTCGAAAAATTGTGGCCGCCCATCTTCCGAGGCCGCCCGCCAAGGGCCGTACCTTGGTCGTGGGGGCGGGCAAGGCAGCAGCCAGCATGGCCGCTGCAGTGGAATCTGTTTGGCCCGCCGATGCGGCGCTAACGGGAATCGTGATTACGCGTTATGCACATGGCCTGCCCCTCAAGCGGATTCGCTGTGTTGAGGCAGGCCATCCCGTGCCGGACCAGGCCGGAGAGCGGGCCGCGCAGGAGATTCTTGATGCGGTGCTGGGCCTTGGCCCGCAGGATCAGCTCATCGTTCTGGTTTCCGGCGGCGGTTCGAGCCTGTTGTCGCTGCCGGCTGAGACCATCAGCATGGCAGACCTGAAATCTCTGACCCAGGCCTTACTGAAGTCTGGGGCCCCCATCACCGAGATGAACACGGTGCGTAAGCACCTGTCTCGACTTCAGGGTGGATGGCTTGCGCTTGCCTGCAAAGCACCTGTCTCGGCCTTGGTGATCTCTGATGTGGTGGGCGATGATCCCTCCGCCATCGCATCCGGCCCCTGTACGGCGGATCCGACGACCTTTCAAGATGCGGCCGATGTGCTCAAGCGCTGGTCGGTCACACCGCCTGCCTCAATTGCCGCACATCTGAGCGCCGGACTCTCGGGCGCACTACCGGAGACCCCGAAGCCGGGGGATCCCCGGCTGCAGCATGCGCAGACCACCGTGATTGCGACTGCACGTGAGAGTCTTCAGGCTGCATCCGCGGTTTTTTCTGGCGCTGGATTTCAAATCATCATGCTGGGCGATGCGGTCACTGGAGAGGCCCGGGATGTGGCCCAGGTCATGGCCTCCTGGGCCCGCGAGATCGCGCTATTTGCCCAGCCTCGGCCCCGAACCCCAGTTGTCTTGATCTCCGGCGGAGAGTGCACAGTCACCGTTCGTGGAAATGGCCGTGGCGGCCGATGTGTTGAGTTTCTTTTGGCATTCGCGCATGCCTGCGATGAATTGGGCATTTCAGGCCGCGTCGCAGGTATTGCAGCTGATACCGATGGCATTGATGGCGTGAGCCCGCATGCCGGGGGGATTCTATTGCCGGATACGATTCGGCGGGCACGGGATCAACGGCTGAGTCTGCGCCCGCTTTTAGATAACAACGACGGTCTTGGTCTGTTTGAACCCCTTGGAGATGTGATCACCACCGGAGCGACACTGACCAATGTCAATGATTACCGGGCCATTGTCGTGATGCCATGACACCGCAGCAAATCGTCATGACACAGCCCGATGACTGGCATCTGCATCTGCGAGATGGTGAGATGCTGAGTGCGGTGCTGCCGTATACGGCCCGCCAGTTTGCACGGGCCATTGTGATGCCGAATCTGAAGCCTCCGGTCACCACCGTAAAGCAGGCGACAGAATATGCGCAACGTATTCGTGCTGCTCTTGCGCAACGAAGTGCTGATCAAAATACTGCATTTGATCCATTGATGACCTTATATCTCACTGACCATACATCGGCAGATGAGATTAAGCGTGCACGCGACAGCGGGATCGTGCAGGCCGTGAAGCTCTATCCGGCAGGCGCCACCACCAATTCGGACAGCGGCGTGACCGATCTAAATCACTGCACCCAGGCCCTGGAGGCAATGCAGAAAAATGCAGTGGTGTTGTGCATTCATGGCGAGGTGACCCATCAGGATGTTGATGTGTTTGATCGGGAGGCCGTCTTTATTGACCAGGTATTGATCCCCCTGCGCCACCGTTTTCCTGAGCTGAGAATTGTCTTTGAGCACATTACGACCCGTCAGGCCGTCGATTATGTGCAGTCGGCATCCGGGCCAATTGCTGCGACCATCACGCCCCAGCATCTTCTGTATAACCGTAACGCTATCTTCCAGGGCGGAATTCGGCCTCACTACTACTGCCTGCCAGTGCTCAAGCGCGAAGTCCATCGGCAGGCGCTGTTGGCTGCGGCCACCAGCGCAAGTCCGAAGTTTTTTCTTGGAACAGACAGCGCTCCCCACGAGCAGGCCACCAAGGAGACCGCCTGTGGCTGCGCAGGATGCTTTTCTGCGCCTTACGCCTTAGAACTCTACGCCCAGGCATTCGCGTCGGCGGGTGCTTTAGATCGTCTTGAGGCTTTCGCATCGTTTTATGGGCCGGATTTTTATCGCCTGCCGCGCAATACAAAAAAAATTAAGCTCAGCCGTACAGCGCAAAAAATCTCATCACCGATTGCTGCCGCAGGCGGGTTTCTGGTGCCGCTGGGATTTGGCGAGCAGCTCGACTGGCGATTTGAGGGCCTGGCCTGAGCCGAGAGGCGTCCATGTCGGGCTCGCCTTGGTGGACCGCGTCTGAGGCCCGTCTTGTTGCGCAGCTGCAGGACTTGCCGTTTGTCGAATTTCTAGAGGCATTAAATCGGCATGCCAAAGAACACGGCCTGCGCTCCGGCGGACATCAGCCCTTGCATTTTGTGCCGCAGCGTGAACTGCCGATCGAGCAGAACTATGAGGCCTGGATTTTCCAAACCGGCAGCGTGCCGACTCGCGATCTGGCCCATGATCGTTTGAATGCCATGATGTGGATGCTTTACCCACAAACCAAGGCGGCCCTGAATCGACTCCAGGCAGATGAAATCTCGCGGCGCGGAGCGCAGGCAGCGCGTGGATCAGCCCGGGACGCTGCCACGCTCTGGGATGAGAATCTTTTAATTCTTGTTTGTTTTGATCATGCGGATCACCTGGCGGCCTTGCTGAAGGCCCATGATTGGACTGAACTTTTTCTGACCTATCGCCATCGCTGGGCGGACACATGGCATCCAAGAATTTTTGGACATGCACTCGCAGAGAAATTAATTCGCCCGTATAAATCAATTACCGCACATTGTCGGCTTCTGGACTGCGCCTCATTGTCTTTGGATGCAATTGATACCGGCCTTGCGGCGCTCGTTTCGGACCGCCTCTGTCCGGGAGATTTTTATCCGATGCCGGTGATGGGCCTGCCAGGCTGGCATCCAGAGAATTCTCAGCCGGCGTTTTATGAAGATCGCTCTGTCTTTCGGCCTCCAAGGCGCTGAGCCTGCCGGGGATAGCGAATCAATTCGAGCAGCCCATCAAAGTCGATGGGTTTACTTAAATGAAGATCGATTCCGGCCGCCAGCGAGGCGCTGACATCCTCGGAAAAAGCATGGCCAGAGACCGCGATGAGGAGGCATTGTTGGCTGGGGCCATAGACTGCGCGAATCTGTTGGGCAGCCTCCCGGCCGGAGATGCCTGGAAGATCGATATCCATCAGGATGCAGTCATACGCTATGGCACGGCTTTTCTCGATGGCCTCCTCGCCGCAGGCCGCAGCGTCAGCCTGCAGGCCATGATGCGAAAGCCAGCGCATAAGAATTTCTCGATTCATTGCAACGTCATCGACAACAAGAATTTTTCGCTGGCGGCCTAAGACACCTGCAGATTCGTCAGCTGGCTGGGCCGTCGTGATCTCGGGTGCAGTCGCCGTCCTGGCCGAGAACTGAATGGTGAAGCAGCTGCCTTCGCCGGGCGCTGAGCGCAGCCCCAGGCGTCCACCCATCGCCTCTAAAAGACTGCGGGCCAGTGTCAGGCCCAGGCCGCTGCCACCGTAGCGTTGTGCGATCGATGCACCGGCCTGCTGGAAGCGGCCAAAAACAATTTCTTGTTGATCTTGCGTAAGGCCGATGCCCGTATCTTCAACCTCAATCAGTACATCAACTGTTTGATGTTGGATTGCATTGCCTGGCGTGATCAGACGGCTGCGCAATTCAATGTGGCCTTGGGCGGTGAATTTGATCGCGTTTGAGATGAGATTTTTAAGAATTTGACTTAAGCGTAGGGGATCGATGTGAATATAGAGGCCATCTGGAATTTCCTGCCGCAGGTCTAGCCGTAGCCCCTTTTGTTCGGCAGTCCCGCGAAAAAGCCTGATATTTTGTTCAATCAATCGCGTCAGTTGACTCGGCGCTGAATCAAATCGTAGTCGGCCCTCTTCAATTGCAGAAAAATCAATTAAATCGGAGAGCAGGGCATTTAACTCCTTGCCGCACTGGGTGAGTGACTCGAGATCGGACCGGTCTTGGGCAGTTGGACTGCGCTGCTTCATCAGTTCCACCAGGCCAACCATGCCATTTAACGGTGTTCGAATTTCGTGGCTCATATCGGCAATAAACCGTGATTTATTCTGATCGGCGGTCCGCTGGGCCTCAAGAGAGCGAATCATCTGATTGGTCATCTGGGTCAACATTTGAAATTCGCGTGGTGGATTGTGGCCTGGCGTTAGGCTGCCGCCTTCGCGAGAAACTTTTTCAATCTCGCTGGCCATCTGCTCCATGGGTCCGAGGGTTCTATTGAGCAACAACGCCAGTGCGGCCAGAAACATTAGCCCGGTGAGGGCCAGGGCGACCCAGATGCCCGTTACGACCGGTGCGATCTCTGCATTGACTTCCTCATCGGGCAGGCTGATGAGGGTGATCCATCCCAGCTGATGGTGACTACCGTATCCGGGGTTACGAACATAGCCCACCAAATAATGACGGCCATCGGGCCACTGCTCCCGAAGCCATCCTTGTTTGCCAGCACGGGCCTGCTGCACGCTTTGCAGATGGGAATATTCTCCAGCGTGGGCCGCGGGGGCCATGAGTCGGGTGGTTCCATCGTCACCGAGAACAATAATTTCTGCATGAAGATGCTTGGGAATCGACTGCAGAAAGCGTTTGTGCTGGGCCAAAAGCCAGTCCCAACTCAGGTGGGCGCCCAGCACGCCCAGGGTTCTGCCCGAGGCATCTCGAACGGGGGTCGCAAGATCAATAAATCGCCAGGGACCGCCCGAAGGATTCTGGCCAAGAAGGTCTGCAAGCAGCACGGCCTCGTGCAGATCGACCGTTGTTGGACGCGCCAAGCCCTGTTGAAACCAGTCACGATCGGCCACGTTTTTTCCGGCCAGCATGCCCTGATTCGCAGCCCGGACCGTTCCCGTCTGGTCTGCGAATCCAATCCAGGTGTATTCAGGAACATGCTGCTGAATCGTATTGATCCAGAGTTCGAGTAGATCGTGCCGTTCGTGCAGGCGAAGGGCGGGCAGCAAGGCGGCCCGCGATCGCAGGTCATCGAGTCGCTGGCCGATGGTTGTATCAATGATTTCAGCGATTGCCTGGGCCTGCGCCGAGAGTTTCTGTCCTTCGCTCTCCGAGATCGTGCTGCGTGCGGAATGCATCATGGCCCAGCCCAGCGCAATCAGCGCCGCGATCAATGGCAGCAGAATCAGCAGCAACAGCGTAGTGCGCAGCGGCCGGCCGGGGCCCCGCGTTCCCCAGATCCATCGCGCAATGTGGGGGCCTTTACTGTTCATCTCACTTATTTCTATGTGCTATAGATAAAATAGCACTCGACCACATTCAGAGCAATTGGCTATGATCGGCATGGGAAGTAAGTCGGGCGGCCGCTGCCGTGCATAGCACGGGAGAGGAAGGTCCGGACTCCACAGGGAAGGGTGACGGCTAACGGCCGTACGCAGCAAGCGATCGCGAGGTCGCCCAAGGCGAGGAATAGGGCCACAGAGACGAGTAAGCGCGGGAAACTGCGCGGATGTGAAACGCGGCAACCTCCACCCGGAGCAACACCAAATAGGCGCATGCCCGGCTTTGCCGGAGAGGATGTCCCGTCCGATGTGCGCGGGTAGGTGGCTTGAGCCTGCTGGTAACGGCAGGCCTAGAGGGATGGTCGCTATAAGGCACTGCGTTGCAGTGTCTCGTAACAGAATCCGGCCTATAGACTTACTTCACTTTTTTACAGGAGGTGTGATGCAAATTTTGCATACGATGTTGCGTGTTGGCGAACTGCAGCGATCGATTCATTTTTATACCCATGTCTTGGGAATGAATCTGTTGCGTACGACCGATCGACAAGATCAGCAGTACTCACTGGCGTTTGTCGGCTTTGGCCGTGGCAATGAAGATGGCCATGCAGAGATTGAACTGACCTATAACTATGGTGTGTCCGACTATGAAATGGGCAGCGCCTACGGCCATATTGCGATTGCTGTTCCGGATGCGGCAGCGGCATGCGCGCGGATTCAGGCCGCAGGCGGCCAGGTCACGCGGCCGGCAGGCCCAGTGAAGGGCGGATCCACCGTGATTGCATTCGTCCAAGATCCTGACGGTTACAAAATTGAGTTGATTGAGCGGGCGGGCCTTGCTGCCTGATGCCGCTACAATCCACGCATGAAAGTCTTTAACCTGAAGTGCGAGCATGGCCACCCGTTTGAGGGCTGGTTCAAAAGCCATGTGGCGTTTGAGGATCAGCGCTCCCGGGGCCTCTTGACCTGCCCGTTTTGTGACAGCCGAAGCGTTGAGAAAACACTCTCGGCACCGCGACTCAATCTCTCCGGGGCCCAGGCTGAGGCTGCGGCCGGGGTGGCGCAGGCACCAGAGCCTACCGCCACCGCTGAGTTCCCGGCGCCGGTATCGGCCGCGATCGATCCGAAGTCTTCGCCGACACTCGCGCAGGCTTTGAAAGTGGTCCGTCAGTTGTTGGAGCAGAGTGAAGATGTGGGCGAGCGTTTCGCCCAGGAGGCCCGATCGATGCATCGCCAAGAGGCGCCGCTGCGGCCGATTCACGGCAGCACCAGTCTTGAGACGGCGCGGGAGCTGGCCGATGAGGGGCTGCCGATCGTCCCGATCCCCTTTGCCGGACTACTCAAAAACTCCCTGCATTGACCCGGCTTGACCCCTCCGGGGCCGGTTTTTCTGCCCCACGCCAAGCGAATTCCCCAGTTGTCCTGATAAATCACTTTATAAGTGATTTTTATCCTATTGATTTATTTGAATTTTTGTTTGAAAATCATTCTTGAAATAAGGCCTAAGTTGTTGTTTTAGAAAGAAAAAATCCCCATTCGACTTGACCGGTAACACTGATTTCCATAAAGTGGGAAATCGTGCAAAAAAGTGGTTTTTTGTGGGGGTTTTCTTTTGGCGCTATCACTCGCCTTTTCCGGGGTCTCGGCCCTCAGCCTAGACGTCAAAGGCCGGATGACCATTCCGACGCGCTACCGGGATGAGCTGCTCGCGCGCTCTCAGGGCGCGCTCGCGCTGGTGGAGAGTGACGACGGCTGCCTGCTGCTGATGGCCCAGTCGCTCTGGGCAGAAAAGGTGGCGCTGTTCTCTTCCGATGATCGCGATGCCGAGCGGCGGCGGTTCTGGATGGGATTAAGCGATACCCCCGAGATGGATGCCCAGGGCCGGGTGCTCATTAATCCTGTGCTGCGTGAGGGCGCACATATTCAACGCGATGTAATTCTGCTTGGTGTGGGAGAGCTGTTCGAAATCTGGGATGCATCTGCCTTGGAGCTGCATAAGCAGGCTGTCCGCCAGCGCAAGCGCGGCGGGAGTGCGATGTGACCGCAGCTGTTGCGCGCGGCGACTCTCAACAACCGTCTCCTGATGTGCAGGCCTTTGACCATCGTCCCGTCTTGCTGCAAGAGGCGGTCGAGTCTCTGCATGTGATTCCACAAGGAAGTTATGTCGATGCCACCTACGGCCGCGGTGGCCACAGTGCACTAATTCTTCAGCAGCTCGGCCCGTCTGGCCGATTAATCGCTTTCGATCGTGATCCCACTGCAGTGGCAGCAGGCAGAAAGATTCACGATCAGCGCTTTCAAATCATTCACGCACCCTTTAGCGAATTGCCGCAGCGGCTTGCGGAGCAGGGCATTGATCAGGTGGATGGCGTGCTGGCCGATCTCGGCGTCTCATCTCCGCAGCTTGATGATCCCCAGCGGGGTTTTAGCTTTCGATTACAGGGCCCGCTCGATATGCGGATGGATCCAACCCGTGGTGAGCCCGTATCGGCTTGGATTGCAAAGGCTTCGGTAGATGAACTTCAGAAAGTGATTAAAGACTATGGCGAAGAACGGTTTGCTGTTCAGATTGCAAACGCGATTGCGACTCGCTGCGCGTCAGCCGCTCGGGGAGAGGCTGAACCCCTGCAGAGGACCGAGGATCTGGCAGAACTTGTCGTCCAAACGCTTCGGCGGTGTCGTGCACGTCGTGAGCCAGGCCAGCATCCGGCGACACGAACATTTCAGGCTTTACGGATTCACATCAATCGCGAAATGGAAGAGCTCACGGCCCTGCTTGAGGCAGCCGTCCGCCTGCTACGTGAGTCTGGGCGCCTTGCGATCATCAGCTTTCACTCGCTGGAAGACCGGCTCGTTAAGCAATTCTTTCGCGATGCCGCGCGCACGGCACCGCCTGCCCCAGACCGCGGCATAAGCCGCAGCCAGCGGGCACTGCTTTCTGGATTGCAGGATCGGCTGGGACGGCCTGCCACCGATTCCCGGCTTCGGGTGATTGGACGGATTCGCCCACGCGAGGAGGAGATTGCCGCTAACCCACGGGCCCGGTCAGCAATGCTTCGCGTGGCGGAGCGCTGTGGCACAGCGCTGGAGCCTGCAAGATGACACGACGTCAGTGGTTTTTGGTGGGGCTGATTACGGCATCGTCGCTATCGCTGGTCAACGCCCGGTATCACGAGCGTCGGCTTTTCACGCAGATGGATCGGACAGAGCGTGCCGGATTAAAACTGGACTCGGATATCGAGGTCCTTCAGGTGGAGCTCACGGCCTTGCGCAATCCAGGCCGTATCGATGCAGCCGCCCGGCGTGATCTAAAAATGATTCCATTGCGGCCGACCGAGCCCATGTATTACCGGCCGAACAGTGGCGCGGGAGGCATGCGTTGAATAGCCATAGCAGCGCATTGCCCGGCCGTGTTCAATCCCGTGCGGCAGGCCGCTCGGCGGTGCCGGTGCTGACCTGGCGGGCAACGCAAGGCCGATCGCGTTTCGTATTGTTTTTATTGATGGCCGGTTTTTGCATTGTCATCGTCCGTGCCTTTACGTTGCAGCTGGTCAATGCCGATCAGTGGCAGACCCGTGCCGAAAAACGCTTTGAGCGGCCGAGAGAAATCCCGGCCAATCGCGGCCGCGTGCTGGATCGGCATGGCGAGGTGATTGCCTCCAGTGTTCAGGAGGAGCAGCTCGGTATTGTGCCCACGCGATTCGTGGGCAATCTTGCGCCGACAGGCGATAAGAAAGTTGATGCGCAGCGGGCCGCAAAAAAGAAACTCGAAGACCAGAAGCTTGATGAGCTTGCTGCGATTTTGGAGATGAAGCCGTCTGAGGTCCGCACAAAGATTTATGGCGCAAAAAAATTCTTCTGGCTTGCCCGCGGATTAAATCTTGAACAGGCGGATCGAATTCGCGGGCTTCGCCTCGAGGGTGTTGAGCTTGAAAATGACTTTCGTCGCTACTACCCCTATGGAGAGGCGTTCGCGCACATCGTGGGATTTACCAACGCCCATGAGCAGGGGGCGGAGGGCCTAGAGGCTACACATGATCAGGCGCTGCGTGGCACATCCGGCCAGCTGCGTGTTGTCATTGACCGACGCGGATCGGCAGTAGAGGGCAGAACGATTGCGGACGCGCTTCACGGAAAAGACCTGCAGCTCTCATTGGATGCCAGCATTCAAAGCATGGTGTACTCAACGCTGAAGTCGGCGGTCGCAGAGCATCGTGCAAAAGCTGCAGCAGCAGTAGTGATTGATGCGCAGACGGGTGAGGTCTTGGCCCTTGTGAATGAGCCCTCGTTTGATCCCAATAACCGGACAAAGCTCAACCCCGATCGTGTCCGCAATCGGGCAGTCACCGATACATTTGAGCCAGGCTCAACGATGAAATCATTTTCGATTGCGGCGGCATTGGAGCTGGGCCGTGTGGGCCCGAAAACCGAGATACAGACAGCCCCGGGCAAGATCACAATCGGCAATCGCACCATCGGTGATTCGCATCCTCATGGCACGCTGACCGTTGAGGAGGTCCTTGCGAAATCCAGTAACGTCGGCACGGTTCGAATTACGCAGCGGCTGCAGGCCAAGGAGCTCTACGATCTCTATGTTGCCGCGGGCTTTGGCCGGGTGCCGGATGTTGGCCTAAATGGTGCGACTGCGGGACGGCTGCGTCAGCCTGAGAAATGGGTCCCGATTGATCAAGCCACGATTTCCTATGGACATGGTGTGTCGGTATCGCTGCTGCAGCTTGCGCGGGCCTACACTGTATTTGCCCGCGATGGAGATCTGGTGCCGATCTCCTTTGTTCCGCAGCCCGGACCCGTCGCCGGTGTGCCGGTGATTTCACCAGAGACCGCCCGTGCTGTTCGCAAGATGCTCGAGATGGCGACCACCCAAGGCACCGCACCCAAGGCCCAGATCGCAGGCTTTCGCGTGGCTGGAAAAACCGGCACAGCCCATAAGCCTGAGCGTGGGGGTTACGCAAAAAATAAATATGTTGCCTCGTTTGTGGGATTTGCACCCGCTGATCAGCCACGATTTGTGATTGCGGTCATGGTCGATGAGCCCAGCGCAGGCAAGCATTATGGTGGTGAGGTCGCTGCACCAATTTTTTCGCAGATTGCCAATGATGCCCTGCGCCGGTTGCAGATGTCACCGAATCCAGCGCTGCGAATCCTTCCTGCAGTTGCCCTCATCGGTGAGGGAACCGAATAATGACAGCGGTATTTCCGCCTCACCCAATGGCCCTGCGTGATGCGCACTCGGATCAGGCCGCCCAATGGCTGCGGCAGCGGCTTGGGCGGCAGGCCAATCTCTGCGCGGACAGCCGAAGGATTGCGCCCGGTGATGGATTTTTGGCCAGAGGCGGCAAGCGGTTTTCTGCAGAGGCGCATATTGCGGCCGCAATCGCGGCCGGAGCAGCCGCGATATTGATCGATACTGCAGATGCTGCAGCACTAGAAGACCGGCCAGGCCAGGTCCCGATGCTCGGTGTGCCGCAGCTGGGCCACCGGATGGGCATGGTGGCCTCAGCGTTTTACGGCCGGCCGAGTATGACCATGCAGGTCATTGCTGTGACGGGCACCAATGGCAAGTCAACCGTGACCGCAGCATTGGGCCATGCCCTCGCGGAGTGCGGTATTGCCTGTGCGGTGATCGGCACGCTTGGTGTCGGCGTGTTTCCCGCACACTGCGGCCCGTCATTCGAACCGAACTGGAAGCCACAGCTGACTGCTGGACTGACCACGCCGGATGCGGTGGACTTGCAGCGGCTGCTGGCAGATCTTCGCTCGCGACAGATCATGGTCGTTGCGCTAGAGGCTTCCTCATTTGGCCTGCAGCAGGGAAGGCTCCAAGGCTGTGCAATCAAGGCGGCTGCATTTACTAATCTGAGCCATGACCATCTTGATGTACACGGCACGATGGAGCGTTATGCACAGGCCAAGGCCTTGCTGTTTGCATCCCCTTCGCTGGGCACCATGATCGTGAACACAGATGACGCCTATGGACACCTGATGTGGGGCGCCACCGAACATCATATTGAGCGGATTGCGATCGGAGCACACTGGCCCGAGAACGCCCAGGGCGCAATGCGCAGCGCGGATCTGCAGCCGACTGATGCGGGCTGGCAATTCACAGTCATTGCGATGGGTGAGGCCGCTGATCTCTCGGGGCCGGTAACGCTGCCGGTTTTTGGCCGCCATAACGTTGATAACGCACTGATCGTCGCCGGATGCATGGTGGCGATGGGCATTGATGCTGAGCGCATTCGCGCCTGCCTGGCCCGTTTCCATCTTCCTTGTGGCCGTCTTCAGATGATCAAGCGCAGTAATCGGCCCTGGATCTGCATTGATTACGCCCACTCGCCAGATGCATTGGCCCGTGTGCTGGAGGCCCTGCGGCCTGTGGCCCAGGCGCGCCTGGGCCAGCTGATTTGTGTTTTTGGCTGTGGTGGCAATCGTGATGCTGAAAAGCGGCCCGCGATGGGAGCGATTTCAGCACAGCTTGCGGATCGGGTGATGCTGACGTCTGACAATCCACGCGATGAGACGGCGCAGAGCATCATGGCAGCGATTCGCTCAGGGGTGCCTGCCACGCTCGTGGACAAGATTCAGATGCAGCCAGACCGTGGGGCCGCCATCGCCTCGGCCGTCGCAATGGCTGGGGCCCAAGATGTTGTGCTCATCGCGGGAAAGGGCCATGAGCGTTATCAGATCATCGGTGAATCCAAGCTGCCGTTTAGTGATGAGGCCCATGCCCAGCAGGCTTTAGAGGCGTGGGTGGGACCAACGTCTGCGTTGCGTGCAGGAGAGATACATGCCGCAACTTAAAGAATTCATCACCCACGTGACAGGCGCTCAGCTGGTCATGCCCGATGGACTGGAAAATAATCAGGCCAGTGTTTTGCAAAAAGAATTCGATGGCATCAGCACGGATACGCGGACGCTGTCGCCCGGCGCAATCTTTATTGGCTTAAGCGGCCCACGATTTGACGGCGCCGCTTTTCTTCAGGCCGCGCAAGACCGCGGGGCATGTGCAGCAGTGTTATCGGCGACAGCCGCCCATCGATCGGGAGTCCGCCTGCCCCTGATTCTGGTACCGGATGCGCTCAGCGCCTTACAGCAGTGGGCCCGCCATTGGCGCAGCACGTGGGCCGGCTGCGCGATTGCGGTGACGGGCAGCAATGGAAAGACCACGGTCAAGCAGATGGTTCAGTCCATCGCAGAGGCTGATCTTGGGCCGCCGCAGGTCTGGGCAACTCCGGGCAATTTGAATAATCACATCGGGGTGCCGCACTCGGTGTTGGGCCTGCGGTCTGTCCACCAGATGGCAGTGTTTGAGCTTGGCATGAATCATCCCAATGAGATCGCAGCACTTGCAGAGATCGCGCAGCCCCGTGTTGCACTTGTGAATAATGCCCAGCGTGAGCATCAAGAGTTTATGAAGTCGGTGCAGGCAGTTGCAATCGAAAATGGCGCGGTCTTTGGGGCCCTGCCGCCCGAGGGCATCGCTATTTATCCGCGGGATCCTTTGCATGAAATCATTTGGCAAAAGCAGAGTCAGCATCTGAAGCATCCCGCGATTCGTTTTGGAATGCGTGAGATGGCTGCGGCAACGCCGGCGGTAGCACATGAGGTCCTGGGCCAGTGGATCACCACCGAATCTGGTGGGCCACTTCTTCAAATTGAATTCCCAGATCAGCAGTCCATCATCGTTCAGCCCCGCGGCCTGGGCCTGCACTTTGCGCTCAATATGATTGCCGCGGCTGCCTGTGCTTTTGCTGCAGGCCTGAGCCTGAAGGCCATCGAGCAGGCGCTCAATACATTTGAGCCGGTGGCGGGCCGTGGCCGTGCGATCGCAATCGCTGCAGGCGGTACCTTGGTAGACGACACGT